>Ga0102943_1000008_pt1 | contig 149675 bp, 121 predicted proteins | sample SalPonC_black_MG_FD_78174 | JGI IMG/M metagenome (GOLD analysis project Ga0102943, IMG submission 78174) | Salt pond soil microbial communities from South San Francisco under conditions of wetland restoration - Salt Pond MetaG... | ecosystem: Environmental > Aquatic > Marine > Intertidal zone...
CCGGGTAGGATTCTTAGCTTGGCTTTCCAGGCTGGTTACCTACTGGTTTCCTTCGAAAGGTTTCGTGGGTTGCCCCGGTCCCCCTTTCACGAGTTTAGCTTGGCGCTATCCGACTTCCGACTTAGAATCATTCCCCCGTCACTCTCCCCCTGATATTCCAGTTAATGCTTTCGCCGGAAATCTGCCGGTAAGTAGACCACTGCTGCTCACTGTCGCGGTAAAGCCAGTCACCATCGCTCCGGGCGGGACCATCGTCACAGCCGATAGACTGCTGAGTCCCACTATGGGTCACCCCTATGCTAATCCAGAGATCTTTACCCGTGATATCGATGGGGTTGCGGATTTCGTGGGCATTCCAGCTAAAGGGGCGAAGGCTGTTGCTGACAGTAGCCGAGTACAATACGTTTCCGGGAGTATTGGCGCCGCCCTCGTCGTAAATTCTGATCGTACAGTTCTGAGGCAGGTTGGCCATAAAGAAATTGACTTCGATGAGTTTGCGTCCGACGTAATCGGAGAGTTCGGTGGAGGTGAACCGGGCGGCCGCTTCGTAGTCGCCTGCCGGCAGAACAGGAGCCGTCTGGTTAGGTCCGTCGTAGTGAATCGTGTTTTCCAAACCAAAATCCTCCTCATCCTCGGAACAAGCGCTTAAACCAATCGCTATTATTGTAAAGAAAAGAATAGTCCATTTATTCATATTGCTGAATGTTGTTGATGTCTTCTGCAAATATGGGAAGCAAAGAGCCAAAAAACATTTAAAGGCATGTTAAATACTTTGCAGAACGCAAAAAAAATCGTCCTTTTTGCTCAACATCACAGGCAACCGATTATTACTTATATGTGTACAGCTAATTGAAGCAACATAGAAAAAGGCATTTCCGGAAAGCAATACGCTCCCAGTCTAGATAACATGAACACACTAAGACGACCTTGATTGCTACAGCATTCAAAGATCCTTCTGTTGCTTTTACTCAACCTATTTTTCATATCAAACCTATAGAAATGAGATCTAAATTTTTACAATTTTTACTTTTTGTGATGTTGTTCTCGTCCAGTGCCTGGGCAACCACACACACGGTTACGAACAACGGATTTAACTTCGTACCCGACACCTTGCGGATTACAGTAGGGGATACGGTGGTTTTCAACATCGGCGGAACCCACAACGCCGTAGAGGTCTCCGAAACCACTTTTAACAATGACGGCACGATGTCTAACGGCGGCTTCGACGTAGACTTCGGCGGCGGCACCGTTGTGCTTGATGAAGTGAAAACTTATTACTACGTATGCGTGCCACACGTAGACCTGGGCATGAAAGCGATCATTATTGCGGAAGAAGCATCTCAGGCCGACGAGGTTTTTGTTGCCCAACTCAGCGGCAATCATGCGGCTCTTCCGGTTTTGAGTACAGGACAGGGACAGGTGCAGGCCGAGCTGACCGGCAGTGAACTTGTCGTTACCGGTAGTTTCGATGACCTGGTCGGCACCTTTGCCGTCAATATTCAGGGTGGCGCCCACTTGCACCGAGGCTTTGCCGGTGAAAACGGCGGAATCGAAATCCCGCTGACTGCCACCGTTGACAATGACGGACTTGGCGGCGCTTTCGAAGCGGCGAACAATACCTTCCAGCTAGACGATGATCAGCTCGAAATGCTGCGTGAGCGACGGCTCTATGTCAATATTCATACCGATTTTGTTCCCTCCGGCGAAATTCGCGGCCAGCTGGTCCCTGAGGCGGATAAGTTGTACTACCTGAACCTCTTTGGCAGCAACGAAGTGCCGGCGGTCATGTCGGACGGGCGCGGCGCCATGGTGCTGGAAGTACATGATGACACCCTGGTCGTTACCGGTACCTTCATGGGGCTCAGCGGCGACTTCAATGCCAACATCGGCGGCGGTTCCCACCTGCATGAAGGCCTTTACGGCCAGAACGGAGGGGTAAGGATCGCGCTGAATGCTACTGTAGGAGAAGCCCTTCGCAGTGGCACTTATGTAGCGGACAATAATACCTTTATCATCGGCGACCCCGAAAGGAACCTGCTGGAACGGCGGGCCATGTACGCCAATATTCACACGACACGCAACCCCTCCGGTGAAATCAGGGGTCAGGTGCATGAGTATGCCACTTCAGTATTTAGAGCTTACCTGGCCGGCAGCAATATTATGCCTCCTGTCACTTCCGGAGGCATCGGCGGCCTCCTGTTTGAAGTCGATGGAGATGACCTGACGGTCAGCGGCGCTTTCTCCGGAATCGAAAGCGGCCTGAACACGGATGTTGGCGGTGGCGCCCACATACATAATGGTATGGCCGGTATGAACGGCGGAGTAGCCGTGCCTTTGAACGCCACTCTGGAAAGCGGCAATCAATCCGGTGTTTTTGAAGCTTCGGACAACAATATCCAATTGACGGACGATCAATTGCAGCAAATGCTTGCCCGTGGCTTTTATGCCAACCTGCATTCCTTGGATTTTCCCTCGGGTGAATTGCGGGGCCAGATCCTGCCGGAAAGCCAGTTTTACCTCAACGGCTTCCTGAGCGGCACTCAGCAGGTGGATCCGGTACTCACCGATGGGATGGGCGCCGTAATTGCGGAAGTAACCGGCCAGCGCGTCGTAGTAACAGGATCCTTTGACAGTCTGAAAAGCGACTTCAATCCCCAGATTGCCGGTGGTGCTCACCTGCATTTGGCCCTGGCAGGCACGAACGGCCCCATTGGAATTCCGCTGATCGCCAGTCCGGATATGGGCAATCGCAGCGGTACCTTTGAAGCAGCGGATAACATCTTTAGCGTAAGCACCGGCCAGCGCGACACCCTGAAAAGTCGTATGGTATACGCCAATATCCATACCCAGGACAATCCGGCCGGTGAGCTGCGCGGCCAGATGCTGCACGAAGCCCTGGTTTATTTCCACGCTTCTCTTTCCGGCGCCAGCCAGCCCGATCCGGTGCGCAGTGAAGGACGGGGTGCGGTAGCTGCAGAATGGACGGGATCTTCGATCTTTGCCAGCGGCTCCTTCTCCGGCCTGGAGAGTGATTTCAACACCCAGATCGGTGGCGGTGCTCACCTGCACATCGGTATGGCAGGGATGAACGGCGGCGTGCGTTTCCCGCTGACCTCCGAATTGGGGGCCACGATGCGCGAAGCCAAGTTTCCGGTAGGAGACAATGTGTTCAACCCCGGTGCTGATTTTGCCGATACCCTGCTGGCGAGGATGGTATATGCCAATATCCACTCTTTCGATAATCCGCCCGGTGAAATCCGGGGGCAGTTACTGCCTTATTCCGTAAGCTACTTCACCACCTCCGATATGGGCATCAACGAAGTGCCTCCCGTCGCCAGCGGTGGCCTCGGTGGTCTGAAGCTGGAACTTAGCGGCGATCGCCTGATTGTATCCGGCGCCTTCTCCGGCCTGGAAAGCGACTTCAACAGTAATGTAGGCTCCCACCTGCATATGGCAGGGCCTGGCGCCAACGGCGGCGTTGCCATTCCGCTCAACGCCACTATCGGCGACAATCAGCGCAGTGGAATGTACAACCCGGCGGATAATACCTTCACCCTGACCGGCGATCAGCGCATGGCGCTTCGATCAGGTATGCTGTATCACAATATCCATTCTATGGATGTGCCTTCCGGCGAAATCCGGGGGCAGGTATTGCCGGAGACGAACGCATTCCCCGATTCGTCTTCCATCACGGCTCCCGCTTCGGGCGCAATGCTTACCATCGAAGGACCGGGCGATACGCCATTCGCCCCCATGTGGTCGCCCGCCGGTGATCCCGACGGCAATACCGTCGTGTATGTCTGGCAACTCGCCACCAGCACCGACTTCGATATGCCGGTGCTCAGCGTGAATACCGGCGTGGATACCCTCTTTGAAACGGATTTCGAAACCGTCGGCCAGCTTCTGACCTCGCTTGGGGTACAGCAAGGACAAACGGTGACGGTGTACCACCGTGCTATCGCCAGTGACGGCAGCCTGACAACAACCGGCGCCGTCGATTCAGTGGCCCTGACCCTGGGTGATGTCGCTACCGGCTTCGATCCGCTGCTCGCCGAGCAGTTCCAGCTCGATATGTTCCCGGTGCCGGCGACCAACCGCCTCAACCTGAATATCGATGCTGCCGAAACAGCCGAAGCAGAAGTGCAGTTGATCGATCAGAGCGGCCGCATGGTACAGCGCCAGACCTTCTCGCTGCACGGCGGGGGCAACTCAAACCAGCTCAATGTTCAGCAACTGCCAGCTGGAACCTACTTCGTACAACTGTTCATCAACGGACAACCCCTGCGGGCCCGACAGGTACAGGTGCAACGATAGTACGTTACACCCCTGAGCTCTCGCAAACGTAAGCCCCTCGACGAAATAACCCGTCGAGGGGCTTTTTTATCCTGCTGAGAAAAGAAATTTCTGTTAATAGGTACAAAAGACGGATGTCATTCTGATCTTCAAATGACACAGCACTCTACTGGACATGCAGAAAGGTAGGGGCGGCGACTAAACTCTACTTATCCGGCTCCCAACAATATACCATCTTCGAGGCTACCTCATATTCCTTCGTGGCCAGTTCCACCGTCAGCGAGCGATCCCCGTCGCGCAGCCAGGCGCCGCTTTCCGTGTCGTAAACGGGGGTGGCCTGGTATTGCGTCCAGGCGAAGAAAAACTGGTCCGGGTCGACCTGCTCCAATGACAGAGAACTTACTTCGCCGTCAACCAACAGGGATATCCTGGCATCGGGTAGTTCAAAATCCGCTATCCACAGCCCAAGGTCGGCTTTCCAGTCACCGGGATACTCCAGCATCAAGCATCAAGCATCCAGAGCACTTCGGCGTCACGCCCGACCTGTCGACCTGTGCCAAATCCATGGGCTCGGGCATGCCTATCGGCTGCGTGATCGGCAAAGCGGAGATTATGGATGCCGCTCAGCCGGGAACGATCGGGGGGACTTACTTTGTAGGGCCGCGCACCATCCTGCTGGCAAAGGTGGACTCCAGCGATCTGGACGATCCCATCGCCCGCGAGAACCACCGCCGCATGGAAGAGAACTACGAAATTCTGCGAAATGCCACCGACCAGGACGGGCAGCGCTTCGAGATCATCCGCGTGCCCATGCCCCAAACCATACTCGGCAAAATGAAACCGGGCGATCCGGTATACGACTACATCAGCACCCTGGATTACGAAGACGGTTCCGAATTTCCGGCCGGCAAACCAGTAACCGTGGTCGCCGCCGCCAGTTACCTCAATTTCCTGATTACCAACCACGCCGTTATCGCCCAGCGATACTGGCGCGAGGGCTGGGATGAAAGCATCCGCGAAAGGGATGAGGAGGTCCGCCGCATTCTGACCGGCGTTTTTCCCGAGCGGGAGATCGTCATGCTGGATGCACTGTCCGTCAATTACGGGGGCGGTGGGATACACTGTATAACGATGCAGGAACCGAGGGTGATGGATTGAAGTACAGGGGCCTGGCGGCTGATGCTGAAAAATTAAGGTGTTACGCCCAGCAGTTTTAAGAGAAACTTGAAAATGACAAACTACGCTCGCCGCCGTCACCTTAATTTTTCAGCATATATCTGTTGGGGTTCATTTTTCCAAATCCACCCAAAAGAAAGTGAACAACTACCTAACCAGATTGGAAGTAGCCTTGAATATTACTAATAGGACAAAATGAATCGAACCAATTTGAAATTATATCACGACAAGCTTTTGCGTCAAATAGCCACTATCGCCTGGTTATTCCTCGCCCTCCTCAGTTGGTCCTGCCGGCCGGTGCAGGATGAGGCGGAGCTTCGAAGAGAGGAAGCCACGGACACCCTCACCCAACAGCTGGAAGCAGTATATGAGAACAACCAGCTCATGGGCATGTCTGTCCTCGTAATGACGGATGGCGAGGTCGTCTATCAGAATGGATTTGGGTGGGCCCAAAAGGAGAACGAAGTGCCGGCTACGGCAAATACCCCCTACCGCCTGGCCTCCATCTCCAAATCAGCGACCGCGACGGCGCTGATGATGCTCTACGACGAAGGCAAGGTCGATCTCGACGCGGATGTCAGCCGCTACCTCGGTTTCGAACTGCGCAATCCAAAGCACCCCGGTATTGCCATCACCCTGCGGCAACTGCTGAGCCACCAGTCTTCCATCGTCGACGGGGAAGGGTATTACCGCTTCAGCCGGGCCATGTTTGAAGAGCCCCTGTACATCAAGGAACTATTTCTGCCCGGCGGGGCCTACTACACGGAAGACCTATTTCTCGGTCACGAACCGGGCGCCTATTTCACCTATGCCAACTGCCCCTGGGGGATCATTGCCGGCGTGGTAGAGCGGATCAGCGGGCAACGCTTCGACCGTTTTTGCAGAGAAAAAATTTTCGAGCCGCTGGGTATGGATGCCAGTTTTAACGTACGAGATCTGGAGGACTTCGACAGTCTGGGCATTTTATATCGCTACGAAGAGGATCAATGGGCGCCCCAGGCCGGCTACTATCCGGAAGGAAAACCCGCGCCGCGGGTCGGAGCGGATTACGTCCCAGGCTCCAACGGGCTACTATTCGGACCGCAAGGCAGCCTGCGCAGTTCGGTGGCCGACCTGGTGCATTTCATGAAAATGCACATTGAGGAAGGCCGCTTTGAGGAAAAACAACTATTGCAAGCGGAGACTGCCCGCATGATGCACGAAGCCCAGTGGACCAACAACGGTTCCAACGGTAACACCTATCACGATTTCTTTTTCTCCTGGGGCCTGGGCTTCCACCGCATCATCCGCCGCGACTCGATGGATATCATCTTCCCGGATCGCGACATGGTGGGACATCCCGGCGAAGCCTACGGGCTGATCAGCGATATGTATTTCCACAAGGAAAGCGGTACGGGCGTCATTTTCGCCACCAACGGCAGTAAGAAAGATTTTGCCTACGGCAAGCGAACCACCTTTTACCTGCCGGAGGAACAGGTGTTTGAGGCGGTGTATCCGTTTGTGCAGGCCTTGGAATGAGTTTAGAAGTTTAGTCGCCACTCCTCCGGAGTGGCTGGTTTAGGAGTTTAGAAGATCTGAAACCGGAAGTTCCATTTTCAGGTCTTCTAAACCAGCCACGCCCGCAGGGCCGTGGCGACTAAACTTCTAAACCAGGCCCGGCAGCGCCGGGCTGACTAAACTTCTAAACGGACGATATATGCAATAGCAACTCATCAACGGCGAATGGACCGGCGCCTCCAACGGCGGCACCTGGGGCGTCATCAATCCCGCCAAGGAAGAAGTGTTCACCACCGTCCCCTACGGCGATGCGGCGGATGCCCGGCAGGCCATTGAAGCGGCTCATCGCGCCTTCCCGGAATGGACGGCCATGACGCCGTTCAAGCGGGCCGGCTATCTGAAGAAAGCCTGAGCCCGGGAAAATGGGCCGATATGATTATCCTCAACCGGGATCCGCTGGCCGGGTCCCCGGAAGAACTCAAAAGCATACAAGTGAAACAGACTTTTATCGATGGAAAGGAAAGATGGCATCCCGATGTTGTCGGAAGACAACTCCAACCTTTTCACCGGCGGTTACGAATTCAATTCGCTGGCTGACCTCAATCCCAACGATATTGCCTCCATCGAGGTACTCAAGGATGCCTCGGCAGCCGCCATCTACGGATCGCGAGGCGCTAACGGGGTAGTGCTCATCACCACCAAGCGCGGTCAGTCCGGTCAGGGTAAAGTAGAATTCGACACTTACTACGGCTTCCAGGCGCCGACCAATGTCATCGACATGATGAATTCCCAAGAATTTATTGAGATGATGAACGAAGCAGCTGTGAATGACGGGCTGGAGGACAACTACTTCAACAGCCTCATCGGCGATCCCAATGACCCCGATTTACAAAATACCGACTGGTACGGCGAGCTGCTGCGCGATGATGCTCCTATTCAGAGTTATAACCTGAGCGCTTCCGGCGGATCTATCCCATCCCGTTCCGGGAGCTGGTGATCGAAGGAAATCTGTTGGAGCAGAATCCCGGGTATGGGAATTAGGATTTTTTCTTATTTATTATAAAGGAAAACGGGGGCTCGTTCCTGGAGCTCCCGTTTTCTATTTGGTATAGGGGGGTATTCACCCCCTGGATGGCGTCGCAATAGATAAACCCTAATAATCCGGTTAAAGAAAGAATTGTAACCGGAGAGTTGTTCCGTTGCTATTCCTTCGAAGCCAGCTTTTTCGGGGCCGGCTCCCAGCGCACCACCGGGTTATGCACCGGTTTCAGGTTTTGCAGGTATTCGTAGATGGCTCCCAGATCCTCTTCTTTCATCCCGGCGTACATTTTCCAGGGCATGATGGTCTGAAAACTTCCCGGTTGCACGGAGGGCAGCTGAAAGGAGCTGTCGGCGTACATTTTGAATCGCCTAACAAAAACATCCTTAGTCATCATACCAATACCCGTTTGTTCATCCGGCGTCAGGTTGGGAGTGCGAAGCGTACTGCCGTCCGGCAGATTAAATGACACTCCGCCCTGTAGTATTTCACCGGTTGGCTCCTCTCCTTCTTTTCTGGGCGTATGGCAGTGGTTACAGCCGGAGATGCCCACCAGATAAGCACCGTAAGCTATTATATCTTTCTCAGGATCCGGAGCCTCTTTTGGAAGTGTTGCGTCTTGGGGTAAGGTCCGAATTAAATAGTTGACCGGAAAATTGATCTTCGAGCGGGGAACCGTATTTTCGATAGCCGGGAGCGTACGGATATAAGCAATGATGGACAGAAGGTCCTCCTCCTTCATTTGCCGGTAATCCAGGTAGGGCATCACCGGAAAGAGCGTATGTCCGTCCTTGCTGACCCCGCTGGTGATAGCCCGGAATATTTCCCCGTCGGTCCAGCTGCCCAAATTTGCCGGTGTAATATTTGGTACGTGAATCGTTCCGGGGAAACCGAAGTTCTCATCGAACACATCACCTCCCATACCCATGGTTCCTGGCGTCGGAGGTCCGCTCAGCAATGACCAGTCCCGTTTGGAGTGACAATCCATACACATCGCCACGTGGTTGGCCAGGTACTCTCCCCGCTCTACCCGTTCCGGTGTGATTTCGACCTTTAAGTCAGGTGCCGGGCTTACTTTCGGATAAGTGATATTGAAGTAAAGGAACCCGAGGAGGGCTGCCAGGGCAATAAGGCTGAAAAATAAACCGGAAATTCTTAGCATCTTTTTTTTCATAGAGAAGTGATTTTTTATTAAAATGTTCCATCTGTTTATACCCTACTACAAATACCGGAGCAATGAGCTGGACAAAGTTATTCAGCGCAATCATCTGAATATTGAAGAAAACCGACATGGAGCGCTGAGCGGTTAACCCGGCATTTGCGTTTCGCGAAAAACCAGAACCGCAGTCAGTTCCTACGTCCGGTTTCATTACCTTGCAGGTGTTCCACAAATGTTGTACAAATGCCCAAGTTCAGAATCAGATGGAATTCCGAGCGCGTGCTCAGCATTTCCGCGATGTCGATCAGCTTTATCACGCTGATTATTTTCATTTACCAGACCAACCTGATGCGACGGCAGAATCACCTGTCGATTATGCCTTATCTGATGCTTTCCACGACGAACGATTCGGGAAACAACACTTTTGAGTTAAACCTGAAGAATCACGGAGTGGGTCCGGCTATTATCGAAACGGTCACGATTAAGTATCAGGGTGAGCGATACGACCTGATTAAATACGACAATCACCTGTATACCTTGCTGGCGTCCCTGGAGCCGGCGCTGGATAGCCTGGTGCACGTATCGTACGGAACCCTCGACAAGGGCATCGCGATTCCGGCCAATACAACCTATAACATAATGGCGGTGCGGGAAGACCAGAAGGATTTCCGGTTGATCAACAGCGTTTTCAAGAAGATGGTATCCGGGGGGCTGGATTATGAAATCGTCTACAAGTCTATTCAGGACGAGCGCTGGGTGATTCACAATGGTTCGGAGGGACCGCGGAGGCTGGATTAATGCTGGCGGCTAAATTGGAAAGCGTCAGTGCTGCGTTGTCCGAAGAGCGAGAAAAAGCTTCGAGCAATCAGCAGCGCATCGATAGCTTGCATAGCGCTGTTTTTTACGGAGATTTACTAAATCTATCGGGATACGGGGCACTCCATCACTGCCATCCCTTTCGTTTCCAGAAAAGTACTCGTCCGCTCGTAGTCATTCGTATACCCGAGCAGGAATCCACCGCCGCCGGCACCGCATAATTTCAATTTGTAGACATCGCTTTCCAGCCCTTCCTGCCATACCTTACGAAAATCGACTGGGATCATTTCCGGCATCAGTTCCAGTTGCAGTCGACTGATGGCGGCCATGCGGCCGAACAAGTCGGTCCATTGTCCCGCGAGCAGGTTCTGGATGGCGCCGTTGACCTGGGGAGCAAGGCGGCTGTTAATGCGGGAGGCGTAGGCGGGAGCTTCGTATTTTTTGAGAAAAATTTGTACCAGCGGGCCGGTTTTCCGGGTGATGCCGGTGTCAAGGAGAAAAAAACGATAAGAGCCATCCGATGGAGCGGAAGGGAGCATGACCTGCTCCAGCTGTCCCCCACGCAGCAGTAGCACGGGGCGCTCGAGGTAGCAGATCAGCGGATCGGTGCCGGAGCTGGAACCGTGGAAGAAGCTTTCCATCGTCGCCAGCTGATTTTTCAGTATTGGGTATTTTTCAATTTGGCCGCGGCTGATTTTTTCCCGCGCGTAGCGATCGTACACGGCGGCGCAGAGTGCGCCGGAGCTGCCCAAACCGTAGCCGCGGGGGATATCGGAATCGAAGTACAGGCCTTCCGACAATTCCCGGGAAAAACGGGCGATATCGATGGCCGGCATTTCACCGGAAGAAGGCATTTGATCCAGGTATTTGGCGAAAGCCGTAAGTTGCTGCTGAGCAGCCGCCGGCGAATCCTCACCGGTCATCCATTTCCACTGGCCGCTAAAACGGCGAAAGGGGATTGCCAGCGCATTGGAACTGTTGATAATGGTGTGTTCTCCGAGGAGCAGCAATTTCGCGTAATAAGTCATTTTTCGGCGCCGTTGATGATCAAATCGCTGTAAGATACTTCAATCAAATCATCTTCCTCAATGTTCAGATAATCTAAATACCGAGCGCACTGTTTGTGCATTTCCGCCTCCTCCATGCTTCCGTTCTTGTCGATGACTTCAATTTCGCAAAAAGCGCCGAGACCCTTTACTTCATCCACGTGAAATTTCACGTTATCGATAAAGTAGATGTGCCGGTATTTGTCGACGACGGTAAGGATGCCGAGAGCCTTCTTCAGGATAGCTTTGAGATCCGGCGTTTCCACCGGATGGTAGAGCAAGACTTCCGATCGTTTTGGGCCTGCCTGATTATCGCGCCGGTAGTGGATGAGTGCGGTTTCGATGTTTCCCTGACGTAGTTTTAGTCGCCCGCCGGGTACCCGGAAATAGGTGTCGACCTGGTGATCGACGCCTCGAAAGTCGGCGTTCTTCGCTTCCAGCAATTTACAGATCCGCGCCGGATTAAAGCAGCGGGCCTTTATTTCGATGTTGAGTCGTTGTGACATGAGAAGCGTTTTATGATTTCATTGTCTTGTGATTCACTGTTTCCTGGCTGCTTGGCGATGAAGACAGGCACGCCCTTTCGCCAAAAAAAAGCCCCGAAGCTCTTTCGAACTCCGGGGCTTGTTATTTCAGTTAATCAGAAAACGAAGTTTATTCCTCTTCGTCCTTCTGAGACTTTTTACTCTTGCCGCTCTTTTCTTCTTTTTCTTCTTCGCTGAGTTGTTCTCTAAGCTGCTGAAGTGAAGAAAGGTCGCCAATGGTTGTACGTTCGACGGAAGACTGCTGCTTTTTGACCGCTTTGCGCGTCTGCTTGGTTTCTTCCTGACGCTCGCGTTTGACCTGGGCATCGGCTTCGCGGCGGATATCCTCGAGGTAGCGCAGATGCGAAACGAGGATACGCTTATCGTCGCGGTTGAACTCAATCACTTTAACGGTGATGACTTCTTCCGGTTCCGCCATGCTGCCGTCTTCCTTACGGATGTGCTTGATGGGCGCGAAAGCTTCCAGGCCATAGGGCAGCTGGACGATGGCGCCGCGGTCATCACGCCGCATGACGGTAGCTTCGTGATAGGAGCCTACCGGGAACACATTTTCGAAGGTATCCCAAGGGTTTTCTTCGAGTTGCTTGTGTCCGAGAGAGAGCTTGCGGTTGTCCTTGTCGATATCCAGGATCATCACCTCGATGTCGTTGCCCACTCTGGTAAATTCGGAAGGGTGCGAGTAGCGCTTGGTCCACGACAGGTCGGAGATGTGTACCATACCGCCGATGCCTTCCTCCAGTTCGACGAACACGCCGTAGGGCGTCAGGTTTTTCACCTCGCCGGTGTGGCGGCTGCCTTCGGGAAAGCGCACTTCGATATCGCTCCAGGGATCCTTCTGCAGTTGCTTGATCGAGAGCGACATCTTGCGGTCTTCGCGATCGATGGTGACCACTTTGGCATCGTACTCCTGGTTGATCTTGAAGTACTCGCGGGCATTGATCGGCTGGTTGCTCCAGCTGACCTCCGATACGTGGATCAGGCCTTCGACGCCGGGCTGGATTTCGAGGAAGGCGCCGTAGTCTTCGATGTTGACGATACGTCCTTTCACGACCGAACCCTCTTTGATCTCCGGGTCCAGCACTTCCCACGGGTGGGGTTGCAGTTGCTTCAGACCCAGCGAGATCCGCTTTTTGTTCTCGTCGAAATCGAGTACAACGACATTGATCTTCTGGTTGAGCTTCAGCACCTCGCTCGGGTGGCTGATGCGGCCCCAGGAAATGTCGGTGATGTAGAGCAGTCCGTCTACGCCGCCCAAGTCGAGGAAGGCGCCGAAATCGGTAAGGTTCTTGACCAGTCCTTCCAGCACCTGACCTTTTTCCAGGCTGCCGATGATCTGCTCGCGTTGCTCGGCCAGATCGCTTTCGATAAGGGCCTTGTGTGAGACAACGGCATTTTTGATCTGCTCGTTGATCTTGACCACCTTGAATTCCATGGTTTTGCCAACATAGGCATCGTAGTCGATGATCGGCTTGATATCGATTTGCGAGCCCGGCAGGAAGGTCTCCAGTCCACCGCAGTCAGCAATCAGGCCGCCCTTGGTTTTATGGATGATGGTTCCTTTAATGACGGTGCCGTTTTCGTAAGAGTCGACGATATTTTCCCAGGCGCGCAGCAGCTTGGCTTTGCGGCGGGAAAGCACGAGTTGTCCGCGCTCATCCTCCTGTTGTTCAACGTATACTTCCACATCATCCCCCACTTCGAGGTCGGGCATTTCGCGGAATTCGGAGAGCGAGACCAGACCGTCGGACTTAAAACCGATATCCAGGACGACGTCGCCGTCGTTGATGCCGGTAATTTTTCCTTTAACGATCTCATTTTCGATAACTGCCGTGAGGGTTTCGTCATACTGCTCAGCTAGTTGACTTCTTTCCTCGCTCGTATAGCGATCCTCATTGGGCGTCCACTCGAAATCGTCATGTGCGCTGGAAACTTGCTGCTCTTCAGCGTCGATTTCAGCTAAATCTTCGTCGTCTTCCTCTTCCTCGTCGTCTTCCTCTTCAGAGCTGTCCTCCTCTACGTCTTCGTCCTCTTCTTCGTCTGAGGTGTCTTCTACTGCTTCCGTTTCATCTGCAGCGCCGGTATTTTCCGCTTCCGCGCTTGTGGATTCTTGCGTAGTTTCTTTCTTTTCTTCTGCAGTAGCCTCCGCTTCTTGCGTAGTTTCTTTCTTTTCTTCTGAAGTAGCCTCTGCTTCTTGCGTGGTTTCTTTCTTTTCTTCTACAGTAGCCTCCGCTTCTTGCGTGGTTTCTTCTTTTTTGGAGATGGTTTCTTCCGGTTGTTGCTCCTCTGCGGAGGCCTCAACTTCCTCAGGCGTTTCCTGCCCTTCTTCTTTTTCTAAATTTTTGTCATCTAGCATTGAAAGAATGCTTTTTGGTTAAAAAATATGGTTCAATCAGTCCGGAGTAACTTCCGCGTTCAGTTTGTGAACGTATAATCAGCGCTGGAAATTCAATAAAACAGCATTGAATGGTATCCTGCGGAAATGTGCCGGGAGGGCGGAGTTTTTCCACCCGGTGAGATAGTGCTCACCAAAGCGGGGCAAAGGTACGGCTTTTATAGCGAAATAGGAAAGAAAAGTTTCTATAAACCTAAACCCTTCGGGCGGGAAGAGAACTGAAAAGAAAAAAAGGCGTTAGAAGTTCAGTGACAACGAAAATTTGTAAATTTAAGCGATTTAAAAACGAAATTCTGCCTTTATGAATGATGAACGTCCCTGGTTAAACAATTACCCAAATGGCGTGCCGGCCAATGTCAATCCGGATGCCTATCCGACGCTGGTGGACATGTTTAGGGAAACCTTCGATAAATTCCGGCGCAAGCCCGCTTTTTCCTGTATGGGTAAAGAGCTGACTTTCAATCAGCTCGACAAATACTCCGCTCAGTTTGGAGCTTACCTGCAGTCACGGGGGTTGGAAGCGGGAGACAAGATCGCGCTGATGATGCCCAATTTGCTGCAGTATCCGATTGCGCTGTTCGGCGCTTTGCGGGTAGGTCTGGTGGTGGTCAATACGAACCCGCTGTATACGCCGCGGGAGATGCGGCATCAATTTACCGATTCCGGCGTAAAAGCGATCCTTATCGCGGAGAACTTTGCCAGTAACCTGGAGAAGGTTATAGGGGATACGGAAATAAAAACCGTCATAGTGACAAGTATTGGCGAGATGCTGGGTTTTCCGAAAAAACAAATTGTCAATTTTGTGGTGCGTCGCATCAAGAAAATGGTGCCGAAGTTCGAGATAACCAATACGGTATCTTTCTCTGATGCCCTCAGCGAAGGGAAAAAATACGAGCTGAAGCCGCATCAGGGGACGCCTGACGAGGTAATTTTACTGCAGTATACCGGGGGCACTACGGGGGTGTCGAAAGGCGCCATGCTGACCAATCGCAACCTGGTGTCCAATATGCAGCAAATCCGGGCCTGGATGGCTCCCTTTCTGAAAGAAGGAGAAGAAGTGGCCTTATCGCCCCTGCCGATGTACCACATCTTTGCCTTTTCGGTCAACTGCCTGGCCTTGATGAGCATCGGTACATTGACGGTATTGGTGACTAATGCGCGCGACCTCGACTCGGTCATTAAGGCGATGAAGTCCTATCCGATATCCTTAGTGACAGGAGTGAATACACTTTTTAACGCCCTGGTCCATCACAAGGACTTTCCCACTGTTGACTTTAGTAACCTCAAGGTGACCGTGGGAGGCGGCATGGCTGTACAACGCTCAGTAGCAGAGCAGTGGCAACGGGTGACCGGTTGTTTTTTGTCGGAAGGTTACGGAATGACCGAAGCCGCTCCGGTAGTGACCACCAACCCGCTCGACGGGACGGGAAAACTGGGAACCATCGGTCTGCCGATGCCTTCTACTTATGTTCGCGTTGTGGACAGTCAGGGCAACATACTCGGCGTCGACGGAGTTGGCGAGCTGCAGGTGAAAGGTCCTCAGGTAATGAAGGGATACTACAACCGCCCGGAGGAAACGAACAAAACGATAGTCGAAGCCTGGCTGAAGACCGGCGATATCGGCACGATGATGCAAGACGGCTTTTTTAAGATCGTGGACCGTAAGAAAGATATGATCCTGGTCAGCGGATTCAATGTTTTTCCCAATGAAGTAGAGGAAGTTATAGCCGGACATCCCAAAGTGCTGGAAGCCGCAGCCATCGGTATTCCCGATGAAAAATCAGGCGAGGTGGTCAAGGTTTTCGTTGTCAAAAAAGATCAATCACTGACGAAAAAAGAACTCATTGCCTATTGTCGGGAAAATCTGACCGGCTACAAAGTGCCCAAACATGTAGAGTTCCGCGATGAGTTGCCCAAAACGAACGTCGGGAAAATACTGCGCCGGGCGCTGCGCGAAGAGGAGCAAAAAGCTTAAATAACTTTAGAAATTCCGGAAAAACCGCCGGTGCTGACCGGACTGGAAAAGAACAAATAAATTAATTGATAGATGAGCGAGAAAAAGTTAAATCCAACCAGGAGAAAATTTATCAAAACCACCGGCGCCACCATGCTGGGCGCAACCGTGGGATTCAATGTAATGGGCAAAAGCATGCCGCGAAATTTTAATGCAGACACCTTGAAGGTAGGCCTTATCGGCTGCGGCGGCCGGGGCACCGGTGCGGCCAATCAGGCCCTCAACGCCGATTCGAATACGGTGCTAGTGGCCATGGCCGATATATTCGAGGACCGATTGAAGGATTCCCTGACCGCCCTTAAGGGAGAGCAGCCTCCCGAAAAGCTGGCTATCGACGAGGATCACAAATTCATTGGCTTCGACGCCTACCAGCGGCTGCTGGAATCGGATGTCGATGTCGTACTGCTGGCTACGCCACCTTCCTTCCGTCCCGCCCATCTCGAAGCCGCGCTGGCGGCAGGCAAGCACGTATTCTGTGAAAAACCTGTAGCGGTCGATGCACCAGGTATTCGCCGGGTGCTCGACGTAGCCAAGGGCTTCAAAGAAAAGAACCTGGCGCTGATGTCCGGTTTCTGCTGGCGCTTCGACAACCCAAAACGCGAAACCTTCCAGCGCCTGAATGACGGCGCCATCGGAGAGGTCCTCTCCATCTACAATACGTACAATACCGGTGCCTTGTGGTACCGGGAACGCCAGCCGAACTGGAGCGACAAGGAGTATAAAATGCGCAACTGGCTCTACCAAAACTGGATATCGGGCGACCACATCGTTGAGCAGGCCGTTCACAGCCTCGATATGATGGCCTGGGCCATGGGCGACGCCGTGCCCGTACGCGCCGTAGGCACCGGTGGCCGGCAGAGCCGCACCGAAGAGCAGTACGGCAATGTCTTCGATCACTTCGCCATTACCTATGAATATGAAAATGGGGCTCGCGGTTTCCATTTCAGCCGCCAGCAGAAAGGCTGTTCGCGCGACTACGGGATCGAAGTGCGGGGCGCCAAAGGGCGCTGCAAGGTCGACGTGTGGAACAAACACCAGATCCTGCACGATGGTAAAGAGTGGAATTACAAGGGCGACACCAACGATATGTACCAGGCGGAGCACGATGAACTGTTCGCTTCCATCCGGAAAGGCGAGCCCTACAATGACGGCGAACGCATGGCCAACAGCACTATGCTGGCCATCATAGGCCGCATGGTCGCCTATACGGGCGAAACACTGACCTGGGAGGAAGCCCTGAACTCCGAACAGATCCTCGGTCCCGGCGTCGATGACTACAGCTGGGATATGGGATTTCCGGAAATTCCGGTCGCACAGCCCGGGATCACGAAGTTTTCGTGAGGGGCCCGCTAAGCGAAGGGAGCGCGTAAGGTCAAACTGAGGAAAAACGCACCACGCGGAGTTCGCGAAGGCCGCAAAGTACAGGACAGGCCAGACTAACGGGAAGGCATCACGCGGAGTTGTACCAGGAAGAGAGCCGGTCTTGCCGGCTTTTTCCCTATTACCCTGATAAGTAGCTTTGCGATCTTTGTGTCTCTGCGTGGTCCACCCCGATTGTGCAGCTGATCTGTACGCCTCGCATATTGTGCGGCTTTTTGCGCGAACCAGCCCCGGAACGTATTCACGCAAGCGAAACACATCTTCAAGCTTCATTTCAGGTAACTTACAAACAATAAATAAGATGAATAAATATCCCAGGAGAACCTTTCTCCAATATACCGGCGCGGCCGGTCTTTCTTTCGCGCTTGGAACACCACTGATGGGCCAGGCCGGCCCGGCGAAGCAGCCACTCCATAAAAAGAGCCTGAAATACGGCATGATTGAAGAGGGCGAGTCGGTACTGGAGAAGTTCAGACTAATTAAAGAACTGGGGTTCGACGGTGTAGAACTGGACAGCCCCAATGACCTCGACCCGGAAGAGGTGCTGGCGGCACGTGACGAGACGGGCATCGAAATACCCGGTGTAGTCAACTCCATGCACTGGCGGGCTCCTTTATCAGATCCTGATCCCGAGGTAAGGGCCAAATGCGTCGCATCAATGAAAACGGCGTTGCAGGATTGCAAGCGCTACGGCGGCACAACGGTACTCCTGGTGCCGGCAGTGGTCAATAAGTCCGTTGCCTATGAAGAGGCCTACCGGCGCTCACAGGAGGAGGTCCGCAAGATCTTGCCGGTCGCTGAAGAGACGGGCATTAAAATTGCAATCGAAAATGTGTGGAACAATTTTCTGCTCAGCCCCCTGGAAGCAGCCCGGTACATCGACGAGTTTGACAGTTCCATGATCGGCTGGTACTTTGACGTAGGCAATATCGTTCGTTATGGATGGCCCGAACATTGGATCCGTACCCTCGGTTCCCGTATCCTGAAAGTGGATATCAAGGAATACAGCCGTAAGAAACAGGAGCAAGAAGGAATCTGGAAGGGATTTCAGGTGAAACTGACCGAAGGCGATTGCGACTGGCCCGCCGTGAACAAAGCGCTGGCCGAGATCGGTTACAGCGGCTGGGGCTCCGCCGAAGTGAGCGGAGGCGACCGGAAACGACTCCAAGATATATCGAATCGGATGGATACGCTGTATGCAGCCTGATTTTACCCCATCGATATCCTGAGGGCTATCCGGGAAAAAGTCGGAAGCGACCATAGGGGTGGGGAGCCCCGTACCGACGAAGGAGGTCGGGGCCGGAAAATACACGCTGGAATTCATGAGGTCGCCAGGCAATCCACGATGGCCTTTAGGCTGGCAAAGGCCGCCTCGCGACCTTCTTTGGTGACCAACTCATCCGTTTCGTCCGACAGAGCGTCTTCGAGAAAGGCGAGCAGGTCCTCCTCTTTGGAGTCTTCAAAAAACACATCGAGGCGCTCGTGGAAGCGCTTTGACTTCACTTCACTGAGCAATTCCCAGTTGTGTTCCTCGGCGCGGCTGAGCTGTTCTTCGCTTACCTGTGGTATGCTTTCCCGTTCCCGGCGCACGGAAAGAAACAATACGAGGGCCAGGTAAAAAATAAACTCCTGCTCCTTTTTGGAAAAGGGCTCGAAGGTTTCTGAAAATAAATAAGCCAACACTACGGGCTGTTCCTCGCGGAAAAGTTCAACAGCCTCCTCGTAGGCGTCTTCGGAGGTGTTGAGTTGTTCTATCGTGGCTTCTATCGCTTCTTCCCTGATCATATTTTTTGCGCTTAAATTAAGTTCATTCGGCCCGGTATCCAAGATCAAGGCTGCTCCATTTTAAACAAGCGCAGTTCCACCCGTTGATTTTGTCGTTTGCCGCCGATCGTTTCATCCTCAGCAATGGGAAAGCAGCGGCCGTATCCACGAGACTGGACCCTGTTCCCGGGCAGCCCCAACCCGATAAGTTTCCGGGCAACGACATCGGCGCGGGCAGCGGATATTTGCTGCGCCTGGCGGTGACTCAATTTTCCGTGCGTATGGGCTGCTACTTCCACGCCGAAATCGGGGTGTTTCTTCAGCAGGCGAGCGACCCTTTCCAGTTCGGCGAAGGCAAGCGGAAGCAGCTGACTGCTGTTCGCTTCGAACAGTACGCTGTGCAGGGGCCATATCTGTCCTTGCTCCAGCCGTATCCAGTTTAATTCCACTTTTATTTCCCGGTACTGGGAAGCAGGCTGCGCCGGTGTATCGCCGGGAGGGGCCTGCAGAGGCGGCTGGCTTTGCTCCAGCGCCATTTGTCGCTGTAGTAATGCTTGTAGCGATCGTTCCAGATTGGCCAAATGGATGCTTTTGTGATGTTCCCGGAGCCGATCATTCAGGGCTTCACGCGCCGGTTCCCGGAGTAGCTCCCGGAGTCTTTCTGACACCAGAGGGCATATTACTCCTTCCATCTCTTTTTTCAGTTGTCCTTCCCTGTCCTCAAAAGGCAGCAGGATATTATCGCGCGCGGGCGGCCTTTCGGAGAAGCGTTGCTGCTGCTTTTCCAGGAACCGGATCTGCAGCAGGTCGGGCTGACTGGAAGAACGGCGGCTTTGGAGGCGCTCCTCGACCATGGCGCTGTCGAGGCTTCTTTTCACGACGGGGAGTTGTTTTTCCACCGTTTCTCGCCAACGTTCCCGGCAATAATCTTCAAAAGTCTTTAGGGAGGAGGCAGGAGGCGGCGTGTTTTTTAGAGTGATGACTACTTCGTCATCGTGGTATTTTCGATAGCGCCGGCGTAGCTTTTTCAGGCGATCGGCGCTCGAGTCAGGCCGCCCTGGTTCTCCGGTGCTAACGCCTTTGCTACCCTGGTAGGCGCCGGCCGTTTCCCGAAGGAAGGCCTGGTATTTTTCAGCGATATCCCGGAGCTCGTCCCGGCGAAGCAGCGTAGTATCAAAGGGCAGGGTTGGCTGGAATGACTCGTAAGCCCGCACTTTCTTTCGAAAAGACAGCTGCTGCTTTCTGGTTTCCCTTATCTGGTTGCTGATATCCTTTATCGCTCCCTCCCGTTGCCGGTAGTCGGCATTTTGCTGTAAGCGAAATAGAATCGGTGTTTCGGGGGTGTCGAGCGTCTCAAAATGCGCCCCGCCAGGCATGATACAGCGGCTGGGGCCAAAATACTCCTCACCCTGCATAAAAAGACTGATGTACCCAGGTTTACCAGGAAGTACCAGGAGGAAAGTTCCGTCGACCTGAGGGGCGATGTTCCCGGCAGAGGTATTGCCGAGCGCGGGGGAAAATTTCGTATATGCCACAGGCGCCGATCCGTTTTCCGGAATCTTTCCCTGAATGATCGTTACGGGAGTAGAGCGCCGGTCGGCGGAGAGTGAGAACTCAATGATATCGGAATTTCCTGAAGGCGAGCGACGCGCCAGCAGCAGGCAGCTGCCATCAGCGGAGACGGTGAATTCATCGTCATTTCTCTCAGAATTGATGGCCTCTCCCAGAGAGACGGGGGCGCTCCAGCGGCGCCAGCTCTCATCGAGTCGCCGGCTCATAAAGAGGTCGGTTCCTCCCAGCCCGGGATGGCCGTTACTGGAAAAGTATAGCGTTTGGCCGTCGGCGGCGAGCACCATGCGGCGTTCGTCACCGGAAGTATTGATGAGTGGTCCGAGATTTTGAGGCGCGCTCCATCCCCCGCCGGGTTTACGGAAAGTGACATACAGGTCGCGCTGCCCGAAGCCACCGGGCTGTTCAAGAGAAAGGAGCAGCGTTTGTTCGTCCATGCCCGGGAAAAAATGCAGGTTTTTTTCCCCGGGCTGCAGGCTGTCGATGTGCACCGCTATTGGAACGGACCAGGATCGTCCACGACGTTCCGCGTAGTACAGCCCGCTCTGCTCGTCGGGCAGGTCATTATCGCTGTTGATCAGATATATCCGGTTACCGCCGGCGACGATACCGGCAACGCGATTGTCGCCGTGGGTATTCAGCGGAGCGCCGATGTTGATCGCCCGGCTCCATTCACCATTAGCCAGCCGGATGCTAACCCATATATCAGTTTTATCCTGCAACCCGTAATTCAGAGGATGCCGCTGCCGGGAAAAGTAGAGGGTGCGGCCGTCGGCGGAAAGTACCGGGTTGCTTTCCTGATAACCGGTATTGATGGCTGAAGACAAAGGAGTTCCGATTATTCCGCTATCGGGGAGCTCCGTAACCGGCTGCTGCACCTGAGTGCGGACCGGAACATGTACAGCGAAGCAAAGCATCAGTATCAGTATCCGCCACAATAGGTTTTCTCCCGGTCTTTTCCTCTTCACTGATGGCTGCTGTTTTCTATACTTCGTAGGTGATTTCCAGTTCAGGAGAAGTAGGTTTTGACTGGCAGGTCAGAATAAAGCCTTCTTCCACTTCCTCGTCGTCGAGTGCGTAACAAACTTCCATTTCCACACTTCCTTTGATGACTTTTGCCATGCAGGTAGAGCAGGCGCCGGCCGTACAGCTGTAGGGTGGATCGTAGCCCTGATCGAGCAGGCTGTCGAGAATGGTCTTTCCTTCCGGAACGATCAGATTGATGGTTTCTCCTTCCAGGTGAACAAGGACCGGTGCGCCGTCGGCGACGGACACTTTTGCGTTCTCCCCGGTTTTCTCCTTTTTGGGTTTGGCCGAAGAAAAGTGCTCCTTGTGGATGCGTTTTTCTTCGATTCCACTTGACAGCAGCGCTGAGACGGTATTGTCGATCATGGAACCGGGGCCACAGATGAAGTATTCTGCTTCTTCCGTACGCGGGGGATTCTCCTGCAGAAACCGGCGAACTTCGGAGTGATCGATACGGCCGATGCGGCCTTCCCAGGTGACGGCGCCCTTTTTAAAGATGCCGACCAGGCCACCGACCTTTTCCCGTTTGGGCTGGCTGAGAATATGCTCGACGATGAGCTGCTCGGCGTAGCGGTGGGTGAGTTCGTCCAGATGCTCCTTAAAAATGATAGACTCCTCGTTTCGGTTGCCGTACAGAAGATATATGGTACTCATCGGCTCCTTTTCCAGTATCGTTTTCAGGATGGACATCAGGGGGGTAATGCCGCTGCCGGCGCCGAAGAGGTAGTAGGTTCTACGTGTTTCCGAATCGAGCGGTGTAAAAAAGCGGCCTTCCGGCGGCATGACTTCAATTTCCGATCCTTCCCGGACTTCATCATGCAGATAACTGGAAACCTTTCCTCCCTCCAGGCGCTTGACGGTGACGGCAATGTCGTCGTCCAGGGGGCTGCTGCACATAGAATAGGAGCGCCGTTCCTCTTCACCGTTAAATTCTGCTTTAAGGGTGAGGTACTGACCATGATTATATTGGAATTGCTCTTTCAGCTCTTCGGGGACACTGAATACCAGCGTTTTGGCATCCGGTGTTTCCTGAATGACTTCCTTAACCTTCAGTCGGTGAAATTTTTTGCTCATATTTCCGAAACTCTTTATTTTCAGTGGTGTATATTGAAAAATCGTTTAGACCGATTTTCCAATGAAACAGCTTACCCCGGATTCGGTTCAGCGATCGCAAAAGTAATAAAAAGGGAGCGGTTCTCCATTTCCGGTTCTCCATTCTCTTTGGGGAATACTGGAGCAAATAAAGGGGAAACGGCTAACAGCTTCGATAACAAAAATACGTCCTTTGTATGTGGAAAGATTTGAAATACCTCATCGCCTATATTGCCCCGCTGGCAGCTTTTTGGGGTTTATACCAGGGAGGCATCTGGTCATTCAGTGGGATCTATGTTGCCTTCGTGCTGATTCCCTTACTGGAAATTGTGGGTCCTAAACCAACGGACAATTTTTCACCGGAGGAAGAGTCGAAGCGAGGCGTCTCGGTCTTTTTTGACATCCTGCTCTATCTGAATGTTCCCCTCCTCTGGGGGCTGATCATTTATTATTTTGAGCGGCTGGGCGCACACGCGGCCGGCGGCGGCACGCTGGCCGCCTATGAGATCGTGGGGATGACCTGCAGCGTGGGAATTATAGTGGGCACCATCGGGATTAACGTGGCGCACGAACTGGGGCACCGCCATCATCCTTTTGACCAGTTCATGGCACGGGTGCTGCTGCTCTCGGCGCTGTATCTGCATTTCAATATCGAGCATAACCGCGGGCACCATAAGAACGTGGCGACGAATGAGGATCCCGCCTCGGCCCGCTATGGAGAGTCGCTATATGCTTTCTGGCTCCGTTCGGTGACCGGCGGGTATCTCAACGCCTGGCGGCTGGAGCGGGAGCGGCTGGAACGGCAAAACCTGCCGGTATGGAGCTGGCGCAATGAGATGGTGCGTTTTACTTTTTTTGAAATCGCCTATTTGCTGACGGTAGGTTTACTGTACGGCTGGTGGATGACCGGTTTTGCGGTAGCTATCGCTGTCTTTGGTTTCCTGCTGTTGGAGAGCGTCAACTATATTGAGCATTACGGCCTGCGCCGGCAAAAGCTGCCCTCGGGCCGCTACGAGCCGGTCAAGCCCTGGCATTCCTGGAATTCCAACCATGAGGTGGGACGTATTTTTCTCTACGAACTGACCCGGCACTCGGACCACCATTACAAGGCGACGCGCAAGTACCAGGTGCTGCGGCATTTTGAAGAGAGCCCACAGCTGCCGTTCGGGTATCCGACTTCGATTATTCTTTCATTGGCGCCGCCGCTGTGGTTTGGGGTCATGAACGGGCGGGTGCCCAAAGAAGTGGAAGCCTGAGTTTTTATCTGCTCAGGTGTGTAATTTTTGTAAATCCTTTTTAAATTAATCTTCATTCCACAATTTCACTTACGACTCTACACCTAATTGTTTTTCCAGCTCTCCTGATAGCGAATCGCAATCCCGGCTCGAGCGCAACCGACGCACTCATTTCTACTTCAATTTGCGCAGGACTTTCGGACGTGAGTTGAGGTGTTTCACTCGGTAGATAAAGAGTGCCTGGAAAGTCGGCTGTACGGAAGTAAAATTGGATAGCATCTTCATCGCGGAGTGTGATCCCGGGCTCATCTTTGGACGTTTCCAACAAAACGGCAAAAGCCCGGAAGCACCTGTGGGTCTTGATGGTTCCGGGCTGAATGATTACCATGCCTGGTTGCTTCGGGTATTCCACTTTCAGCATCTAATTGTTTCTGAAAAAAGCTTGTTTGCTTCCGAGGGTTTTTCTCGGGAGTTCAATTTTATTTAGGGTTGCGATCAGTTCGGGTTGAGGATGCAGGCCAGGTTTATCCTTGCGGATACTGGCTTGTGAAAAAATTCCCGGTCTCCCTTCTAATGCCCGGCGAGTGACCTCAAACATGTCATCGTTGTAACCTTTGGGAATATCGTATACCTCGGTCAGGTAGATCAGCAATTTTCGAAGGCTTTCCACCTGTTCATCGGTATATCGGTGATAATAAACATACCCCCTGTACGGCAGCTCATATTCAATTACCTCTTCACGGGGAACGATGACCCTGCCCTTCAGAAAAGGCGGGCTGAACGTTCCATCCTCATTCTTAACCAAAGCACCCCAATTGCATAGATTGATGGCAATAGAGTGTTTGCTGAGTTCTCTACTGGATGCTCCCGGGATCTTTCCGGTGTGGTACGCCCAAAACCAATGTGGATGAGTCTGGTAAACATCACCATCCTCGAAGCCGGCAGTTTCGTCCCCGGGTTTGCCGGCAATAAGGAATGTAATGGCGACGGCGCCTTGACTGTTTCTTAAAAACTGGATGGCCCCCATGGGATTGGGAGGGCCGATAGTGGCATTGAGAAAAATTTGTTTCTTGCGGGTTTGTTCCAGGTAAAAATCCCCCCGGTCCGGATCGAGGCTTCGCTGCCTGATCCCATTCAGCAGGGAAAAGATCGTATCTCTTTGATCGCTGGCGCAAATTTTGACCCTTTCAGCGAGATATGGATCATTGGGATCAATAGCAGCTGCCCGTTTATAATTATCAGCTGCCTTTTCCCAGTTCTGATTATCAAACCACATATCTCCCCAACTTCTGAATTCCCTTAAGTCATTCAGGCTATTGACGATGTTTTTCTGTTTTTCTACTTCTACGAGCCGGCGTTCTGCAAGTTCCTGATTGTATTCGGCTGTCTTTTTCTGCTGCTGAATAAGTGTGAAAACGGTATCAATACGAGGGCCAACGGTGCCGGCGAGTTTGGAATCGCAGTTAAGCGCATTGAGGTAGGCTTTCAGGGCGGCGTCCAGGTTGCCGGCGCTTTCCTCATTCTTCCCTTCCTGAATCATTTCCGAACATACCGGGCGTGCCGGCTCTTGCGCTGCCAGGGATAAACCGGTAATCAGAAAAAGGCTGGAAAGCCAGTAGTTGTAGGAAAGCCATATGCTTCGAAATCGCTTCATTTGCCAGATTTATTTATTGGTAAAGGTTCTAAACGGGGGAATTCATAAGGCAATATTCTTCAGTATTCCCAGTCGATACCATAATATTTCAGTTCTTCTTTGGTGAGCCGGTAAAGGTAGCCGAGTTCTATTTCCCGGATGGGGAAGTTCCATATGATGACCTCGTTTTCCGTACGGGTAGCAATTTTTCTGCCGTCGGGCGACCAGGCAAGGCCAATAATGTCTTCGCGGTCTTCCGCTTGAGTGATTTCATAGAGGAGCGCTCCGGTTTGGCTATCCCATACTTTGGCACTATTGTAATAATCTCCGGCTGTCAGAAAAAGCCGGCTGTCAGCAGACCATAAGACATCCTTGGCGCCATAATTACTTTTTTCGGTTATAGTCAGCATTTTGCCTGGTTGCGGAGCGGTAAGATCCCAAACAACGATTTCGACATAACCAGAAGCACCACCGGGAATATTAACCTTTGTAATAAGCTTTGATTTGTCCGGTGATAAGTCTATCGCCAAAATATAGGTCCGTTCCGGATATTCGATTAAGCGTTGACTACTGCCGTTCAGGTCCCACATACGGATTTCATGATCTGCTGCGGTAAGTATATGGTTATCATCCGCTGACCAGGCTATATATTTCAAATCTTCTTCAGCGTCCAGGGTGAGGGTGGCTTGCCACTTCCCCTGTTGTTTTTCCCAGATGATGATGGTTTCGTCGTAGGATCCGGTGGCGATTTTTTTACCATCCGTTGACCATGCGACGGACATTACTGTTCCGTCATGTCCTTTTAGGGTATCAACCGGAGTTCCCGTTTCGGCCTCCCAAATAACCGCTGTGTCATCTGTCGAGCCGGTGAGAATTTTACTTCCGTCGGGCGACCAGGTCAGTGTTTTTACGGAGCCTGTATGCCCTTCCAGCGTGTCTAATAATCGACCGGATTTAACCTCCCATATTAAAATGCCGTCATCCCGGTTACTCGAGATAATCCGCCTGCCATCGGGTGACCAGGCGAGGGGTGCTGTTTCGTATGCACTTTCAATGGACTTTTGTAATGGTATTTTATTTTTCCATTGCCAGACTTTTGCCGTGTTGTCATGAGCGCCGGTGACAATTTTTGTGCCGTCGGGTGACCAATCCGCCGAGAGAACATAGCCTTTATGCCCCATCAGGGCGCCGGTTTGATTGCCGGTTTTTGTATCCCAGAGCAAGGTTGTACTATCAAAAGAGGCCGTCAGGAAAGTATCGCCATCGGGAGACCAGGCCACGGACAGCACTTCCCCCCGGTGTGCCTGAATGGCGGGTGAAGCCATCCACTCTTTAGCAAGGCTGTCCCATTCCCACTTTCTGACCGTATTATCCCTGGATCCGGAAAGAATTTTGCTGCCGTTCGGCGACCAGTCCAGCGTACGGATATATTCGCTATGGCCGGAGAGCGTATCCAGGGGCGCCCCGTTTTCGGCGTCCCAGATATAGATATTATTGCCGTGACCGGTAAGCACCCTCGAATCGTCGGGCGACCAGCACAGTCCGTAGTTATACCGGGGAATCGAGCAGATTATTTTTCTGCTTTCCACATCCCAGATAAGCGCTTTACCTTCTCTACCTCCTGATAATATTTTTTTTCCGTCATTGGAAAATACCAGACCATTGACATCTCTGTTATGGTCCTTCAGGGAATCAACGATGATACCCGTACCGGCATCCCATACGAAAATGATATTATCTTCGCCGCCGGTGAATATCCACCGGCTGTCAGGCGACCAGGCCACGGACAACACCCTGTTTCGGTGTCCAAGCAATTTGCGCAGGGGCTTTCCCGATTTAACTTCCCATATAGTAGCCGTACTGTCAGAAGATCCGGATACAAATTTCTCTCCATCCGGCGACCAGGAAACGGACCGCACGTAATGGGGATAATTAATTGCCCCCATCGGTAAGTGGTGGATATAGTCGGAATCTCCCAGGAAATTTTGGTAAAAAATACTGTTACCCGAAGAATCCTGCAGAAAGTCGCGAATGGCATCTGCGTTTTCCGGAGTAGGTGATAATTGGTAGGAGTGGATAGCCAGATTCAGCGCGATGGTATGATCTTCCGTATATTTTTGCCGGGCGGTAGCGGACAGGGCAGCGCCTGTGGCCCGAATGGTCTCAATTTCTGCCTTTCGGGTTTGGCGGAAAGCCTCCTGCCGGGCCGCCGCTTCATTCTTTCGCTGTTGCTCAATGCGGTCAAAGATATCTTCAATCTTTCGACTCACCTGGCTGGAGAGCCTGTTGTCGCAGTTTTGAGCGCTGAGGTATAGCCGCAGGGCTTCTTTTAAGGGAGGCTGCGGTTTTACCAGTAAAGCGTCTGCCTTGCTCATCATTTCCTGGCAATCCGGGCGTATTGGCGCCTCCTGACCGGAGACCGAGAACGGTACGGCCAGCATCAAAATTATGAAAAGAGGTAGTTTCATCGGTTCAATGTGGGTTTGGTGGGTTCCTCTGAGGACAGCATTGGGGTTATGGAGTCAATTTTACTTTCGACATAATTGTCGGGCAGGCTGTCTTGCAGGGTGGTCAGTCGAAAATACCGGGCAAACTCGTACTCCATCTTTGCGTATTCGAGAGAGTTGAGCGCCAGATAGCCATCGGCTCTTTTCACAACTTCGTTATAGCGGGCTTCCTGCAATTGGCGGAGGTTGGCTTCGGCCACCTGCCGGGTCGAATCGGCTCGCACCTGCGCTTCCACTGCCTCCAGCCGGTTCTCTTCCGCTTCGAAGTAGAAAAAACCGGCTAAAACAGCGACGCCGAGGAAGACCACGGCTGCCGCTCCCGCAATCAGGGTTAGTAGTTGTTCTCTCTGTCGCCGTTTTTTGTGATAGGAGCGGCTTTCCTCAAAAAAATCGCGCAGCTCCTCCGGCAGGCGCTCCGTATTCAGCGACTGGTCCACCAGCTCGATCTCACCGATGCTGAGGTATTCCTGTTTTTGCTCTTTCGGACTGGAAGCCTCCCGGAAGCGCTTGATCTTGTTGCGAATGGTGGTGGTAGCTTCGCGGCGCCGCAACTCGTCGGCGTTGAACTTGGAGAAGATTCGTTCCGCCAGGCGATCGTGCATGATCTCGAAGCGCTCGGCCTCGGTTTTGGCGAAGCGCAGGCGGTTGAGGATGCGGCTCTCCTGGCCGGCGAAGGCGTCGAGGCAGGCCTGAACGACTGGCAGGGGCGCGGCGGCTTTACCTAATTGCAGTTCCTGATAGATTTCCTCGGCGCTGCGGTTCTGTTTGGTGCCCTGTGAGGTAACCATCTGGAAGAGCACCTGCAGGGGGAGTTTATCGTCGGCAAGGTTGGCCTGTCCGGGAAATTGCACCCGCACTTTTTTCGAGACCTGCTCCACCTGCCGGTCGAGGAAGTCGGAGAGCACGTCGGCCAGCTTGTTATCGCCCACCAGTTCTTTATCTATGAGGATATGGGTACGCTCACCCGCCCGTTCGCGGTCCTCTTGGTAAAGGCGATCGAGGTATACCTGCAAGGTGGTCAGGTCCACCTCACCCCGTTCGTCGGTGAGGTTTTGGAGGATTTGCGGGGCGGCGCCGTTTTCCAGGCGGAACTCGGGCCAGCCCGGATAGCTTGCTCCAAGAATACCCTCCACGACCTGCAGGAGCTGTTCCCGCCGCATCTTCTCTACCCGGAAGCGGTATTCGAAAAGGAAGGGCAGCTGATGTTCGTAGCGGTAGAAATGGGCGATATATTCTTCCCGCGTGACGATGATAATTTTACAAAAAAGGTCTTCCGAAAACAGGTCAAGGTCTTGCAAGGTCTGGAAGAATTCATCCTGCTCCCGGCGATCACCCAGGGTGAAGACCTCTTCGAACTGATCGAGGATGAGGTAAATGGGCACATAGGACAGGTGAAAAAGCGCTTTGATTAAATCGCGGAGGGTATCGAATTGCTCCGGTTCCGGAGCCGGTTCGTCAGGATACCACTCCATTTGTTGCTGGCGGTGTTCCTCAAAGCGTTCCAGATAACGGCGGTAGAGCTCATCGTGGATAGGGGTGAGAAAATCGTCCTGCCGCCGGATGAGTACGGGCAGCCAGTCGCGCGGCGAAAACATGCTCTGCAAGCCGCACTGTATGAGACTGGTCTTGCCGGTGCCCGAAGCGCCGTAGACCATCATAAATTTGGAGCGCATCAGGGCGTCGTAAAGCTGGCGCGTTTCCACGTCCCGCCCGAAGTAGTAGCGAATATCCTCCTTGTCGTAGGCACGCAGGAGTTTGAAGGGGCTGAGAGCAGGGATGCTTCTTGACATATGGTTTGAGGTTCAAAGTGATTTTGTAGTCGCTTTTTAGGGTTTTGCTTTGGATCTGTAATTTTTTCGCGGTGGTTCTGCCAGGTGTTGCCCCGCTACCCCCCACTTCTGCGGTTCTGCGGTTTCTCTGTTCGTCTGTTCTGCGGTTCTTCTGTTCTTCTGTTCTACGGTTCCTCCCCTCCCCCTTCCTTCCCCGGCAGGTCACTTTCCAGTTGCTGCAGTTGTTCGTAGATGCGTTCGAAGCGCTCCGCCGTTGCAGGTTCTACTTCCAGGTGTTCGGGCAAGACGGCGCCATAAGGGTCGATGACCAGTTCATTATCCTGTTCGAAGGCGTATTGATGATTGATGTCGGTATCGATGTAATGGAACACGTATTTTTTGTCGAAGTCGTCGCCCTCGCAATAGTCCAATGCGAAAACAGAAGGATAATTACCGGTATTCTTGCCGATGAAGGAGCTACGGTCAATGTAGAAAGGCGACAGATTGATGGCGCTGGTCAGGGTATCCTCCTGCTGTCCGCGAGCGGTCAGGAGCAGGCAGTAATTGTCGGTAGCCGTCTCCAGGGGAGTGGTCGCGGTCTGCAACTGGCTGAAGGCAGCATGTAGCGATATCGTATAGTGCGAATAAGGCCGTTCGGCGTTCAGGTTGCGGATTTTATCTACTACAATAGAGCGAACAGTATGTAATTTGTACTGCGTCAGGAACAGGGCAGCTTTCAAAAAGCGGGCGTAGACGGCTTCTGCTTCCAGCACCAGCCCTTTGACACCCTCCGGTTTTTCGGTTGCGCGGGACTGCACTAGTTCTTCCAGTCTTTCCTTCCCTTCGGCCTGCGCCTGTTTCCACTCCTCCATCAGAAGGTAACCGGGGCGCAGGCCGTTTTCCTGGTCCACTTCCTGCAGAAAAGCTGCTATGTGGGGTACCAGGTTGAGCGGATCGCTGTTATCCAGGCGTTCCAGCTGTTCCAAACAGGTGCGGGTGCGGAATATGAAATCCGTTTTGGTGAAGTCGCTTTTATCGGGAATGACAGGGAAGGGCATCGGCTCGATACTCAGGCCTTCTTCATTGGCATCCCACAGCATCGACAGGCACAGGTAGCTGACGAAGCGGGTCAGTTCGGTATAGGCGGCGATAAGTTCGCGCAGCCGCTCGACGCCGGGCTCAGTCATGGTGCGGCCGGCTTCCACGGCGAAGAGGCGCCGCAGATGGGTCCCGATGATCCAGGGCAGGCGCTCGATGAGTACCATCAGCGGATCTTTGCGTTCGTTACGGATGAGTTGCTGGGCCTCCTTGTCCGTTTTTCTGAATTCATGGACGAGCACCCGCAGGCTCTGGGTGGCGTGGGGTTTGACCTCGGCCAGCAGCATATCCGGCAACTCGGGGCGCCGGTTCAGTGTCCACTGCCGAACCGGATGGTCTTCCGGCAGTTCCGGGTGAAAATACAGGCCCCAGGGAACAGCGTCGTTGTACCCTCCCTGCGCCGGCAATTCCTCCCGGCGGGCGATGCCGCGGTCGGCTGCCTGCGGGAGGGTATGCACACGGGCCGTAGCGGCATCGAAGGCATCGGTGATGGTCTTTCCTTCCATCGTCAGGGTCTGGTAAAACTGCCTGGAAAAAATCCGGGCCGCCTCATCGCCGATCTTGCGGCTGGTGGCGATGACGGCGGCGATGCCGGCCGCGTGCAGGCTTTTCACCTGCCCGAGGGTGGCGCAGCCGTTTAAAAAGACCAATTGCAGTGGATTCCACCGGCCGTCAGGTGCTTTGTTGAGTCCGAATAATTCTGTGATTCCCTTGATACTGCCGGCTTCTTCGAGGTACAGGGTTTCGCCGTCGGCGTGGCCGGCGTAGTGGAATAGCTGAATGTCTTTCTCTTTGGAAAAGGTGTTGAAAATGTCATCGATGTTGGCGGCCCGGTTGGATAGCATTTCGTACAGGCCCCGCTCTTTCAGCGGAGAAAGGATTTTCTCAAGATCGCGGATTTCTTCCACTAACTCGGGTAAAGGTGCGCTGTGCGTGTGGGCACAGGCTAGGAACATTCGGCTCATAAGCTGGGGTGTAGGTATAGTTGATGCAAGTGATTTTCAGGGGATTTATACTCGACGTAAATTGGTTTGATAAACTTCTCAAACCATTTCGACGTCAGTATAATTTCGACAAATTAAGCAAAAATTTGATGAAATCAGATCACAGCGAAATACTATGGCTGTTTCCTCCAGAGAATAGGAACAAAGCCATCCCAACGCCTCACCCCCCCTGCACTAATGCCCGCACTAATAACGCCACCCCAAACACGATCAGCGCGATCCCCGAAATGCGGCGAATCCACAGCAGATGAATTGGCCGCAGCACCTGCCGGATGCGTTTGGCGGAGAGCACTTTGAGGACGTCGGTCAGCATAACGGTACCCATAGCGGCGCTGAAGAAGAGGATGGCATCGTTGCCGTGCAATTTGTTTTTGATAATGACTGTACTCATCAGGCCCAGCCAGAAGAAGATGGTGAAAGGGTTGACGGCGTTGAGAAGAAAGCCCTTGAACCAGAGGGAGAAGTAGGCGGAGGTGCGCTTTGTCTGTGGAAGCCTGTAATGCTTAAAAGGCGGGTTTCTGAGCAGGGCCGCCAGGCCGAAGATGACCAGGATGATACTGCCGCCGATACCGAGGTAGACGGAGAAGTTTTCCCACTGTGTAATGCGGCTGATCAGAGAGACGCCCCAGTATACAGCGAGAATATAAAAGAGGTCGCTAAGCCATACGCCTAAGCCCACCGTAATGCCGGCCCGGAACCCCTGTTCCACACCGGTTTGTACCAGGGCAAAGAAGATGGGGCCGATCATGAAGCACAGGATCAGTCCTACCTTGATGCCGTCAAATAATAAATTCATCTGAGTTAATCTCTTGCTTCGACAGCGATTCGCGTACGAAGTTTTCCCACTCCCGGAATTGTTCCTTTTTCATCACGCGGGGAAATTTGTTTTGCCCGCCCAGTTTGCCCTGTTGCTCCTGCCATTTATAGAAAAGAACAACGGGAATGACCTGTACTGAAATTTCACGAAGAACGTGCCGGCGTTCGGTATCGTAGTCGTCATTTACCTCCCGCAGTTTTTGGTCGAGCAGCTGTTTTACTTTTTCTGCATCAGCCAGTGGCTCACTACCGATATACCATTTGTGGCCGTAAAAGTTGCCCGACTGTACGGGGGCGACAGTAAATTCGCGGATAACCACATCCAGTTCTTTTTCCACGTGCTGTATCCCTTCGTTCATATTATCGACGGAGAGATGCTCACCGCAAATGCTCAGGAAGTGTTTGGTGCGGCCGGTGATGGTAATTTCCGAGCGTTCCAGATCCGTGAAGCGGACCGTGTCGCCGATGAGGTAGCGCCAGGCGCCCGCACAGGTGCTGAGGACGAGCGCGTAATCCTGCCCTTCTTCGACTTCGTCGATCGACAGCACTTTGGGTACCCCGGTGATGTTGCCGTCCATATCGAAGCAATCAGAGGGAAAAGGGATGAATTCGTAGAAAATCCCGTTGCTTAGCAGCAGTTTCATGGCGCGGGTTTCGGGGCGCTCCTGGTAGGCGATGAAGCCTTCGGAAGCCAGGTAGGAATCCATGTAAATGAGCGGGTGGGCCAGCAGCTTTTCGAATCCCTTTTTCAGCGGTTCGAAATGAATACCGCCGTGGACGCAGACCTGCAGGTTGGGCCAGATGTCATGGATGGTGTCCAGCTGATAGTGCTTAATGATACGCTCCATCATCAGTTGCAGCCAGGAGGGAATACCGACCAGGAAGCCGACATCCCACTCAGGGGCTCGTTTGACGATTTCGTTAATGCGGTCGTTCCAGTCGTTGATTCTGGAAATTTTGGCGCCGGGTTTGTAATAAGGGCGCAGCCAGAAGGGTGGTTTGCTGGCGTTGATGCCACTGAGGTCGCCGACGAAGAAACCGCCCTGATCCTTGAGGTCGCTGGAGCCGCCCAGCATCATCATATCCTTTGTGTACAAGTTGGGATCAATGTCAAAATTGGATAGGGCGAAGAACATCTTCATGCCGGCGCGGCGCATGGCGCGCGACATGTCTTCAGTGATGGGAATATGTTTGCTCGGCGCTCCCGAAGTGCCGGAACTCAGCGCGAAATGCTTGACCTTGCCCCGCCAGGTGACGTTTTCAACCTTGTTGAGCGTCATGTGCCACCAGCGTTCAAACATCAGGTTGTAATCGTGAATGGGCACTTTTTCCTGGTAGTCACGAATCAGGTCGCTCGAGCGTAGCAGGCCCTTGAAATCGTAATATTGTCCGAAGGCCGTATGGTGCGACTTTTTGAGCAAGCGCCGCAAAGTACGGCGCTGATGTTGAATGGGGGGCGCCGTCTCTCTGATGTCCGAGATCTTGTCTCCCAGCGAGAGCGTTCGCTTGATCAAGTTTCCGAAAATGGGCATACTGTCCGTTTTATCCGAGGACCTTACTATCTCAAGAGTAAGTTAGTTAAAAAGGATTCCCTTGTCAACTGGTGCGCCTATCCGTAGATGGTAGCGACCAGCTGCCGGCTGCCGCCTCTGTTGCGAAATTCACACAGGTAAATTCCCTGCCAGGTGCCGAAATTGAATTTACCCCTGCTGATGGGGATGGAAACAGAGGAACCGACCATGCTCGCTTTGATATGAGCAGGCATATCGTCGGGGCCTTCCACCGTGTGGGTCAGCTCAGGCATATTCTCCGGCACCAGCTTATTATACACCGTTTCGAAATCCGTGAGTACTGAAGGGTCCGCATTTTCATTGATAGCCAGGCCGGCAGAGGTGTGTTTGATAAATAACTGCAACATCCCCTGATCCGGTAAAGGGGGAAGAGACTGCATCACTTCGTGGGTGATCAAATGAAAACCACGGGGGTATGAAGGTAGAGAAAATTCTTTCTGAAGTATCATCTTTTTTCTTGATATTTTGCCGAAAGGCAAGTAACCGAATTCCGGTTCTTTGCATTTCTGCCGCAAAAATAGTCCTTCTTTGATTAATTTTTGGACCGGGATTGAAAGGAAAGCCATACCATCGATGGATCAGGATAAGTGCCCGGACAGGTTTATTTTCACTTTAAACCTTACCAGACCTCAAATGCAAATGCTATCGAAGGCGAAAACACGGAAGATACTCCGGCGTTGCGGTTCTCCTGGTCACCCATACTTTTTGGTAAAAACTTAGTACACTGTCAAATAAGTAACTTTCCGTTTTGACAGTGTACTTAGCTTGTTGGGAGTTTGCCCGTAAGATTTTAACGCTTACCATATTCCGGGCATTTGATATCGCCGAAATAGTACAGCAGGCCGACGCCGAAAGTCAGGTAGGAGTCTTTGGTCGTGCTGTCGCCGCGTTGAGTACCCCGCTGCCCGATTGCGCCGTCATTGACACCGGGAATGGGGATAGAACGATCGGAAAGAGCGGCAGCGAGTTCACCCCGTTGGCGAAGGAGGTCATCTTTATCGGGGTAGGTGGTGCTTACGTCGTCGAGGTAATCGGTGAAGGTACTGCGGGAAGCGATTTCGAAATTGAGGCTCCACTCGTAACTGAGATCTACCTTAAAACCTCCCCCGATAACAACACCGGCGCTGAATCCGTAGTACTCTTCTCCCTTAAACTGTCCTTCCGTACCTAGGGGGCGAAGCTCCACCAGCTCGTCCCGGTATTCGGCTTTCGGATTGAAATGGAAAATGCTGATACCGGCAAAAAGATAAGGGGTAAAAAATTCGTCGGTGCTACCATGGGTATAGGGCAGAAAGTTGAACTCCAGCTGAGCGGTTCCGTCGAGGATGGTGGACTGAAAGCTGAGGTTACGCGCCCGTTCGTAAACGTTATTGGAAACGGCGTCATCACCGCGAACCAGCCCGTAGTTGGCCGAGAATTTAAACCCGACGCGCTTGTTGAAGTTATAACGGCCGATGAGGCCACCGGCGTATCCGGGAAGGCTCAGATCGAAGTTTGTGTTCAGATCGCCGAAATAATAGGTTCCACCTATCCAGGCGCCCAGCTCCCAGCCCTCCTGAGCCTTGGAGAGCGGAAGTAAACTTAACGAGGCTAGCAATATGATGATAATCTGTTTCACCGTTTTTTGGAATTTGATCGCTGTGTTCATGAGATGATAAGAAATTCCATAGTAAATACATAGCTGACCTGAATCGCTCAAATCAACGCTGCTTCCCTATAACGGTCAAAGTTCGGCTTGTGGTATTCCGGGAAGGAAGATAATAGGTAGAGGGTAGAGGCAAGGTATGCATCCCTCTACCCCTACAATCCGGCTTTCGCCGAAATTTCCAACATGCGGTCGATGCTGGCGCGGCCCTGCTCGATGACCCAGTCTTCAAGCGTAATTTCGGGCGTTTCGTACTTCATAGCGATATACAGCTTTTCCAGCGTGTTGCGGCGCATGTGCGGGCATTCGTTGCAGGCGCAGGTGTTGTTCGGCGGCGCAGGAATAAAGGTTTTCTCCGGCGAGGCCTTCTGCATCTGGTGAATAATGCCCGATTCGGTGGCCACAATGAATTCTGTGGCCTCGTTCTCTTTGGTGTAGTTGAGCAGTTTGCTGGTGGAGCCGATAAAGTCAGCCTTTTCCAGAATATGTGCTTCACATTCCGGGTGAGCGATGAATTTGGCTTCCGGATGACGCAGCATCAGTTTGGTGATTTTCTCATCCGAAAAGATTTCGTGCACCATGCAGGTGCCGTTCCAGAGCACCATATCGCGGCCGGTTTTCTTTTCGAGGTACTTGCCCAGATTGCGGTCCGGGGCGAAAATGATCTTTTTGTCTTCGGGAATACTTTCGATGACCTTTACCGCATTGGAAGAGGTGCAGCAGATGTCGGTCATCGTTTTCAGCTCTGCCGTGCAGTTGATATAACTGACCACGACGTGATCGGGGTATTTTTCTTTAAACTTCCGGAAAAGCGGTGCGGGCGCTGAGTCGGCTAACGAACAGCCGGCTTTCAGGTCGGGCAGTAACACTTTCTTATCAGGCGACAGCATCTTAGCGGTTTCCGCCATAAAATGAACCCCGGCAAAAACGATGATGTCGGCCTCAGTTTCGGCGGCCTGCTGCGACAGACCCAGGCTGTCGCCAATGTAATCGGCAATGTCCTGTATATCGGCCTCCTGATAGTAGTGGGCCAGAATGATGGCGTTTTTTTCCTTTTTCAGTTTTTCAATCTCCTCAAAGAGATCGAGCGTAGGGTCTATCTCCAGATCGAGAAAACCATTGCGCTCCAGGTTTCTTTTTGCTACGGCTACGGCACTCATAGACTGCGATTTATGGTCATTTTGGTTACAGCACTTGAATATTTTCAAGTTACCAGCTGAACACAAAATTAAGAAAAAAGTTTACTTAGTTTAGGTTTTAAACTAAGCTCTTTCAACATTGAGACGTAAGGTATCGGAAGAAGTCACGGAAACCCTGACTCTGCAGCCAACATGACAGCCCCTTACGTCCCTACTTTCCCGCATATAACAAAAAGATTGCCGGTCTTTTGTGCAGATTCGGAATTGTCGTTTTCCGCCACTCCTGGATCGTCTTCGTCCGGATGTACTCTTCGGGATTGGTCAGGTCGGCGGCGATGCAGAAGCGAACGCCGGGCGATAGCGTACTCAGGGCGGTTTCGATAAGTTGAGTGTTGCGGTAAGGCGTTTCGATGAAGAGCTGGGTTTGCTGAAAGCGGCTCGATAATTGCTCCAGCTTTTTGAGTTCTTTGGCCAGCTGATTGCGATTGGGCGGCAGGTAGCCCTGAAAGCAGAACTGCTGACCGTTCATCCCGGAAGCCATCAGCGCCAGCAGCAGACTGGAGGGGCCTACCAGTGGTACGACTTCCATGCCCTTGCGATGCGCGAGCTGTACGATGCGGGCGCCGGGATCTGCTACCCCCGGGGCGCCGGCTTCCGAAAGCAGCCCAATATCGTGACCGCTGTCGGCCGGATCGAGAAAGGTATTAACCGCTTCCGGCGGTGTGCGCTTGTTGAGCTCAAAAAAGGTGAGCGCGTCAAAAGGCTTTACCGGTTCAGTACGCTTGATAAAGTGCCGGGCCGTCTTGGCGCGTTCGGCAATAAAATAGTCCAGGCGGTGCAGGATGTCGATGACATACCGGGGCAGCGTGTATTCGGCGCCTTCGCCGAGCGGGGCGGGGATAAGATAGAGTTTTCCTTTTGTAGCCATGCGACAAAAATAAGGAAGTACCCGGACAAAAGCCGAATCGTTACGCTCACCCGGGTTAGCCACGTTTTCCACGGTCTGTGGAAAAAGAGTTACCCGCTTTTACGGAACTAGTTAAATAAAAGAATTATTTTTGACTGATTGTCAACCTGGGAATATTCGCAAACGAATGACCGCAAACGCCGACTACAATACCTACACTATAAGACTTCCACAGTTCGAAGGCCCCTTCGATCTGTTGCTTTTTTTTATCGAGCGCGATGAGCTGGATATTCACGATATTCCCATCGCCAAAATTACCGACGAATTTCTTTCCTATATCCGCCAGATGGAACGGATGAACATCGACCTGGCCAGTGAATTCATCCTCGTGGCGGCTACCCTTTGTCGCATCAAAGCCAAAATGCTGCTGCCGCGCAAACCGCTCGATGAAGAAGGTAACGAAATCGATCCTCGCGAAGAACTGGTGGAGCGCCTGCTCGAATACAAACGATACAAAAGCGTGCTGGCCGAGATGCGCACCCTGGAAGAGCAACGCGGCCGCCAACGCTACCGCGGCAATGTCTCCAAAGAACTTCGCCAAATCGCCGAACAAGCCCTGGTCGACGCCGAACTGGAGTCGCTCACCCTCTACCGGCTCATGAAGGCTTTCGAACGGGTCATGGAAAAGTTTGAGTACGAACACCCGGAGTCAGTCCACCAGATCATACAGTTCAGCTATACTATAGAAGATCAACAACTGCACATCCTCGCCCAGGTCCGGCAGAAACAACAGGCAGGTTTCAAATCCATCTTCGGCGCCTGCCGCAACCGCATCCACGCCATCGTCACCTTCCTCGCCATGCTCGAACTCATCAACATGCAGAAAATCGAAATCATCGCCGGCGGCGGCTCCAATAACTTCTGGCTCAAGGAAATTGAGGGTTGAATAGCCATCGACAATCCTGACTTTAAAAAAAAGGGCCGTGCCAAAGCACAGCCATCAAATCTATAGGGCTACAGTAATAGGATGCGATAATGAGGTTGATTTACACTGTCACACTATTCCCGCAAAAAAGAAAAAGACCAGGGTTGGGCCGGGCGACGCAACCCTGATCGGAAAGCGACTTTAGATTGCAGGAAAGGTTTTGCATCATATTGAGATGATGACAGCAAGAAATCAACACCTACAAAGGAAATGGATAAAGATGAACTGAAAATTAATAGAAGGTTAAGGCTTCTTTAAGAACGGGACTTAGTCTGAAGCCAACGGTCGATAGTCCGCAATGCGAGGCTTTAGGAGCAACATCCGACAGAACCACTGCAGAACCACTGCCCGCTACGGGCGGTGAAAAGCCGAAAAACAATGCCTCTACGCCAGATAGCCGGACCTGGAACAGCTTCGAACAAATTTCATTATCAATTAGTCAGACGATGAAAGCAGGGCAGCATACGCAGCGCCCCTTCCATCTTACCTGTGCTGCCTGACCAGCCACTTGATTTCGGTGAGAAAAGGCTCTGGTTTCCAGTATCCTTTGGTGACGTGAACGGTTCTCAGGTAGGGATCGAGGACGACGAAGGCGGGGTAGGCAATTTTGCCGTCGAGCAGCTCCCAGGCGAGGGCATGGATTTGCTTAGAGCCGGCATCGAGCAACTGGTAAGTTTTGCCGCGGAAATGTACAGGGCCTGCCTTTTCCACGTTGAATTTCACCGGGTAGTAGTACTTGTTGATATACGCCGCCACTTTCGGATCGCGGAAGGTATCCCGGTCCATTTCCTTGCACCAGCGGCACCAGTCGGTATACATATCGATCAGTATGAGGCGGCCGCGACGGCGGCAGGCGTCGATTGCCTGGTCGAAGGTCATCCATTGAATGGAGGAAGCAGGAGGCACTTCCGGAGGAGTATCCGGGAGACTTTGCTGGACAGTGCCGGTAAGCGGCAACAAGAGTAGTACGGAAAAAAGCAGCGTCTTAGTGATCATTATTTCCAGGGTTTAGGTTTATCTTTCACAGATAGCTCAGACAGGTTCGGTTGTAAGGGCAGCAAGGGGTAGTAAACCGGAGGCCATTTTAAAGATGCACAAAGAGTAGCGAAACAAAGATAAGGATTTTGGTGATAGAGCCACAAGTCGCTGAGGTCTGGATGATTATAGCTGGATATGGATGTGATCATCGTGTCGAACCGCCTGACAGCCGTGGTAGCGGATCTTACGGTAACCGGTTACCCGGAGCCGTTCTTCCAGGTGGGGTTCGACGAAGATTTTCCCGGTTCGAGAATGACGGGCCAGCAGTTGTAGCAATAGCCGATTGGCGGTTTTGTCGAAACGAAGATGTTTGGCGCCGAGAACCGGCGTGATCCTTTGTAACAAATTATACTGCCAATAGCCCTTTTCGGCACAGTGGGCGGGTTGGTCGCGCTCGCCTTCACGCGGGGCTTCACTGGCGCCGTATCCTAAAAGCGCCGGAGTGCGGTTAGTCAACTCCTCGGTTCGCTCATCGGCGTAAAGAAAGCAGAGGTCAAGCTTACGGCCATCATCATGGCTGAGATGTGGGAAAAGCCGGAATCCGTCCCAGAAGGGGAAACCAGCGTCTAGGTAAAGTAACTGCAGGGTGGGATAAGATTCCTGCAGTTTTCTGCCGGCATCGCTCACCAAATCAATCAGCGCCGGATCAGCGTAGTGGCGGTTGGCCAGAGGATAAAACAAGTTCCTGGGAGCGATGGGAGTGGTTTCCGAGGCTTTCCAGGGAAGCGGCGCTCGGCCAAAATGCCGGGCGACAGGTGGAATGAGGAACAAGGTTGCCAGAAGATAGAGCGTCAGAAAGCTGCCTAACCGTAAGAGCCGGCTTTTCAACCGGACGGCTTGGTTTTTCCGGATATACCCCCCAACAGGTTTATAGACCAGGTAGATCAGCCCACCCACCTGAGTCAGTACGGTTAGCAGGACAAAGATCAGAATAGATTTGACCCAGGGCATTTACAGATCTTCTAGTTTGGAGCTCACCCCTACCTTTTCAAATAACTCCGATAGCGATAGCTGCGTCTGCCTGATATCCTGCCAGTCCTTGAGGACGATGCCCAGCGTCGATTCGACGATCTCCTTATCGAGGTGATCGATATGCAGGCCGGCCAGAGCGAGGGCCCAGTCGAGCGTTTCGGCGATACCCGGTGTCTTTTCCAGGCGCTGCTGCCGCAATTCCTGCATGAAAGCACAGATCTCTTCAGCCAGTCGCTCATCGATCTTGGGTACTTTGTTCTTGACGATGCGCAGTTCCTTTTCAAATTCCGGATATTCTATCCACAGGTACAGGCAGCGGCGCCGCAGGGCTTCCGACAGCTCCCGGACGCGGTTGCTGGTGACGATCACCTGCGGGATATGGGTGGCCTTTACCGTGCCGATCTCCGGAATACTGATTTGCCAATCGGAGAGCACTTCCAGCAGAAAACTCTCGAACTCCTCATCGGCGCGGTCAATTTCGTCAATGAGCAGTACGGGCATCTTGTGGTGGGTGATCGCCTGCAGCAGGGGGCGCTTCAGCAGAAATTTATCGCTGAAGATGTTTTTTTCCTTTTCTTCCAGCGTTTTTTCACTCCGCTCCTCCATCTTCAGGTGCAGCAACTGCTGCTGGTAGTTCCATTCGTAGAGTGCGTGGGTAGCGTCGAGGCCTTCGTAGCACTGCAGGCGGATGAGGTCGGTATCCAGGGCTTTAGCCATGACTTTGGCGATCTCGGTTTTGCCTACGCCTGCCGGCCCTTCTATGAGCAGTGGCTTTTTGAGCTGCATTGCGAGATATACGGACATCACGATCGCCGGCTCGGTGATGTAGCCTTGCTCGTTGAGCATATCGCGGATGCGGTCCAACTCTTTGTTCTTCATCAGTTGAAACTCAGTATTGTCTGAATCTCCCCGCCGTGGCGAAGAGCAAAATACACCACAGAGACACAGGGGCACAAGATTTTACAGCGTGACTGCCCTGTATCCACTGGGTTCTCTGTGGTTTGTAAATTTTCCGTTAAGGACGAAGGTCTTTTCTCCTGGCCTTTCGCAAAGCACAGCTTCGCCCACCAGTCTAAACGGCTGCCATCAAAGCCCGTTTTGCGTACACGCGCGCCAGGTGTTTGCGATACGCTTCGGAAGCGAAGTGATCACTCATGATATCGGCATCGGCGGCGGCTTTTTCAGCGGCGGCGCCGATGTTTTCCTCCGTAGGCTCTTGGCCCTGCAAGGCTGCTTCGACGGCGGTATCGCGGAAGGGCGCATCGGCTACGCCGGCGAAGCCGACGCGTACGCGGTCGCAAGCCCCACCCTTCTTGGTGACCATAGCGGCGCAGCCCACAATAGCGAAACGCGAGGCCGGCTGCATGAATTTCTGATAGCTGCTGCCTGTATTTGGCGGGGGCGCCGGCAGGCGGATCTCAGTGATGATCTCCTCCGGCTCCAGCGCAGTCATGTAGAAGCCGGTGAAGAAATCGCTGGCGTCGATGCTGCGGCCGCCATTCGGGCCTTTGACCACGACCTTGGCGTCAGCTGCCAGTAAGAGAGCGGGCCAGTCGGCGGCGGGATCAGCATGGGCGATGCTGCCGCCCAAGGTACCCATGTTGCGCACCTGCACGTCGCCGATCAGCTCGGCGGCTTGGTTCATCATCGGAATGATGTCCTGCAGCAACTCGGAGCGGGCAATGTCGTGGTGCGTCGAGGCGGCGCCGATGACGATCTCATCTCCTTCTTCTTTAATGAAGCGCAGCTCGGGGATGCGGCCGATATCGATCAGCACGCCCGGCATGTTGAGCCGGAGTTTCATAGCGGGCAGCAGGCTGTGGCCGCCAGCCAGCAGTTTGGCATCCATGCCGTGTTCTTTGAGCATAGACAAGGCTTCGTCAACGGTGTCGGCTTTATGATAATCAAATTTTGCGGGAATCATTGGTTGATATTTTGGAATAGTGAGTCGGTTTTGTTCTTCTGGTTGAACCGGAAATCTGCTGGGTTGATGCTAGTGCCTCCGGTCCATCATTTAAAAGAACGTTTCGCACTCACTCTTGGTGATATTAGTGATGGTTATTCATGATTTTCCAGACGCGTTCCGAGGTAACCGGCATGGGCACATCGTTTATACCGAAGGGCGACAGGGCGTCCATGACGGCGTTAACGACGGCTGGGGTGGAGCCGATGGTGCCGGCTTCTCCCGCGCCTTTAACGCCCAGCGGATTGTGCGGGCAGGGTGTCACCTGCCGGTCGACCTCGAAGCTGGGGAAGTCGTCGGCGCGTGGCATGGTGTAATCCATGTAGGAGCCGTTGATCAGCTGTCCGTTCTCGTCGTAGACGGCGCCTTCGAGCAATGCCTGTCCGATGCCCTGGGCGAGCCCGCCGTGGATTTGCCCATCGACGATCATGGGGTTGACGACATTGCCGACATCATCGACGGCGATGAAGCGCTTGAGTTTCACCTGTCCGGTTTCCTTTTCTATCTCAACGATCGCGATATGGGCGCCGAAGGGATAGGTGAAGTTGACCGGATCGTAGAAGCTGGAGAAGTCCATGCCCGGCTCCAGCCCTTCCGGATAATCATGCGGCACATAAGCCGTCAGCGCAATATCGCCGAAGGCGACGCTCTTGTCGGTGCCTTTCACGGTGTATTTCCCTTCTTTGAATTCAAGGTCATCTTCCGAGGCCTCCAGTTTATGGGCTGCTATCTTGGCGCCTTTTTCAATTACCTTATCCAGGCTCTTCATGATGGCACTGCCACCCACGGCCAGTGAGCGGGAGCCGTAGGTGCCCATGCCGAAAGCGACGGCTTCAGAGTCGCCGTGCACGATCTCGACGTCATCGAGGTCGATGCCCAGGCGATCGGCGACGACCTGGGCGAAGGTCGTTTCGTGGCCCTGCCCGTGCGAGTGCGAGCCGGTATAAACGCTCACCGTTCCGGTGGGTTGCACGCGTACCTGTCCGACTTCGTAGAGGCCGGCGCGGGCGCCGAGGGCGCCGACTACCGCGGAGGGCGCGATGCCGCAGGCCTCGATGTAGGTAGAGAAACCGATGCCCAGGTACTTGCCGTTTTTCCGGGCTTCTTCCTGCTCCTTGCGAAAATCTTCGTAGCCAACCATTTCCAGGGCGCGTTCGAGCACGCCGTGGTAGTTACCACTGTCATAGGTCAGGGCAACCTGTGTTTCGTAGCCCGGCTCGTTGACGCCGTCGAATGGCGGGATAAAGTTTTTAAAGCGCAGTTCGGCGGGATCCATGTCCATTTCGAGGGCCGCGGTATCCATCAGGCGCTCGAGCAGGTAAGTAGCTTCCGGGCGTCCGGCGCCGCGGTAGGCGTCTACAGCGACGGTATGGGTAAAGACACCGGTGACGTCCACGTTGATTTTTGGCGTAGTGTAAAGGCCCTGCAGGAGTGTGCCATGCAGCCAGGTAGGGACACAAGGGCCGAAGGTGGAAAGGAAGGCGCCGAGATTGGCATAGGTTTTGACGCGCAGGCCGACGGTCTTGCCTTCCTTGTCGAAGCCCATTTCGGCCGTGGTGACGTGATCGCGGCCGTGGGCGTCGGTCATAAAGCTTTCGCTACGGGTAGCGGTCCATTTGACCGGGCGATTGAGCTGTTTGGAACACCAGACCATGAGGGCCTCTTCGATATAGTGAAAGATTTTACTGCCGAAGCCGCCGCCAACATCGGGCGCCACTACCCGCACCCGGTGTTCGGGAATGCCCAGCACGAAGGCGCTGAGCAACAGACGCGTGAGGTGTGGATTCTGAGAGGTCGTATATAACGTATAGTGGTCTTTAGACTCCTGGTAGTGGCCGATAGCCGAGCGCGGTTCTACGGCGTTGGGGATCACCCGCTGATTGACAAATTCCAGTTTGGTGATATGGTGTGCGCTGTCCAATGCGGCATCCACTTCTTCCTTGGGGTTGCCGAGCTCCCAGTCGAAGCAAATATTATGGGGCACATCTTCGTGGACGAGGGGGGCGCCGTCTTTAACAGCCTCAGCGGGATTAACCACGGCATCCAGCTCTTCATAGTCGACCATCACCTGGTCGGCCGCGTCGCGGGCAGTGGCGAGGTCTTCGGCGATGATAACGGCTACGCCGTCTCCCATATGGCGCACCTTGTCGATAGCCAGCAGGTGGTGCGGGGGCTCCTTCATGGTGTCGCCATTTTTGAAGTTGACTTGCCAGCCGCAGGGAACGCCGTTAATACCGGCCTTCTCAATATCTTTCCCGGTAAAGACGGCTACGACGCCGTCCATTTCTTCGGCGGCAGAAGTATCGATGCTATTGATTTTGGCGTGGGCGTAATCGCTGCGGATAATAACGGCGTGGCACATACCGGGCAGGACGATGTCGTCGGTATACTGGCCTTTGCCGGTGATAAAGCGCTTGTCTTCTACGCGCTTAACGGATTTACCGATATAGGTCATGGTGTTTTTTCTTTTAATGGAACGATCAAAAAATTAAGGGAAACCGGGTGACTTATGCGGTGGCAGCGGCTTTTTCTCCCTTCTTCATCTTTTCAGCCGCGTATTGCACCGATTTGACGATGTTGTGGTAGCCCGTGCAGCGGCAGAAGTTGCCTTCCAGAGCTTCGCGGATATCCGTTTCGGAAGGATCCGGGTTGCGGTTCAGCAGGTCGGCGGCGGTCAGGATCATGCCGGGGGTGCAGAAACCGCACTGCAGGCCGTGTTCTTCGTGGAAGCCTTCCTGTAGCGGGTGCAGCTGTCCGTTTTCCGCCAACCCTTCGATGGTGATGATTTCCCGGCCGTCGGCCTGGGCGGCCAGCATGGTACAGGCTTTGACCGCCTGCCCGTCGACCAGTACCGTACAGGCACCGCAGTTGCTGGTGTCACAGCCAACGTGCGTACCAGTGAGGCGCAGCACCTCGCGCAGGTACTGGACGAGCAGCAACCGCCCGTCTACTTCGTGGCTGTACGATTTTCCATTAATAGTCACTTGGATGTTGGTTGCCATAAGTCATTTTTACTTTTTGATAATTGGAGAAAACAATGTTAGTCAACTGACGGGGTGACTTGTAAGTCATCCCTTGAATCAAGTCAGTTTAGGTATTGGCAGCTTTCGATTTTTCAACCTCCTCCTCCAGTGCGCTGAAAAACTGCTTGGTCAGCGTATTGGCCACGCCGCTCAACACACGTTGCCCGGTGCGGGCAAGCAAGCCGGAGAGCCTGGCGTCCCCTTCAAAAGTAAGCTCCGTCTCTTCTTCACTGACATTTTTTAGGTGAATGGCCACGTCGGCGGAAACATTCCCGATACGGCTATTCTGTTTGACTTTGAGCATGAAGTACTCCGGCTCCGTCTTATCCGCTACTTCCATGTCGCCCTTAAAGGAGCCGCTGACCGGTCCCATTTTCACATCGGCGATGGCGGTGTACTTGTCTTTTTCTATTTCTTCCAGGCGTGTGATCCCAGGCGTGATGCGGGTAAGTACGTCCGTATCCATAAGGAGATTCCAGACTGTTTCATTTGATGCATTGAAAGTATGCTTTCCGGTGAGGTGCATGTAAGTTTGGTGTTAACAGGCTAATTGTTTATCAGAAAAATATCCGGTTCCAAAGAGAGCTTTAAATCTACTAACTATTTTACGGATAAAAAACGAGCTCTACGAATAATAATTGGATTCACGCCTATTATTTAGAATAATGTTAAATAGTAGCAAAGTGATGGGAAAGAAAAGTGGGAGGATTTGGTGGTAGAAATGTTCAAGGTTCAAGGAATCCGGCCGGCTTTCAACGCTGATCCCACCACACCGCCTCGGCGATGCTGTTGGGCTGTGGCGGCACATTTTGATTGACGCAAACGGAAATGTCCGGAAAAAACAATCGGCGGGGCGCCTGACCGTCGGGCAATACCGAGCTGATCGAATAACGAAGCGTACCCGGTTCAAACTTCGGACCGGTGGGCTCCAGCATCGTATACTCCGGATACCCGGTCCGGTTGAGCTCGAAGAAAGCTTCGATATTGTGCACATTGGCCATAGCAACCCACTTTTGCAACATAATTTGTTTGAGGTCGGTTTCCGGTTCTCCGCTCGTGGGATATTCGTATACGCCGCCGAGTCGTTGTTTCTCGATCTCGTAGAAGAAATTGCGGTTGCCCTGAACATCGGAAAACTGAGTCATCGCCACGTCCTGTGTGATGAATTGCCCCTGGTCGATCAGTTCGAGGGTGAGATCCGTGTCGGCCATTTCCGTAAAGGAAATGCGCATGAGTAATTTCAGCTTCAGCGAATGGGCGAAGCGCAGCCACTGATCCATATCGACCCCGAAGAACAGATCAGCCGTACCGGGATTGGCATCGGATCCACTGACATTAGACTCGTAGATATTCAGGGCGTCGCCGACCTGCTGCAGCAGCGCGCTGTAGACCTCCGGGCCGTCGTCGTATCCGGGCTGTATATTAGTGGGGTCGAGGGATTGAGCCAAGGGAATCTGGTTGTGCAGATCGGCCAGCACCTGGAAGGTGTAGACCTGAAGCAGATTGGCGATCAGATAAAAATGGTATTCTTCTTCCTCCAGCGATTGCTCGATGATGAACTTGTAGTCATTCAGCGCTCCGGCGTACAGTTCTGCCCAGCAGCGGTTAAAAAGGTCGGTGGTGACGTTGTAGCTGTCGATGTTCTGATACTGGCTCGCTTCCGGACTTTGGGTATACACCTGGGCCCCAGGATCCGTTTTCCTCTAGCAGGTGCCTGCCGTCCCAGCCCTGTCCGAAGGTGTTTTGATAGGTGGGCAGGCGGAGGGGGCGGGAGAAGACGACATTACCGGAGTAGCGGAGGCTGATTTGGTTCTGGGTGTCCGCGCCCTTCTTGGTCGTTACCAGGATGACGCCGTTGGCTGCCCGGTTGCCGTACATGACTGTAGCGGAGGCGCCTTTCAGGACGGTGACCTTGGCAATGTCCTGCGGGTTGATATTATTGAGCTGGTTGCCGAAGTCGTATCTCCTGTTGAGGGACTCATTGGAGCGAGGGCCGTCGACCGGCGCGCCGTCGAAGGCATTGCTAAGCGGCACGCCGTCCACTACGATCAGCGGATTCGAAGATTGCGAGCAGCGGTAGAGAGCAGCAACGTCAAAAATAGTAGTAATTTTTTCATGCCTGGTTTTTTTGATGAGTGGAAACAGGATGATTGCCTTTCCAGAGAGCAATGCTCCTGAAATGAATAGCTAAGCGGTCCGGCAATCTGAATCGTTTGATGAGTCTGTTGGGAAAGGCGTCAATTATCCCATAGGAGAACCTTTTATTTTTAACAAAGGGAATGTAGCACGAATCAGGATGAGGGGAAACTACACGAGTGGGTAGTAATCATAAATAGGAAAGGTTACCTGACCGGCTTTGCCTGATCAAGCGGGAAAGGGCGGAAGGAAAGCGGAATTGGCGGGTACTATTACCGAAGGTTTTTCAAAACGAATTGTCTGTTCTCTATCCTTATTACTTCAACCTTACCGTTCTGTATCAGCTCATTGACGGCCCTGACGACGCCATCGCCCCACCAGCGGCCGAGCACGTAATCATCGCCGCAGATCAGTCCGCCGGGTTTTACCTTCTTCAAACACAGTTCCAGGTCCCCCTTCACGCCCTGGTAGGCATGATCGCCATCCACGTAGACCCAGTCGAAATAATTGTCTTGAAAGGTCTTCAGCGCCTGTTGTGATTCTTTTCGGTGAATCTGTACATTTTGGTGTTGAGAAAACCTGGCTTTCACTTTTCGGTAGTAGTAATCCATGCTTTTCTCGTAGTAATGATCCGCCGCTTCGTACTCCTCGCGTTCTTGCCAGACATCGATCAGATGGAACTCGGCGGGCTCTGTGGCGTGAAAAAGTCTTTCCGAAAAGTCGCCTTTGAATACTCCAATTTCAGCTCCGACGGAATGGCGCGGCAGTAAGGTGAGCAGCCATCTGCGATTATCCAGTCCGTAGCTGGATATAAAACCGGAGATAGCCCGGGGCCTGCCGAGCCGGTTATAAGCGTATAAGGCTAATTTTTCTAAATACACGATGATTCGGTTATTTATTTACCTAAAAGGCAGGGAAATGTTATGCCGGTCAAATATTACAACCGGCGCTCTGCTTCTTTTATTGTCTTTTTAGCGAAAGTATTATCTCCCGTTCCAGTTCCTTCTTTTCCTGGATCTTTAAGCAAGGAGACGGGCCGGACGCCGGCGGAATACCGGGATGGACAAGTGCGTTTACAAATCCTTTTTGGAGTTTCGTAAATGTAGCGGGATATTGCTTTATTTGCGATAGGAAAGATTTTCAGAAAAATAAAGCTTTGAATAATCCAATCATAAAAGGTAAGGTAATCGACCAAAAAGGCCGCTGTACTCACTGGCATTCGCCGCTTGATATCGTCTCCATCAAATTTGCCTGTTGTAATGAATTTTATGCGTGCTACGACTGCCACCGGGACGTGGCGGGACACGAGGCGGAGCGGTGGCCGAAAAGGTTGTTCGATACGGAAGCTGCGATTTTGTGCGGCTCCTGCCGGGCGACACTGACTATATCTGAGTATATGAATGGTGATAGCGCCTGCCCACATTGCAGCTCCCCATTTAATCCTCGGTGTCAGCTTCACCGGGACTTGTATTTTGATCTGGATAGATAACCTGTAGCTGGTATCGAACATCAAATACTGCTTCATTTTAGGGAAGCTAACCCGGATTATTCATGGTAAGTCCATGAATAATGACGACAAATGATCTAAAACCATTGATTTTCAAATATTTGTGTAAGGGTTAACTCTGACAATTGCAAAATTTTGGATACCCAAATTTGGGTATTTGCTCTGCTGAAGAATAAGAATGTGGAATCTTTATAATTACCTGGTATCCAAAATTTTGCAATTCGTCAGTCCCTCGGGCGGAAAATTCTTTGTGAATTTTCCGGGCTAAAGGAACCGCCATTTAAATACCAAAAATTTCTTCCCTGTAATGACCGCTGTCATCCTCATATAACCCTGGAATATTTAAATTAACACCGAATCAAACCAATCCGTCATGAATGCGGCATATAAACCGAGAATTGAAGCCTTTCTTCAATTAAAAAGTATTGCGGTACTGGGATATTCAAGTCAGGGCAACCAGCCCGCCAATGCCATCTACAAGAAACTAAAAGATAACGGGTATCAGGTTTTTGCCGTCAATCCGAAGGCCGATCAGGTCACAGACGTTGCCTGTTACCCGGATGTGCAGTCTATCCCCGAGCCTGTCCAGGGCGCTGTACTTTGTACCCCGGCGGGTGCTACCGAGCAGGCCGTAAAAGATTGCGCCGAACGCGGTATCACCCAGGTATGGATGCACACAGGTATGGGGCCGGGTAGTTACGATCCCGAAGCATTCGAAACGGCAAAGAAGTCAGGCATGGAAGTCATTCCCGGCGGCTGCCCTATGATGTATGTCAAGCCTGATATTTTCCACAGGTGTATGGGATGGTTGAAAAGCCTGCCGGAATAGTTGGGTCAGTATACTTCACCTATTCATCCGATTCTCCCCGCCGACTTCATACCGTGCGTGCGTGATCTGCCCAATCGTTCAGTACTTGTTCGTTTCCATCAGCTGCTCGAAGATATTCCCGTTTTCCAGCGCCACTGCTTTGAGGCAGTCCAGATGACATCTTTTGCTCATGTGAACAAACGAATTAATCGAAAGTCATCGTAGTGGCAAAAAGATGTCACCTGGAGCTATGCTTAACACGCGGCGCCTCTCGCCCGACGGGCGGCGCCCCGGTTTTTTGTCAGTCCATTTCCTGTTTCAACAGCCCATCCATTTCCTCCACGCCGCTAAACGGCATCATCAGGAAGGAGTAGCTGTAATCCCGATAGGGAAGGCGGTATTTTTCCAGGGGCAGGGCGCCCCAGGAATTGATACAGCCCAGCCCCATCTGTTGCATATCGATGTGAACGGCGGTGAGGTTGCGTTCCTCCAGCTCAGCCGCATGGGTTTGTTTTTTTTGCAGGCCGGGGTACAGGTCTTCCGGCAGGAAGTGCAGGGCAGCGCCGTTGAGCAGTTGCGGGCCGGCGAAGAGCAAGCCGTTGCCGTCGCGGTCATGGACGGCCATCCAACGCACATCGCTTTTGTTGCCCGTCTCCTGCGGCCGTACATAGGGGAAGAACTGCTCGCGTACGCTACCGCTGTAGCGGCCGACTGTGGCGGCGGTTTTGCGGTCCCAGTAGGATTCCCAGGGGCCACGGCCGTACCAGGAGATCTGATCGTAGGATTTGGGCATGGTCAGCATGGCGCCGTATTTGAACAGCATGGGATGGCTGCCCTTCGCTGCTTTTAATTTATTATCGATCTGTATGGCGCCGTTGCCGTGGATGGTATAGGTAACGGTTTGCCTGGCGTCGCCTTCGAGCAAGTCATACTGCACGGTGATCTGCACTTTGTCCTTTTGCTTATCATCGATATCCACTTCCGCCACCGTAGCCTGGCCGAAGGCAATTCGCCAGATTTCGAGGCGTCTTTGCAGGCCTGCGCCGTAATCGTTATCGTTGGGCGGGCGCCAGAAGCTGGGGCGGGGCCCTTCGAGGATCAGGTTTTTGCCTTCGTAGGAATAGGCGCTGATGGTCCAGTCATCTTTATCGAACTCGACTACGAAATTACGGCCCTTGATACTGAGCTGATCCCGGTTGCCGGTCGTGCTGACGATATCGGGTCCGGTTGTAGACAGGGCTACTACCTGCGGGTTTTCCGCCAGGGGCAGCTGGTCCCAGGCCAGCTCGAAGTCGGCCGGAATCAGTGGTGCTTCCTCTTTGCTGCGGAAGGAGAAGTTGAGGAAGTATTCCGGCCCTTCCGGCAAGGCTTTATCAAAAGGTATGGTGAGGAGTTGGCTCTCACCGGGCTCCAATTCAAGTTCGCGGATATCCCCTTCCTGCAAGCTTTTGCCGTCGGCAATAAGGGACCAGTGCAGGTACAGGCCGTCCAGGTTTTTAAAGGCATAACCGTTTTCCACGCGTATAACGCCCTGCGCCACATCGACCGGAGCGATATTGACAAACTGGTAGACGCGCTTGACTTCCCAGAGATGCGGATTAGGCCGGCGGTCGGCCTGTACCAGGCCATTGCACAGGAAGTTATTGTCGCTGGGAGTACCGGGAGGGCCGTAGTCGCCGCCGTAGGCGAAGATAGTGTCACCGGCTTCGTTCTCCTTGTACAGCGCCTGATCCACCCAGTCCCAGATGAAGCCGCCCTGGGCGCGGGGATGCTCGTTGAAAAAATCCCAATAATCTTTAAAGCCACCCATGCTATTGCCCATGGCGTGGGCGTACTCGCAGAGGATGAGCGGCCGGTCGGGGTATTTTTCCAGATAGCGGGTCATCTCTTCTTTCCAGGGATACATGGGGACCATAATATCGGTGTTCCATTCGATGCCGGTATTGTTGCCCCAGCCGAAACCGGCGCGCTCGTACTGCACCGGACGAGTGTGATCGAACTCCTTTGTCCATTCGTAGGTCGTATAGAAATTGACTCCGTTACCTGCTTCATTACCCAGCGACCAGGCGATGATACTGGTATAGTTTTTATCTCGCTGCACCATGCGCTGGGTGCGGATCAGGTGGGCTTTCTTCCAGCGCGGATCATTGCCGAGGGTTTTATCCAGCTGGTAGCCCATGCCGTGCGATTCGATATTGGCCTCATCGACAACATAGAGTCCGTATTGATCACAGAGCGCGTACCATCGCGGATGGTTAGGATAATGAGAGCTGCGAACGGCATTGATGTTGTTCTGCTTCATGATCTGGATATCCCTGATCATACTCTCCTCGGAAATCACGTGGCCGGTAGAAGGATCGTGCTCGTGCCGGTTGACCCCTTTTACCAGAATAGGCACGCCGTTAACCGTTAGTTGTCCGTCCCTGATGTCTACCGCGCGGAAGCCCAGTCGCTGGCTAATCGCTTCGAGCGTATTGCCGTCCTCATCTTTGAGTTCCAGCAGCAAGGTGTAAAGGTTGGGCGTTTCGGCGGTCCATTTGTCGGGATTTTTCACCATATAGCTTTCGCTAAAAGATTGATCTTTGGTCGAGTATTCCAGGCTGGAGATATCCAGTTTTTCCCTGAGCACAGAGCGGTCATTATCGTCGAGCAGCTGGATGTCCAGCTCCAGCGCTCCAGAGGCGGTATTTTCATAATTGCGGAAATGCAAATCCAGTTCTACGGTAGCATCGCGATATTGCTCATCGAGATCAGTGCGGACGAAGTAATCTCGCAGGTGATACTTCGGCAGGGCGTAGAGGTACACTTCGCGTTCAATGCCGCTGATGCGCCAGAAGTCCTGGCATTCCAAATAACTGCCGTCGCTCCAGCGGTATACTTCGGCGGCGATGAGGTTATCGCCTGCTTTCAAGAAGGGCGTGACATTGAACTCAGCAGGCAGCTTGCTGCCCTGGCTATAGCCCACCTTTTTGCCGTTTACCCACAGGTAGAAAGCCGATTTCACGGCGCCGAAGTGGAGGATGACCTGCCGTCCGTCCCAGCTACCGGGCAGGGTAAAGGTCTTCCGGTAGGACCCCACCGGGTTATAGCCGTCGGGAATATCCGGCGGGTTGGGATTATCGGGTGCGAACTCGTAGGGGATATTGGTGTAAATGGGAATGCCATAGCCTTGCAGTTCCCAGTTGGCGGGCACCGGGATATCGTTCCAACCGCTGTCGTTAAAATCTTCGCGGTAGAAATCGACGGGCCGCTCTTCCGGGCTGCGCACCCAGTTGAATTTCCAGGCGCCGTTGAGTGACTGAAAATAATCGGAGGCCGAAGGCTCCATTGCCAGGGCTTTAGCCCGGCTTTCGTAGGGAAAGAACTCGGCGTGCGCAGGCTCCTTATTGATTTCCACGACTTCGGGATTCTCCCAGTCGGGCGTTTCCTGGCTCCCGACGCTGACGGCAGACAGGAAAAACGCCAGGGTGAGTAATAAGGACAAATAGATGGATTTCATGACAAATGTATTTTGGTATGTAGTCGTTAGATTTTGGGGACAGGTAACAGAATTACAAGGATGTTGAAAATCATTTTCTTCATCCGGCAAATGCTGTCCAGGTGCTTATTAGGGAAATCTTCAGGATTAATGCGCTGTCTGTTTTATTGACGGGGTGACTCAGAGTACCCCGTCAATAAAACCGGCACACTCTCAAAATTGACCATAAAGAACAAAAATGACCAGTCACTTTGTTCTCGTAGCACTAATATAATCAATTAGCCGCAATCCTTATATAAAAAAGGAGCGGCGATTTCCTCCATCTCCTTCTGCCGGTCGAGCATAGACTGGAACAGGCGCAGCTGATTGCGCGTGCGTGCAAGATTTTGCTCCGGATAGGCCGTTTTGTAGTAAGAATCGCCTTCCAGGTAGTCGCTGAGGAAGCGCAGGGCCTGTTCCAGGGTGATCCAGGGAGCACCTGTAATGAGGTATTGTTTCTCGACAGGGCTGAGGTTTGACGATAAAGGAGGGATGAAGCCTTCACAGAGGGCCTGGAAAATGTCCATATCGACTTCGATGCGCGACAAGTCGGTGCTATTTTCATCGACGGGTGGCGTACAACTACGCACCAGGTCGCCAAAGTCGGATAATATGACGCCGGGCATGATGGTATCCCAGTCGATCAGGCAGCGGGCCCTGCCGCTTTGCCGGTCGAAGAGCACATTGCTGATTTTGGCGTCGTTGTGCACCACGCGCCGTGGTAAGTTGAGGGTCGCGATCCGGGAAAACAGGGATTGATGTTCTTGCAAAGAGGCGATCTCTTGCTCTGCCTCTTTTTTTCTATTGACAGGGTCCAGCTGCAGCACTTCGCGGAAATGCACCATGCGTTTTACCGGATCGTGAAAATGGGGAATGGTAATTTCGATCGATTCCGGGGAAAGCGAGAGCAGGTCGTTGAGGAATTGACCGATCACGCGGGCGGCGCGGCGTGCCTGCGGGGCATCCTTCGGAGCATCGGGAGAGAAGGTGCCGGAAAAGAAGGGAAAACAACGCCAGTACTCACCGGAAGTATCTTTATAAAAAACGTTGCCGGAGCGGTCAGCCACCGGGCGCAGCAGACAGTCCTGGTTTTCTTTTTCCGACAGGTGCTCGTACACCCCCCTGATGTTATGCATCACCTTTTCCGGCTCCCGGAAAACGTGACGATTGATGCGCTGCAGCAAATAACCCTCCTGCCCAGCCAGATCCAGCTTGTAAGTGTCATTGATGTGCCCGGCGCCGTAGGGGTGAATATCGGTCAGTTCCTGATCCGGGAAAAATTGCCGGACTATGCGGAGAAGGTCTTTGCGCATCAACTGTTTGTTTCTTGTACGGTGCGTTTAGGAGGCTTTAATGTGTATTGATTACCCACATCTTTAGTTGGGACTGAACTTTTACGATTCTACGGTTCCTCTGTTCTGCGGTTCCGGCCTTTTTCAGTGGTTTTTCACCTTTTTATTGACATTCAGAACCGAAGAATATTTACCCGCCGGAGAAACGAGGGCGGGGAAAACAAAAAAACTGATGAAGTTAGCCACAGATAGAGCTGTGGGTAATCAGTGCGCTTTAATGCAATACGTTTGCAAAACAAATTTATTACGTAACCGCAGAGCCCGGTCAGCTCCATAGCGGCGCCGGGTACTTCCCGGCTTCGGTCAATTCTTTGAAGGCCTCCTGAACAATGGGTTTATCTTCCCGGTAGGTCACCCCGTACCACTGTTCCTGATTCGGAATCACCTTCAGTTTGATCTTATCTTCCTGAATAAGGCGATTGACCACGAGCGGAATGAAGAACTCGGCCCGCGGATTGTCTTTATTTTCTTTGACAAACTCGACGAACTGCTTGCGCATGTATTCGAATACGTTGGGGTGGAAGCCCCAGAAGTTCATCGATACCAGGGAATCCTCCGGCAGGGTGTGGCGCTCTTCTCCTTCCTGGTAGTAAACGGTTCCGCTGAGGCGTTCGACCTTGGTGCGTTCGACGACGGTGGTAAGGTAATGCTCTGCATCCATTTCACAGACGCCGCGCGACACGCTACCGTGATCGGAAAGGGTATTTTTGAGTTCGTAACCGATCATGGCGTAAGTTTCCGGCGAGCATTCCTCCTGCAGAAAATCAGCCATAGACTGAAAGGCCGAGATGCCGTAGTAGTCATCGGCATTGATCACCGCAAAAGGCTCTTCAATGACATCGCGGGCGACCAATACAGCGTGGGCGGTGCCCCAGGGTTTTTCGCGATGTGGAATTTCCTCGACACCGGGAACGGGAGTATTGATTTCCTGAAAAGCGTAGGCCACTTCTATTCGGTCCTTGAATTTATCACCGATTTTTTCTCTGAAAACATCTTCAATGTTTTCCCGGATGACGAATACTACTTTTCCAAAGCCTGCCCGGATGGCATCATAGATGGAAAACTCAATGAGTGCTTCGCCTTCGGGACCCAGGGGGTCTACCTGTTTCAGACCGCCGTAGCGACTACCCATGCCCGCAGCTAGAATTAATAGTGTCGGCTTCATGATCTTGTTTTGTTTTAGGTTTTTCAGGTTGATCTTACAGATAAAGCGCAAGTAAACAGAAAAACGGATAAATCGAAAAATGTGGAACGGAAATCAGGAACGGATTCACAAAATTCCTGAGATTACCTATTCTACGATTTATCTGTTCTTCTGTTTCAGGTTTTTGGTTTATCTGCTGATCTGCTTTTCTGTTTTCCGGTTGGCGGCGCGTTTTTTTTGTCTGATTTCACTCGTGAAGTCATTGACTTCCCGTTCGATGCGCCAGCGATGGATGAGGTGCCCGCCAACGATGGCGGTACAGCCGAGGAGGAGTGTAGATACTCGGGAAGTTTCCACCAGGTCGGCATGCATGTGGTAAAAGGGGCGTACAAAAAGTACTTCGAGGCATATGATGAAAGCCGTCAGCAAAAAGAGGAAGATACCAGCGGCGCGGAAGTGATTGACCAGATCGGGTTCTTTTTTGCGCAAGCATTTCTTGAGGAAGAGGACGGCATCCTGGTAATAAGGGTCGATTTTGATCAATTCACGCAGGATGTAATCGGCGCGGTTAAATTCCGTCATATGGTAAAGAGAAGCTGCTTTTCGGAACAACATGCGCTGAAAAATGTCCTCTCCACTGCGAAACTGGATATTGTGTTCGATAGAATTTTCAATGACCACATCCACCATGAGCAGGTGTTTTTGATAAGAGCCGGTTTCGAAGAGTGAATCAACATAGTAGACCAGCAGGTCAAAGTACTCTTCAAAGTCCAACTGCCGGATCGCCTCTTCTTTTTCTTCGTAGAAGTGGATAATCTGCCGGTACGCTGTTGTTTCTATTTCTTTGAAATCCCGGTAGATTTTAGAGTGGTATGTGGATTGAAAATAAGACATTCAAATTGGCTGTAACTGGTATAAAACGGGTTTTGAAGGGCTCACATCGAGTTCAAAGCTGGCGATTTGCAGATTCAGCAGGTAATAACCATCGCGGATGGCATTATCAACGTACACCAGTTCGCTGATGGTGCAATCCTCGCGGAGCGGACCGGGATATTGCCAGAAAGCCCGGTGGGCCGCTAAGCGACCGCCGTCCTCTTCGCGATCAACTGAAGGCAGATCAACCAGTAAATGACGCACCCCGCATTCGACGAGATAGGCCACGCCGTGGTGATCCAGATAAGGTGGATTGGCTCCGGAATAGTTGCTGCGCAGCTTGAGTGCATCATTGGGTAAGGTTCGGATGATCAGCGCGACGGCCTCCCCTTTTTGAAACACTTCCCTGAGTTGTCCTTCAAGAATAACTCTATCTCCTTTAACAGTTTTGGTAGGGAAAATGCTCACCAATTTCCCGATAAAATTAAACGATTTGAGACACTGATTAATAGTATATGGCTTGCGCGTTATATGTCCCACGCATTCCGTATGAGTTCCGTTGCCGTGCGGGTTGATCCGCACGTTGTAAAAATTGACTGCTGCTCCGGCAGCTACTGAGCCGGTAAAATCACCGGACACCAAAGGTTCGAATTCCGCGGGCGGGGCGTAAAAGCAGTTGACCGTTTCCAGCCCCTGCTTTAGCGGAATCGAGATATCCAGCGGCTTGGAGAAATCCGCCCGGTAATCTTGTCTTCCATACCGTAAAGTTACTTCCATACGATGATTTTGTCAACTAAAAAATGGCCCAGCATCCAGTCAATGGTTCCTCGAATCCACGCCCCAGGCCAATTTACTGCGAATAGTTTCCAGGAATCCGACATCCTGCAGTTGCACGAGGCGAATATAGAAGTCATTTTTGCGCAAAGCAAGCTGATGCGCCGATGTGATATTTTCGAAGCGGGAGTCTAGCGTACAGAGGAAGTTTTCGGTGCGTCCTTCCACTTCGAAGGAGATGACGGAGTCGTCGGAGATCACCACCGGACGAACGTTCAGATTGTGGGGGGCCACGGGCGTGATGACAAAGTTGCCCGAGCGCGGAAAAATGATGGGCCCGCCGCAACTTAGGGAATAGCCTGTCGATCCGGTGGGGGTGGAGACGATGATACCGTCGGCCCAGTACGAATTCAGGTAGGCGCCATTGATGAAGGTGTGGATAGTAATCATGGAAGAAGTATCCCGCTTAAGCAAAGTACAGTCATTGAGCGCGAAGCGGATATCGCCGAAGATAGGCAGATTGGACTCCAGGTAGAGCAGGCGACGTTCGTCAATGGCGAAGCGTCCCATTTTCATAAGGCTCACCGCTTCGCGGATCCGTTTTTTTTCGATGCTGGCCAGGAAGCCAAGCCGGCCCAGGTTGATACCCATAATAGGCACGCCGCTGTCGCGCACATGAGTAAGAGCGGCCAGGATAGTGCCGTCGCCTCCGAGCGTGATAAAAAAGTCGAACTTTTTTACACTAAAATCGAGATATCCCTCAAAGACACCGACGTCGCGCGGGAAATCGATTTTCCCTTTGAGTTGCTCCAGGTAAGGGCCATACACATAGGCACTGATCCCCTCTTCATGAAGTGCATTGAATAGGTTTTTAATATGGGGGATATCCTTTTCTTTAACCAATTTACTAAAAATAACGACCTGCATGTCGGTACGCGTTGTTTTATGATCGCTGTCGAACACCCGGGGTGGTCACAGGGATGCTTATTCGTTTATAGGTGTTTTTCCTAAATATTCATATTGATGTGCAAAAATAGTCCGTGTTCTCCAAGGTCATTGAGGCTGTATTCGATGCGGAGTACTTTATCGTAAAATAGTAAAAAATTCAACCCCAGTCCGCCGCCCCACATCGGGCGGTTGCTGAGAAAGTGGGAAGCTTCTAAAAAAGGATCATTGACAATCCCCACATCATTGTTGAGCGCCAGAAAAAGCTTCAGCGGCATACTGCGAAAAGCTTTGATCGGCATCAATTTACCAAAATTGAACCGGGTACTCAGAATTTTCCAGTGCAGACTCGTTTTGAGCAATCCCAGGTCCAGCCCATCCACGATATAGTACTCGAATCCGCGGATGGTATTCCCCATAAAACCCATGGCCCGGTTATCATTATAGGGTTGTTGGCTCCTGATGAGCGAAAGTTTGCCGCGCAGGCTCATGCCCAGGCTGAAGCGCTGGGAGAAAGGCAAGTGCCGGTCGTAACGGGCCCTTACCGTCAGTGCATTTCTATCATCGTAGATCCCGATGCCGTCTTTGCTCAGTGCGAAGGCAAAATAGTCGCCTTTCCAGGGATAGAAGACGACATCGCGGTTTTCGAAAGTATAGCGGTATGCCAGGGAAAAGTAACGCTGCAGTTTGCGGCCTTCCATAAAAAAATCCGGATTGAGTTCGCCGGGCACAATTTCATCGACCATATTTTGGCGAAAGCCGGCAACAAACAGGTGATTGGTCCGAAGGCCGGGACGTACCGACAGCCCTGCTTCCGCACGGAGGCGCTGATAGAGAAAGCCGTCCTCGTCGCGGTAAAAAGCCTGCTTGCTGTCCTTTGTGGCGTAGTTGACTTCTTTGTTGCGGGAGAAGGAGATCTCGCTGACAAAGCCAAGGGTTTGTTTGGCGTTAATATAGGGCAAGGAATAATTGATCCGGTAATTGCGGGTATACCCGTAACGCAGACCGATAGACAGCTTATCGCGACGGCCCGACATATTGAGGTGGGTGAAATCGAGACCGTAGTTCACTCTTTTGAGAGATGCTCCCTGCTCTACCCACCAGACGTTGAAGTTGCGGTCGGCCAGCTCAAATACAGGAACAGGATAGAGGTACCAGGTTTCTTCTACCTTGATGCTGATATGCACCCTGTTGGTACTTCCTTCCCAGTCTTTGAATACGATACTCGCGTCGTTGAACAGGCCGGTATTTAAAACCAATTGTTCACTGCGCTCCAGTACTTCTCCCAGCTGTGGCAGGGAAATCGTGTCGCCTTCCGAAAATAGCAGCTCGCGAAGGATAATTTCCGGACGCGTCTTTTTATTACCCTCGATGCTTACCTTATCTACGTATACCTCAGCCGGCGGCGCCGGTTGCGCTGTCAGCCTGCAGCAAGCGAGCAAGGATGTGATAATAAATAAAAATATGCGCATAAACCTCTTCCATAGAAGTTTAAACTTTCAAATAAGACATCAGCGCGTCGTAGCGTTCGCGTAGTGAATCCATGTATTCCGATTCATTGAAGCTAGCTTTGACCTGATATTCAAAGCGGTCGAAGGTGGCCAGGATATTCTGGATATTCTGACGATTGATCTTCACGGTGACGTCTATCCGGGTGGAATCCATATGTGAGGTTATAAAGGCACTTAAGATAAGGGCCGTTTCCGATTCCACGATACGGGCAATTTCGGCCAGCGAATAGTCACGCCGGCTCATTTCCAATACGACGATACTGCCGGGTTCTGCGAAAGAAGCGGTTTGGGCGAAGTGCCGGAGCAGGTCTTCCTGAGTGATGAGGCCGACATAATCACCTTCATCATTGATTACGGGAATTAGGGTAAGATAGGACTCCGCCAGTTGCCGCATAACTTCGTAGATGTGATCTTTGGAACTGACGTAAGGGCGGATAAGAGAAAGACTGTAGGAGCCGATGGGTTCTTCTACGTCGTAGTTCAGTATATCATCTTCCGAAATCAGTCCGAGCAATTGCTTATTGTTGACGATAGGCAAATGCCGGACGAGGAAGTCATTCATCATCTCGATCGCCTCTTCGCCGGTATCTGAGGTGCGAAGCGGTATGATACTGTTCGAGACCAGTGATTCTGCTGTCATTATCTCGTAATTTACACTTTTTCGTAATAACGATTGATTGCGTGTAGGATTTCGGCATTTCCATCTAATGAATAAAGCTTTTGGGATCCTATTTATCTTACCAAGCGATGTTTATTAGTGTCAGCTAATTTACTCGTTGAGTAGTTTCTTTTTCTGCACGTCGAATTCCTCATCGGTGAGCAGGCCTTTTTCTCTAAGCTCACCCAGTTTTTTCAGCTGCTCCAGCAATTCGGTAGAGGAGTCCAGGAGGTCCTCTTTCGGAGCTTCCAGCTGAGCGGCCAGTCGAAAATCGTTGGCTTCGAACTGCTCGAACTCCGGTTGAATCCGCAGGTAAGCCAGGGCGTCGTGTTCGCGGATTCGGTTAAAATCATCAAATCCAAAAGCCACTGCCTTATCCAGGTGTTCGAGTGACTTCTGCGTATTCTCATTCAGCGAATAAGCGCAGGCCAGGTTAAAGTGCACGGCTACGTCCTTGGGATCAATTTCCAATGCTTTTTGGAAATCCGCAATGGCCCCGTCGTAGTCATACTCCATATATTTTTTTCTACCGCTGGTCTTATAAGGATTGGGGCGTTTGGTTCGCTTTTTTGGGGCCGGGCGGCGTTGCTGGTGTTGGTTGACAGGCCGCTGTCGCTCAGCCATGTGCTGAGGCTCCCGGCGACGCTCCACGCGACGCTCCCAGCGGTCGCGCCGGTACTGGCGACGGTCGAAATCGCTTTCACGGCGGCGTTCAGCGCGGTAGTATCGGCGATTGTATTTGATGTCAAAGGCATCTTTATCCATAGAAAAAAACACGATCGCATCAATCAGACCCAGTACAGCAGAAATGCCCGACCAAAACAAAAGGGCATACAGAATACCAAGACCCACCTGTCCTAAATAAAAGCGATGGATGCCCATCCATCCAAAAAATAATGCCAGTATTCCTGCAACGTTCTTATCCTTCATTACTATTCTTTCTAAAGCTTCCACCTTAATTACAATTGCACGAACACCTAAGTTTATCTATTAAGGATAGAAGCTGCGCTTTCTTTCAATTTTAGATGAATTCTGTCAAAATCCTTTACAATTTAGAAAAAGGCCGGCCGGCTGCCAATCCAATAGATCGGTTGGGCGCCTAAATAGACAGACAGCGCATGAGGCCTGACTAAGAGCATGTTTAAAGTTTATCCTTCGGCCCTGGGCTGTGGTTTTTTTCGCCCAGAGACAAAATCCATCCGTTTGGAACTCGAAAACGAAATTTAAACATGCTCTAAGCAACGTGAGTATGCCTGCGATCAGGCAGTAACTTTGCAAGTCAAAACGGTAAAGTCATCCGGATATTTTTCGGCTCCCTTGAAATGCTCGATGTGTTCCATCAACAGCTCATTAAAGGAAGAAGCGGATCGGCGGTAGTTTTGCTCAACAAATTCGTAGAGTATGCGTTCGCTCAAAAACTCATTTTCCCGGTTTTGCAAATCTGTCAGTCCATCCGTAAAGGAGAAGATGATTGCTTCCCCCTCGATCTGGATCCGGCCGACCTCGACCTCAGGCAGCTTCCGGAACGACCCCAGGATCGTACAACCTTTGTTGAGCAGAACCAGGCCGTTGTCACTAACGAGTACCGGCGGGTTATGCCCCGCGTTGACGTATTGTAAGGTCCGCTCGTTGATGTTGTACTCGGCAATAAAAAAGGTGATGAAGCGCTCTCCCCCGGTGATGAGGTTGAGCGAATGGTTGAGATCGCGGATAAATTCGTCCAGCCTGGCCTGTTTATTGATCGACGTATGAAAGTTGGCCTGAAAATTAGCCATCAATAAAGCCGCCGCCACCCCTTTTCCTGAAATATCGCCTACACAGAAAACAATTTTTCCATCGGGAAATTCCATAAAATCAAAATAATCTCCACCGACCCCCAGGTGAGGTTTATAGATGCTGGCCAGTTCGTAAGCAGCCTTGTGGGGCAGCGTCTTCGGTATCAGCATTCGCTGTACCTCACTGGCGAGTTCCATTTCCTTTTTCAGGCGTTCCTGTTCGAGCTGGCGTTTGAAAAGGCGCTTGTTTTCAATAGCCACCGCAATGACATTGGTGATAGTGGTGATAAACTGCACCTTATTATACATATCTTCATCTTCGCCAAAACCACCAATAAAAACGTAGGCGATAGCCTCTTCCTTGTGTCGAACCGGAATAACGACATCGAATTCCTTGATCAGCGGGTGCTCATGCCCCTCCAGGTTGCGCAGGCGGGTGAAGGTAGGCAGGGTCTCGCAGATGTCCATCTCGAGTAATTCGGGTTTTATGCCGATCGAACTGGCGCAGAGCCATTCCTCTTCCTTGCGCACATAGAGCGCCATTTTACTCACGCCGATCTCCCAGCTGAGAAAGGAGCGATACATTTCAAAAAGCCCTTCGGCAGAAACGTTGTTGTTAATCGCCTGGGTGATATTCAACAGGCGGTTGACCTGGAGCTGCTTGAGGTTCAGCTCCCGTTCCAACGATTCTATCTTGGACAATCTCTTTTTTATATCAGAAAATCCAGGCATCTGATCACAATTCTTTCTACTTCACTAAAATATTTCCTTACAATATACGCTGAGCAGCATCCTCTTTGATAAAGATAAGAAAAAGGCTTACTTACGTTATTAAGGTACAAAATATTAGCAATCCCTTAACATGAAAATCACTTTGATAGAAGCTTTCTTTGGCGGCAGCCACCGCCAATGGGCCGAAGGATATCGCTGCCACAGCCGGCATCAGATTCAATTGCTTACGCTTCCCGGCCGGCACTGGAAGTGGCGGATGCACGGCGCCGCTGTTACTTTAGGCCGGCAGCTGAGTACCCGTTCTCCCGGCCTGATCCTGGCCAGCGATATGATCGACCTGACCACCCTGCTCGCGCTATTGCCCCGTCATCAGGGCAGGCCCGTCACGGCGATGTATTTTCACGAAAATCAAATTACCTACCCCTGGTCACCGGCCGACGCCGATGTGGAACTGCAGCGCAATCATCACTACGGCTTTATCAATTATACTTCCGCCTTGGCCGCCGACCGCGTATTCTTTAACTCGCTCTACCACTGCCGGGCTTTCCTGGAGGCTCTTCCCGCCTTTCTGAAACAGTTTCCCGATTACCAGGAAACCGAGAACATTGCACGCATTGAGCAGAAGAGCGCCGTGTTACCCCTGGGACTGGATCTGCAATCCCTCGATATAGATCCGCTCCCCGAAAAACCAGAAGCCGCCGTCTTGCTGTGGAATCACCGCTGGGAATACGATAAGGATCCGGAGACTTTTTTCCGCCTGCTGTTTCGTCTGCACGAGGAAGCTATTCCTTTTTACCTTATTGTGCTGGGAGAATCCTTCCAGAACAGGCCTGCTATTTTTGAAGAAGCGCGCCGGCGCCTGGCCACCCGCATCCTGCACTTCGGCTATGCCGACAGCCGGGAAACTTACGCCCGCCTGTTGTGGCAGGCCGATATTTTGCCCGTTACCAGCCGGCAGGATTTTTTCGGAGGCAGCAGCGTCGAAGCTATTTACTGCAATTGCTACCCCTTGCTTCCCCGGCGGCTAGCCTTCCCCGCCCATGTGCCGGAAGCAGACAGAGGGGAGCACCTTTACGATACCGACGAGGAACTCTATCGCAAACTTAAACTGGCGATAAAAAAGATAACTTCCATTCGCAGACAAGGCGGGTACCGGCATTTCGTCGCGCACTACGACTGGCGGCGGATGGCCGGGGTGTACGATGAGGAACTCAAGTTGATGAATAGTTAAAAAATAGCCTGTTCAATACGAAGTATTTCACATTCAATAATTTGACGTATTTTGAGAAATGCGGGATATGAGTCGCTAAGCCCCGATCCAAAATGCGCAGTATGGATTTTTTGCTCCTTCTGATAGCAGTCTGCCCCGGTTTGCTCTTCTGCTGGTTCATCTACCGGATGGATAAGTATGAGAAGGAATCGCCTCTGCATCTTTACCTGTGTTTCTCCCTGGGTATGCTCATTACCTTTCCCGTACTGAAGCTGGAAGAGTGGACGCACCACACCGGCTTTGACGACACGCAAAACCTCTGGATTACGCTGTTTTCCTCCTTTGTGATCGTAGCCCTGAGCGAAGAGCTGGTCAAGTTTCTTGCGTTGGTCTTGTACCCCTTCCGGCAAGTTTTCTTCAACGAGCCGATCGACGGCATCATCTACGCTGTGGTCATCGCGATGGGGTTCGCCACGCTGGAAAATATCCTTTATGCCTACCGCTTTGGAGTGGAGACGGTCATTCTTCGGGCCTTCACGGCAGTGCCGGCCCACGCCGCTTTCGCAGTCATGATGGGCTATTTTGCCGGCAAGGCCAAATTTCAGCCGCTGAAAAGACGGCGCTTTCTCCTCATCGCTCTCCTGCTGCCGGTGCTGGTCCACGGTGTCTACGATTTCTTTATTCTGCAGGAAGCCTATGATTGGCTCATTCTCCTGGCTGTTCCCACCCTGGCTTTCAGCATTCATCTCGCCTGGCGGATGATCCGGCAACAGCAGGAAAATTCTCCTTTCAAAGAATAAGTGCCTGGGTTACCCGGGGCGGCAGCGAACTCAGAAACTCAAACACTCAGGAATTATCTCCCTTCCTGAGTTTCGGATTGGAAGCGTGTCTTTCCCGGTCGCGTTGGGTCTTTTTTTCCAGGCTCTTCTCCAGCGCCTCCGTCAGGTCGACACCCGTTTGATTAGCCAGGCAGATGAGGACGAACAGCACGTCGGCCATCTCCTCCGCCAGATCGGTGGGGGCGCTTTCCGCCTGTTCAGGCGTTTTAAAAGACTGCTCGCCGTACAGGCGGGCCATCAATCGGGCCATTTCGCCCACTTCTTCCATGAGGACAGCGGTATTTGTCAATTCGTTGTAATAGCGCACCCCGATGGTGTTGATCCACTCATCGACGTGTTGCTGAGCTTCTTTGATGGTCATGATTGAAAGGATTAAAGGATTCCCCCCTACCTCCCGTTTCTTCGCGGGCAGGACTTCGGCGGATAGAAAAGGTTGACAACTACTTTACGCTTTCCGACTTCGCATCATTCCTTATTCCGGCTATCAATAATTATGGTTACCGGGCCATCATTAACCAAACCGACTTTCATATCGGCGCCGAAGGTACCGGTGCCGACGGGGCAGCGGGCAGTTTCACGGAGTTTTGCCACAAACTGCTCATACCTGGGAATAGCGACCTCGGGTTTGGCAGCCCGTATATAAGAAGGGCGGTTGCCCTTTTTCGTACTGGCGTGCAGGGTAAACTGGCTGATGACCAGCAGCTCCCCCTCCACATCCTGAACCGACAGGTTCATCACCCCGTTTTCATCGTTAAAAACACGCAGTTTGCTAATCTTCCGGCACAGCCAGTCGATATCCTCGCCGGTATCGGCATCCTCGACGCCCAGCAGGATGAGCAGGCCCTTACCAGTTTTAGCTTTAACTTTTCCTTCAATGGTAACGCTCGCCTCGCTGACGCGCTGAATAACTACTCTCATAACCGTATTTCCTGGTAAAAATGATTTAGACTCTACTAAAAGGAGAAAGCCGAAATGATCTGCTTTTCGATTCCCACTACTCTTCGTTTACAGGTTCGTGTAAATCCGGGGAATTGTTCCGGTAGGAATTAACTTTCTGGGACACGCGGTAATACTCGAGTACCCCGTCCGGAGGGGGCTGAAGGAGGCCGAGCACTTCGTCCAGGTCCTCGCTGAAGAGGTATTGTTCCTGAATTTCACGGCTGTTGAGCACTAGAGGCATTCGATTGTGCAGGTGGCTCATCTCCCGGTTGGGCGGTGTGGTAAGGATGGAAAAACTACGGACTACCTCGTCGTCTTGTTTCCAGACATCCCAAATACCGGCCATGACCAGCAGTTCATCGCTTTTGGGTAGTATGCGATAAGGTATTTTCTCATTGCCCTGTCGAATCCACTCGTAGAAACTATCGGCCAGCACCCAGCAGCGGCGCCGTCGAATAGGTACGCGAAAGGAGGGTTTGGCGGCAATGCCCTCACTGCGGGCGTTAATGAGCCGGCCCGTCACTTTGCCGTCGCGCGACCAGTAGGGCAGCAGTCCCCAGGTGAACAATGACAGGTGGTCGGGCTGCTTATTGGTAATGACGTAACTCTTCTGAGTAGGCGCTACGTTATAGTTAGTACGCAGATTATCGTCCACATCGATATCACCGAATTGCTTTTTTAGTTTTTCTTTGGAAGTGGAAAAGGAGAAGCGGCCGCACATAGTCGATCGGATTTTAAACACCTGTCAAACAAATCCGTTTAACAGGTTTATTAACATGGGTAAAATGAAGCGCTGGTAAAGGTATAAAAATCAAGGCTTTGCCGGTATCGGTTTTCCACACGATTTGTGGAAAGACCCGTAGAAAGAACCGTGGTTTATCCACACTTACTAAGAAACGGCAAGAGAGCGGGGCGTAAAAAATCCACCGGCCGCCATTTTCGTGGATTTCCACACTGGTTTTCTACATTCATCCGGCAGCTTTTCGGGCCTGGTTAAAAAAAAGTTATTCTATGGAAAACTTTTCGGCTGTTGTGGAAATTTTCTCTGTGCGTTGTGATTGCTGAAAAGGAGTTGTCAATAAGCTGTGGAAAACAAGTGCAAAATCCTTAACATTCACTTAATCTAATTTTAACGCAGAAAATTACTCACAAACTAACAGCCCTGATGATGATAGGGTTTTGGAAAAGAATTTATTTAAAATAGTTATTAATACCAGTCAGCGGCGGAAAGAAAAATGCCGAGCCCAAACAAATCCATATACTTTTGTATTCTCTTGAAAAGCGATTGATTGCGTTTTAAAAAGAACCGTAAACCACTGCCTACACACAGGAATTATGGAAACAATTGTAAAAACAAATAAAGCGAAGCGTGAAGCGACCGGTAGCCACTCCTATTCCACGGCTGTCAAGGTCTGGCTGGTCGCCGGGCTTTTTATGATCTTCGTGCAGGTCGTCGTCGGGGGTATCACGCGCCTGACCGGATCGGGTTTGTCTATTACCCGTTGGGAAATCGTAACGGGGACCCTGCCGCCAGTCAATGCACAGGAGTGGGAAGAAGCCTTTGAGCTGTACAAGGCCACCCCTCAGTATCAGAAGATCAACGAAGGGATGAGCATGTCGGCGTTCAAGTTCATTTACTTTTGGGAGTATTTTCACCGCCTCTGGGCCCGGTTGATGGGATTTGTGTTCCTCATCCCCTTTGGAATATTTTATTGGCGCGGGCAGTTTGACAAGCCCTTATTGCGCAAGCTGGGGATCGTTTTTCTGCTGGCGGTGCTGGTGGCCTCCTTCGGATGGATCATGGTTGCCAGTGGCTTAATAGAACGGCCCTGGGTTAACGCCTACAAGCTTACGATGCACTTATCGCTGGCGCTAATCCTCTTCAGCTACCTGCTGTGGACCACACTCCGGGTTATTCAACCCCGCCCGAAAGTTTTCCACAATAGCCTGTTGAAAAAATGGGGAGTGCCCCTGATTGCGGTCACGGCTATTCAAATTGTACTGGGGGGAATCATGTCGGGAATGAAGGCCGGTTTATACTATCCCTCCTGGCCGGATATGAACGGCGCGATTGTACCGGCGATACTTTTGCAGGCATCAGAATGGAATGTGGAAAACTTTGTGAACTACGATAGTTCCCTCTTTATGCCCGCGCTGGTACAGGTTTTACATCGTTTTACGGCTTATGCACTGACAATCATGATTTTATGGTTTGTAGTAAAAGGGTTTAGAGAAGTAAGAGAAGCCACTTTCAGGCTGGGGTTGACCTTGTTGATAACCCTGTTGATAATTCAGGTCAGCCTCGGAATTCTGACCCTGGTGAACTCTATCGGCGTCATTCCGGTAGGATTGGGAGTAATGCATCAGGCGGGCGCTCTTTTACTGCTGTCAGCGGTTTTATTCGTCAACTATCAGATGCTTGGCCGGCGTATATAAACCCTGTGGAAAACTCTGTGGAAAAGATAAAAAATACATATCCCCGTTTCAGGATATGAAGCCAAAGCCATAAGCGAGAGTGGTTTAACGATTATTGCTGTACAATTTTATCACCTGAATTTTGAAAGATAATTCATATGCCCGTTTTTTGGTTATCAGAAGACCAGCTGGCTTTCCCCGACCCGGAACTGGCTAATGACGATGGTATACTGGCCGTAGGGGGCGATTTATCCCCCGAGCGTTTGCTGCTGGCTTATCAGATGGGCATTTTTCCCTGGTTTAATGAAGGGGACCCGATCATCTGGTGGTCTCCGGATCCTCGTTTTGTGCTTTACCCGGAAGATCTGAAGGTCGCGAAGAGTATGCGTCCATATTTTAATAAGCGAAAATTCAACTACACCCTGGATGAGGATTTCCGCGGAGTAATCAGCCAGTGCCAGATGAGCCGGCGCAAAGGGCAACTCGGGGGTACCTGGATCACCGAGGGTATGCTGGAAGCTTATTGCACCTTGCACGAAATGGGATTTGCACATTCCGTTGAAGTGTGGAAGGGAGAAGAAATGGTAGGGGGACTGTACGGCGTCTCGCTAGGTAAAATTTACTTTGGAGAATCCATGTTTGCGAGGGTGAGCAATGCCTCCAAATTCGGGTTCATCGCGTTGGTTCGTCTTTTGCGGAAGCTGGATTTCTGGCTGATCGATTGTCAGCAGGAAACCCGGCACCTGGAAAGCCTGGGCGCTAAAAATATCGACAGGGAGCTGTTTATGGAATATTTGGAAAAAAATATCAACGAGCCCAATCTTCGCGGTAAGTGGTCGCATCTACCGGAAAAACTGGGTAAATTTGAAAAATAGAATGCTATCCTGAATCCTGAAAATAGAGGAATACGGCAGTGCATTGATCATTTAATTTTCGCCGGCGTTACCAAAACCATTCATCATGCGCTTTTGTCTTTCTACAATTCTGTTGTTCGTTATTCTTATCAGTTTTTCCTTTGCCGTTCCGGGGGACGAAAAGGCCTACCCGAAGGATTATTTTCGCTCGCCGGTTAGCAATACTTTGCGCTTGTCGGGAACCTTCGGCGAGTTGCGACCTAATCACTTTCACTCCGGCATTGACATAAAAGGAACTATCGGGCAGACTTTATACGCCGCGGCCGACGGGTACATTTCTCGTATCAAGGTTCAAAAGAACGGTTACGGCAAGGTGCTGTACCTGACTCATGCGGAAGGATATACAACGGTCTATGCTCATATGAACAATTTTACTCCGCAACTCGAGCAGTATATTAAAAACCAGCAGTACGATCGCGAAAAATTTGAGATAGAGCTCTTTCCCGGGAAGGATAAATGGGTATTTAAAAAAGGAGAAACAATCGGGGCTATGGGAACGACGGGCAGTTCTTTCGGTCCTCACTTGCATTTTGAGATCCGTGATTCTAAAACCGAAAAACCTATCAACCCGCTGCTATTTGGACTGACAGTAGCCGATAAGCAAGCACCACGCATGCATCAGTTGCGTATATATCATCTCGATGATAAGCACGAAGCGCTGGATGCGAAAACCTATGACCTCGTTAAAAAGGGCGACCGCTACGTTATTCCGGGCAATCCGCTGACGATTGGAGCCTGGCGTGCCGGTTTTGCGCTCAAGGTTTACGATCACATGGATGGCGTATCGAACTGGAACGGCATCTATGCCCTAGATACTTATGTCGATGATGAGTTGGTCTACCACTTCGAAATGAAGGACTTTAGTTTTTCAGAAACGCGTTATCTCAATGCGCACCTCGACTACGGGGAGCAGGTCGCTAACCGCGCTTATTTCCATCGCTGCTACCGGATGCCGGGCAACCGCCTGTCTATCTATAGCCAAGCAGCCAATGACGGAGTGGTGACCCTCTACGCCGATCAACCTTCGAAAATAACGATGGTCGCTCGTGATGTCGCCGGAAATACTTCGAAATTGGAATTCCAGGTTCAACGGGGTGAAGTGCCCAGGCCCGAGCCGCGCGCCTACAACTACGTGCTTCTGCATGATCAGGAAAATGCCATCGAAAAATACAGTATGCGGGTAAGCTTTCCCAAAGGTTCTTTTTACGAAACCCTGTATATGAATTACACCGCCGACGAGGAAAAGTCGGATGGGGTATATTCGGCTGTCCACAGCTTGCACGACTATCGCACCCCGGTACATCGCTATTTTAACCTGGCCATACGCCCTACGCTCCTGCCGGATAAACTCAAGGACAAAGCCTTTATCGCCTATTGCGGAAAAGGAGAGCGGGTGACCAACTACGGTGGCGAATGGAAAAACGGCATGCTGCATACCCGCGCGCGCGCCCTGGGCGACTATTGCATTATGGTGGATAAAACGCCGCCAACCATCAAGCCGGTCATTTTCCGCTCCGACTTGCGGGGGTACAATAAGATGACTTTTAAAATAGGAGACAACTACCCCTCCTCGGGCCGGGCAAAGGGACTGACCTACCGTGCTGAGATCGACGGCGAATGGGCCCTGATGGAATACGATGCGAAAAATGATCTGCTCACGTATCATTTTGACGGCCGGCTCGACCCTGGTAAGCATTCCTTCCGGCTCGTCGTCAGTGACAGTCAGCGCAATACCAAAACGTATAAGGGAACCTTCCTGCGCTGATGACCGAGGGATGAACCTCTTTTAATATGGATTGTTATTCACCATGTTCAAACAAAACCACTGAGCACCATGACACATCTCAAAGAAGGAGATAAAGCTCCTGAGTTTTCCGGAGTGAATGAAAAAGGAGAGGAAATATCGCTGTCCGATTACCAGGGGCAGAAGCTGGTCCTTTACTTTTATCCGAAAGACAACACTCCCGGCTGTACTGCCGAAGCCTGCAACCTGCGCGACCATTACGAGCAATTAAAAAAAGAAGGCTATGCTATTCTGGGGGTCAGCCCCGACAGCGAGCGCAAACATCAGAATTTTATAAAAAAGTATAATCTGCCCTTTCCACTTATCGCCGATACCGATAAGAAAATTGCCAATAAGTATGGCGTATGGGGCGAGAAACAGATGTACGGACGCACCTACGAGGGAATTTTCCGCACCACCTTCCTGATCGATGAGGAGGGAAAGATCGAGAAGGTCTTTAAAAAGGTGAAAACCAAAGCGCATGCGGAGCAGATCCTGGAGGAGGCCTGAAAGTGAAACTTAGCTTGGCCTATATTACTTTTTAGCGCTCGCTGTTGAAAATTTACGAACTAAAGCTTGGGGGTGCTGTGATACAGCACGAGAAATACTAGCGCCATTTTCATCGGAAAGGAAACCGATTCGTCCAGCTCATCGACGATAGTCCATGCTCTGGGATCACCCTCCCAGGTAGTATACATACCGAAGTAGCCTGTCTCTTCTTTTTCCATTGCCCATTCTTCGAGGATATTCTTGTAACGGCTGCGCAGTTCGATGCGGTGTTCGGGGCTGCTGATGCGCCACTCCCGGAAGTCGCCTTTCCAGATCGTACGGGCGGTAATGATTTGGTTGTCGCCACGGATTTCCCACTCGTTAGGATTGCCGGTCCACTTCAGCTGTATCTGGCCGCTGTGCCCGCCGAGGCGATAGTCCCAGCTCGTCCAGTCGTCCCCGCTTTGCCAGCGCCGGCGCAGCTCTCCTTCTTCCTCTGCGGCATAAAGCGTCCATTCCGAGAAAGTATCGGTAAACCGGGTTTCAGCACTGGTCAGGGTTTGAGCGGTTAGGGATATGCCGGCCCATAAGAGCAGGCATATCCCTATGATCATTGCCCTAAAACGGTAAATCATCATCAGCTTCCTGAGTGGGCTCATCGGAGATGGAAGGAAAGGAGTCATCGGCTTCCATCGGTGGCGGTCCGGCTTGTGGTGTATCATCCGCTTTTTCAATCCGCCAGGCATTGAGATTAGTAAAATACCGGCCGTTCCATTCCCGGCCGCGCAGGTCGAAGTGGACTTTGATCATGTCCCCTTCTTCGTAGGGATCGACCATGGAGCAGCGATCCTGGACCAGTTGGAATTTCACTAACTGCGGATAGTTGCCGTTGCTTATTTCCAGGACAAAGTCCCGGGCCTGGAAAGTATCGGTTTTACTTTCAGTGTCAAACTTTTTATGGAGTTTACCTTCAACTTCAAAAGACATAGTGTACTCGTTGTTTTAATTAATTCAAATGTACAAAAAGCTAGGGAGAATACACCACGTAGTTGGAGAAAAAGACAAATCGAATTTACAGAATATCAGGGCTAAAAAAAGGGGTGAATTCTGTCAGCCTATAAATGTCGGTAGGGGTGGAACAGAGAATAGCGCGCGAACCGCGGATAGCGATGGGCGCTTTCAGTAGGTCTGGGTTGTTTTTGAGGACTTTAACCCAGCATTCTTCATCAAAGTCACGGCCGCGGATATGGGCCTGGTAATAGGGATGAGCTTTGTTAAGCAACTCTTTGGGGTGCCGGTTCAAAGCCTTTAAAATCTGTTGCCAGCTGGTGCCGTTAGAGGGCGCCTGGGTAAAGGAGTAGGTCTTCAGGTGAGGCACCATGCTCTTGGCATGGGCTACCGTTTTCCGGTCGGAACTCGACTCGGGATTGTAGTAGACCATGATTTCCCTTGCGTGTGTTCTCATGGAATAAGGTATTGGATTATGCGATAAATAGACGTATAATATACTGCTTTTTGATTTTAAATCAAAATAAATTTTCAGTATGTATGGTTTTTGTAGTATAAACTGAAGAGTTGTTTGTAGTCGGTGAAGGCGCAATATTTGCCGGTGCTACCGGAAGCTTGCCGGAGCCGGCCAGCCCGGAGGAATTTAAATCCCCTTTACCCGGATTATTCATGGGGTCTTCGTAGTAGAATAATCTGTGAATAGCTGGAGTTAAGAATCCATTTCACCCCTGTACGTAAATGGCGTACTTTTCCTGGTAGTATTCCTCATCGTAGAAATCAGAAAGTGGAAAGGCTTCGGCATAATGGCTGCGGGGCAGGCTGCGGATTTCCGTTTGCACATCCCCCCCCTTGAGGGTGATGAGGCCGTTGGGTAGGGCGTGGCGTTGTTTATTTTTCAAGAGGGGCATACTCCATTCGACGAGCTTGTCGAGGCTGGCGACGGCGCGGCAGACGACGAAGTCGAAACGACGGTGGAGTTCTTCGGCCCGTATGTGCCGGACACTGACGTTTTCCAAGCCGGTAGCTTCCCGGATAGCCTCAACGACATTGAGCTTTTTCCGGGTGCCGTCGATGAGTAGAAATTGGGTTTCGGGAAAAAGTATGGCCAGGGGAATGCCCGGCAGGCCTCCGCCGGTGCCCAGGTCCAGTATGGAAGCGCCGGGATTGAAGTCAATCACTTTGGCGATGGCCATAGCGTGCAGAATATGGTGTTCGTAGAGGTTGCCGATATCCTTTCGGGAGATGACGTTGATCTTTTGGTTCCACTCCCGGTACAGGGGCCCGAGTTGTTGAAGCTGTTCGGTTTGCCGGGCGTTGAGTTGCGGGAAATACTTTAGCAGCAGATCCATTGGATTTGAAGGCATGCTTAGGATTCTAGATAGGGCTCGGAAATATTGAATGCGTTCCACACCGGATCGTCGGGCGCCGGTGCAACAATGCCTTCCGTTTCACCGGATACGGGGTGGCGGAAAACCAGTTTCCGGGCGTGCAAGTGAATGGAGCGATCGCGATTCCCTCTCCGGAAACCGTACTTGACATCGCCTTTGATGGGGCAGCCGATGGCGGCGAGCTGAGCGCGGATCTGGTGATGGCGGCCGGTGATCAGTTCCACTTTGAGTAAATGATAGTTTTCGATACTGTCGTAGTAGCGGTAGCGTAGTCGGGCTTCGACGGCGCCGGGAGCAGGTTCATTCAGTACTTCAGTCTTATTGGTGCGGGCGTCCTTACGCAAGTAATGCAACAGTTCTGCCTGCTCGGCGTCGGGGCGTTCACCCACTACGGCAAAGTAGGTTTTGGTGACTTGCCGGTTTTTAAACTGCTCATTAAGGTCGGTAAGGGCTCGCTTTGTTTTGGCGAACAAGACCACTCCAGTCGCCGGCCGGTCGATCCGGTGGATGATATTGAGCGGATGTTTTACGTAAATCTCCGCCAGGTCGAACAGGCTTTTGTCACCGGTTTTATCGTGCTGTACAGCGAGACCGGCGGGCTTGTTGAAAGCGATAAGCTGATTGTTTTTGTACAGTACCAGGTCGCCGATATTAAATTCAGTCGATTTCTTCATAGTCAATGTATTCGCCCTCATCTTCTTCCTGAGGGGTTTCAATATTCCGGTCGGGGTTTCTGCGGCCACTGCCCAGGCCGGGGCGGTCAAAAAAGACGCGGTAAAAGAAGTAAACGAGCAGTCCGGTGATGATTAATTTCAACATAGTTTACGCAGTTGGTATGAGATAGGGATGCCGCGCATCCGCCATAGGCTTCAGCGGGGAAAAAATTGAGGGATTAGATGGAGGGAATCAGGGGAACCCCCATCGGTCCATCAATCCTCCTATCCATCGGTTCTTTCGTCTGCAGACAAAGGTAATGGGAAATAATCAAAACAGCTTGCTTTATGCTGATTCTCACAACTATTATCCGCCCTCTTTCCTTTACAATAATTTTTTACCTTTGCAGTTCATTAGTAATGTGGGGAAAGTTCTGTATCAGTGGGGTATTCTTCCCTGTGCAGAACTTCTGAAGGAGCCTCTAATCACCCTAAAACAAGACAGAGATAGATGAAATCGTTCAATCGATGGTATAGTATAGCGAGTTGGTTGGTTTTCGGCATTGCCATGACGGTTTACTTTTTCTCAGCGGAGCGAACGGGAAGTTTGTGGGACTGTGGAGAATTTATTCTCGGTGCCTACAAGTTACAGGTGGTGCACCCGCCGGGAGCTCCCTTGTTTCTGCTGATCGGACGGGTATTTGCCGGAATAGGTGATTTACTGTCCAGCGATCCTGCGGATATCGCCTTTGCGGTTAACCTGCTGTCCGGCTTATGTACGGCTTTTGCCGCCTTTTTCATTGCCCGGGTCACTATGTTGCTGGGTAAGCTCTCGATAGTGGGTATGGAAGGAACGCCGGATGAGGGGCAGTCAATTGCATTGGGCGGTGCTGGCCTGGTAGCCGGTTTGACGACAGCTTTCGCCTCTTCGATCTGGTTTTCGGCCGTGGAAGGGGAGGTTTATGCTATGTCGACCTTCTTTACAGCAATGACCCTATGGGCTGTCATTAAGTGGTATAGCCTGCCACCCTCCCCGGAGAACGATCGCTGGATCATCTTTGCCGTTTATGCTGCTGGTCTTTCTATAGGGGTACACTTGCTGAGTTTGCTCACCTTTCCGGCGCTGGCGCTTTTCTACTATTTCAAGCGTTACGAAAAGCACACCTTCTGGGGCACGATCGCCGCTGCGGGTATTGGCGTAGCCTTGATCCTGGGGATTCAGGTGCTGATTATTGTCGGCATTCCGCAGCTTTGGTCCGTCTTCGAACTGTTTATGGTCAATACGCTGGGGCTTCCTTTTCATACCGGATTGATTCCTACTTTACTGGTGGTTGGTGCAGTTTCCTACTTCGGGTTGCGTTATGCGCATCAAAAAGGGAATCCGGTATTGCAGCATTTGCTGGTGGGCGCCATTCTGGTGGTGATCGGTTTTTCCACTATTGGAGTGACCGTCATTCGCGCCAACGCCAACCCGCCGGTTAATATCAACGACCCTTCCGATGCGATGCGTTTGCTGCCCTATCTCAACCGCGAGCAATACGGTGAGCGATCCCTGCTCCGCGGTCCTCATTTCGAAGCCCAACCGGTGGGTACCGAGGTGGAAGAGCGCTACGGCCGCGTAGGTGAGCGCTACGAAATTGTAGATCAGAAACTTAATTACGTTTTTGACGATCGCGATAAAATGCTGTTTCCCCGGATGGCTGATTTTTCGCAGGGAAGACCCCGGCTGTACAAGCGCTGGTTAGGGCTCAATCCCGATGCTCCATTGCCACCCGGCCGGCCTAACCAATTGGATAATATCAGCTTTTTCGTGCGTTACCAGCTCGGCTGGATGTACTGGCGTTACTTCATGTGGAACTTCGCCGGCCGTCAGAACGGCGAACAAGGATACGAACCCTGGAATAAAGCCGACGGCCACTGGCTGTCGGGGATCAAACCCATCGATGAAGCGCGGCTTTATGAGCAGGATGAGCTCCCGGAGAGCATGAAGGCGGACAAAGCGCGCAATAAATACTATTTACTGCCAGTCCTGTTTGGACTAATTGGTCTGTTTTTTCATTTCAAAAAGCGGCCTAATGACGCTATCGGGCTGCTCGCTCTATTTATCATAACCGGTATCGGCATTATCGTATATTCCAACCAGCCGCCTCGAGAACCGCGCGAACGGGACTACGTGCTGGTCGGATCTTTCTTTACCTTTGCTATCTGGGTTGGTTTGGCGGTGCCGGCGCTTTTCCAGCTGCTACGTGACCGCGTAAAAGTCAGCGGCATTTCAGCCGCCGCTATCGTCAGTTTGCTTGTGCTCAGTGCACCGGTGCTGATGGGCTTCCAGAACTTTGACGATAACAGCCGGCTGCATCATACCGGCGCCCGCGACTATGCCAATAACTTCCTGCAATCCTGTGAGCCCAATGCTATTGTTTTTACCTATGGTGATAACGATACCTACCCGCTCTGGTACGCTCAGGAAGTGGAAGGTATTCGCACCGATGTGCGCGTGGTCAACCTCAGTCTTATTGCCGTAGACTGGTACATCAACCAGCTGCGCCGCAAAGTCAATGATTCTCCGGCTATCGAGATGAGCGTTCCGGCCGATGGATACCGGGGCGACAAGCGCAACCAGGTATTCTACTATAACCCCGGCGGACAGGACCAGCCGCTGAGCGGACAGGATCTGATGAAATTCATCGGAGAGTACCATCCGCTGCGCACTTCTTCCGGCCGGGAGATCGAGTCACATATTCCTTCCAAAAATATTTTCATCCCCATCGATTCTGCTGCGATGGTAGAAAAGGGACTCATCGATCCTTCCGGCGGCGGGCAGCTGGCATCGCGCATCCCACTGTCCCTGCCTCTGCGAGGACGGGATCCGCAGTACATTATCAAGGATGAGCTCGCGGTACTCGATATTATCGCTTCCAACCTTTGGGAACGTCCGATTTATTTCGCAGTAACTGTGCGGCCCGACAAATTGATGGGACTGAATAACTTTCTGCAACTCGAAGGGCTTGCGCTGCGCATCGTTCCCTATCGTTCGGAAGGAGAAGCCAATCAGTACGGCGTCGTCGGTAACGGCAGTGTCAATACCGAAGCAGTGTATACCAACGTGATGGAAAAATTCCGCTGGGGTAATTTTGACCAATATGATCTGTATGTCAACAATAGCTACGCCCCCAGCGTACAGAGTCATCAGCTGATGATGCGCCGGGCTGCCCTGGCCATGCTTGACGAAGGTAAAAAGGAACAAGCCCTGGAAATGATCGATAAATACTTCGAGTCTTTTCCACACATGAATTTTCCCTACGACTACCGGGCCTATACCATGATTCAGGTGTACCTGGAAGCCGGCGCCTATGACCGGGCGAAGCCGCACCTGGATATTCTGGCTAACGAGACAAGTGAGCAGCTGGCCTTCTTCGATTCGTTGGATTCAAGGGTCATCGAAACCAGCTTTAGCACGGAATATGGGCTGGCGCTGCGCGTTAAGGATGACCTCCTGCGCATTGCCCGGGAAAATAACGATAGCGAATTATTGCAGCGGCTGGAAGAGATGTTTGCAGGTTACGAACTTACCCCCACTGAGAATATGAGGTAAGCAGATTTTAATCACTTATTACCTTGCATCATCTTTTTGACGGACTCTTTCGTTGAGTGTAATAGTTGAAGGCTTGATAACAGAGGCCCAACTTTAATCATAAATCATGGATCAGAAAAAGATGGTCATCGGCTGCGATCACGCCGGCTTTCCTTATAAGGATAAAATCGTCAATCTGCTCAGGGAGCAGCAGATAGCCGTTCAGGATTTCGGAACCCACTCCGCCGAATCGGTGGATTACCCTGATTTTGTTCATCCGGTCGCGCAAAGCGTGGAGCGAAAAGAAGCAGATCTGGGGATTGTACTTTGTGGTAGCGGCAACGGCGTGGCGATGACCGTTAACAAGTATGCGGGGATACGGGCGGCAATTTGCTGGTTGCCGGAACTGGCGTCGCTGGCCCGTCAGCACAATGACGCCAATATACTGGCGCTACCCGTCCGGTTCATCTCTGAAGAAGAAGCCCTGTCCATCGTGGATGCTTTTCTGAAAGCAGAGTTCGAAGGCGGACGTCATGCCCGCAGGGTAGGAAAAATCAGACAATGCAGCTAAAAAAAAGCGCCCGTTAGAGAGGTGTCGCGGTGTAATTTGTTTAACAAATTGCCAGTTAGCGATACCACAATAAAGGCGCCCGGTTTTGTATAAAAAAGTGAGTGAAGATCCAATTCTACCCCCCGATGAACTGGACTCACCCACTTCCCTGGAGTCTTGCGACTCCAAAGTTGTTTAAAGATTTATTTTAAAAGAATGAGCAAAAGACCAACGTTCCCCCCAGATTGTTGGCCTTATTGCTCATCTGTTGTGTACCCTTGATTTTCTTTTCGGGCTCACTAAAAATAGATTGCCCTAAAGGTCAAAGTACACGTTGATAATTCGTGATCTCAGTAATCTGCCGACGAGCAAATTCATCAACAGGATCGAGAATTTCTTGAAATGGTACGTAGAATAATGGAAAAAGACCTTAGAATAAAGGTCTTATAGGATTAGCCTGTCTTAAAGTGTAGAAGCTCTTTGAAACGGGAAATATGTTACCCGTATGATATAGACGCAAGATAGGATTTTTAAATATAAATGTCAACCCTTTTTTACTTTAATCAAGAATTTTGGTAATTATTCAGTCATCGCTGCTGTGCGGCGATATTTTTTGCCACAGATCACACGGATTTCCACAGCTTATCATTTTAGGAAATCTGTGTAAGCTGTGGTTTTTAAAAAAATTCCTGGTGAAGCCAGGATGGTAAATAGTAACGAATTTTGTTCCCGGCGGGCAGGTAAGGGGGATCATTGACACTTGTAAAGTTAGCCGTGACAATTTGTCAGGAATAAAATGCTGGCATATGATTTGAAAGTAGCTTATAAAAAACTTTAGCATTATGCAGAAAGGTAACATATCGGTACAGACGGAGAATATTTTTCCCATCATTAAGAAATTCCTGTACTCCGATCACGAGATTTTCCTTAGAGAATTAGTTTCGAATGCCGTTGACGCCACGAATAAACTACAAACGCTGGCGCGGCGGGGAGAATTCAAGGGAAAAATCGGAGATCCCACTATCGAGATTAAGATCGACAAAGAGCAAAATACGCTCACGATTCGAGACAGAGGCATCGGAATGAATGAAGAAGAGGTTAAGAAGTACCTCAATCAGGTTGCTTTCTCCAGCGCTGCCGATTTCCTCGAAAAGTATCAGGAGGACAGCAGCATCATTGGTCACTTCGGTCTTGGGTTTTACTCGGCCTTTATGGTGGCATCAAAAGTAGAGGTGCTTACGCGTTCCTGGCAAGAAGGTGCCGAGGCCGTAAAATGGACCTGCGAAGGAGATCCCTCTTATACGCTGGAGAAAATTGAACGGGAAGACCGTGGTACGGATGTGATTCTTCACATGAATGAGGATGACAAGGAGTTTCTGGAGGATTATCGTATTCAGCAACTACTGGAGAAATACTGCAAATTCCTGCCCGTACCCATTAAATTCGGCACCCGTGAGGAGACAGTTACCGAAGGAGAAGGAGAAGAGGCCGAGGAGAAAACGGTAGAAGTTGACAACATCATCAACAATACGGATCCCGCTTGGAAAAAGCAGCCTACGGACTTGTCCGAGGAGGACTATAAGGCTTTCTATAATGAGTTGTATCCTTTTAGTGCGCCGCCGATGTTTTGGATTCATCTGAACATCGATTATCCATTTGATCTTACCGGTATTCTGTACTTTCCCAAACTGGGCAATAACTTCGAAGTACAGAAAAATAAAGTTCAACTCTACAGCAACCAGGTATACGTCACCGACGATGTTAAAGAAATTCTGCCGGAGTTCCTTACTCTCCTGCACGGTGTTATTGATTCGCCAGATATTCCGCTCAACGTATCGCGAAGCTACCTGCAAAGCGACCGGAACGTCAAGAAAATCACCAATTACATCACGAAGAAAGTTGCCGAAAAACTCAACGATCTGTTCAAGGAGGATCGCAAGAACTTCGAGTCAAAATGGGACGATCTGGGGGTTTTCGTCAAGTACGGCATGATTACCGATGAGAAATTTTTTGAGCGGGCAGAAAAATTCACCCTCTTGAAAAATGTCGATGACGAATACTTCACGATCGAGGAGTATAAGGAAAAGGTAAAAGAAGGACAGACCGATAAGCACGATAAGATAGTTCTGCTGTACACTAATACGCCGCAGGAACACGACAACCTTATTCAATCCTGCCGGAACCGGAACTATGATGTGCTGAAGTTTGACAATGTCGTCGATAACCACTTCATGCAGCAGTTGGAGTACAAGGTGGAGGGAATCACTTTTGTACGGGTGGATTCGGATACAGTGGATAATCTGGTGCAGAAGGACGAAGAAAAAGAATCGGTGCTCAATGAAAAGGAGGAGGAACAGGTGAAGGAAGTCTTTAATCAGCTGATTACCGATGCCGGTGGCAATGTAGTGCTAAAGGCCCTTTCGCCCGACGATTTTCCGGTGCAGATTACCCGTCCGGAGTTCATGCGCAGGATGAAGGAAATGCAGGCCTTACAGGGCATGCAACTCGGCGAAATGCCCGACTCTTACAATGTGGTGATCAATACTAACCATCCCCTGATCGCCAATAAACTGGTCAAGCTGGAAGCATCGGATCAGCGCGCGGAAGTAGCCGAATACCTGTTCAACCTGGCTCGCCTCCATCAGAATATGCTGAAAGGGGCTGACCTGACAAAGTTCGTCAATAAAAGCCTGGGTTTCGTGAAGTAGAAGCAAGGGGCTATCTCGGGAAAGGAAGGCGGCGTACGCCGCCTTCCTTTCGAGACAGCTACATTCATATCTTGGCGGTATTCAGGATATACTCCAGATATTGCATGTTGTTGCGCTTTTCCTCGCCCGGGGCATGGACAAAGCCATCGAGAAAAACGAGTTGGTTGTTCTCCGGATCGTGAACGAGATAACTGATAAAAGCCCCGCCCATATAGTCATTGACAATCTCCCAGATGCCTCGTGCTTCCAGTGCGTAGTGCCCATCGAGGTTTGTTTCATCGACCAGCAGGGGCAGATCGATATCATTGATCTGCATGTAGGTATTGGGCAGGGTGGAAGTGATGTACTTCCTGCCCAGGGAGTCGCGAATGGCTTTAATGCCTGCTTTGCTCAACTGATCCTGATCGGTGTATTTCACCTTGTGTAGCATGATGTTACTGCTGAATTTAGGCGTTTCCTTTCGCATCCATATAAAGTTATCCTTGCTGGTAGCGAGGAAGTAGTCATTAGGAACGCGCAGGTTGATGCCCATTTTACTGCTGATCTCCTCTTTGAGTTGGTAACTCTCCCCGTCCAGATAGATGGTAGCTTCCAGTTTTTTGCTGTCAGCCTCGTGGATCCTCTTCAATACAGCTGGAAAATTGCGTTTCAACACCTGTATCAACTCTTCCCGGGATTGTGCAAACTGATAGACCAGTAACTGCCCCTTGGCCCATTTGTCCCGGCCGGCGACCGAGCTGAACTGCTCTTCTTCTCTGGCCCGGCGCAGGTTCTCCTGGCCGATGTCATTTTTGACCAGCTTGGTGGTCATCGACTGCTCATCGCTGAGGTTCGCGACGAACATATAATTGCGCAATTCCTTTCGCAAGACATCCGCCGTAAGTTGCTCGGCGGTGAAATGGTTCAGGTCGAGAATAGGCTCGGGTTGAGGTAAGATGGGAAAAGCAGTGGAATAATAATAGCGGAGGGTATCGCCAACGGGGCCGTCCCACACATCCTGATCGGCAATGACAACCAATTGGTTGAGTTTGCCGAAGGCGGTCGGGATCGGTCTGAGGCTTCGCTGCACCTCTTCTCCACAGCCCGACAGCAGTACGGAGAGCGCCACCACTGTCACCCAGTGAAAGCTATTTAATTTGCCAAATCGATTCATTTCGACGACTATTTTTCTATAAAATTAATGTTTTCGATCGTATTGAAGATGCGTTTTGCAAGTGTTTTGGTGCAAGGGAAAGTGGAGGCTTCCTGGATTTTTTGCGACGGGCTTCCTGTCGGAGCCCTGTACCCGTAAATATAAAATGGCCAACAGGCGGATGGATAAAGCCCCATATTGGCAGGTGGTCGCCCCTCCCGCACAGCTTAAGCTTTTTCCTTTCCGCGTGTTGACCACTATTCCGACTGTCTGTGTGAATAGTGACAGTGAGTGATTTTAGAACAAGCTTTCGATGATGTGCTCTTCCGTGATGCCTTCTGCTTCCGCTTTGTAGTTGCGCACCATGCGGTGGCGAAGAACGTACTTGGCAATAGCTTGTACATCTTCAATATCGGGAGAATATTTGCCCTTGATAGCTGCGTTGCACTTGGCGCCGAGCACCAGATATTGGGATGCTCTTGGTCCGGCGCCCCAGGAGACATAGTCGTTGACCATCTCCGAGGCCCTGGCAGTATTGGGCCTGGTCTGGGTAGCCAGCGTAACGGCGTACTCCAGTACGTTATCGGCAATGGGGATTTTGCGGATCAGTTGCTGGTAAGTTTTGATTTGTTCGCCCGAGACAACGTGGCTGAGTTCGTAGTTGCTCACGGTCGTCGTGCCTTTTACCACCATAATCTCTTCCTCGTAGCTGGGATAGTCCAGCGGAATATTGAACATGAAGCGGTCGAGCTGTGCCTCCGGCAAGGGATAAGTACCTTCCTGTTCGATGGGGTTTTGGGTAGCCAGCACAAAGAAAGGAGAAGGCAGTACATGCCTGATACCGGCCACGGTGACGGAGCGTTCCTGCATTGCTTCGAGCAGGGCTGCCTGTGTCTTGGGAGGGGTACGGTTGATCTCGTCAGCCAGCACGATATTGGAAAAGAGCGGACCGCGGTTAAACTTAAAGTGGCGATCTTCGTCAAGTACTTCCGATCCGGTGATATCGGACGGCATCAGGTCGGGGGTAAACTGGATGCGCTTGAAGTCGAGATCCAGTACTTCAGCGATGGTGCTGACCAACAGCGTCTTTGCCAGTCCGGGAACCCCTACCAGCAAGCTATGGCCATTGCTAAAAAGAGAAATGATCACTGTTTTCACTACTTCATCCTGACCGACGATAACCTTAGCAATCTCTTCCTTAAGGTCATTATAGGATCTGGCCAGTGCATCTATTGCCTCGGCTTTTGATTGATTAGCTGTTTGAGCCATTTATGTGCCAAATTTTTTATTCATTTAAAAATGTTCGCTATTGAACGCTGTTTTCCACAACCTCAACGCTATTGATCATAGCTACCCGCCGGTTGTTTGTCCTTCGTTTCAGTTAAAAGGGGAAGGGTATCGGCACCGGCGTGCATACTGAAAACTGATCTTGGGATGTGAAGGATCGATAGGTGCGTGTGGATTCATCCCGGGCAATCAAAGATAAAGATCGCCATAATATAAATGAAATAACGTAGTAGTTATCTGCATTGTTTCTGTTTTGTCCCATAATTTTCTTCGGGTCAGGGACAGTTCCACAGCATATCTGATAAAGGGTAGTTCTTTTTGGTATAAGAGTAGTGCCACCACTCGGTTCGAATGGAGCGGAAACCATGTGATTCCATTAAATTTTTCAGCAGGCGGCGGTTGGCCAGCACGCTATCGGCCAGTCCGGTATAAGTATGATAGGCCTTGCGGCCAAAGAAATCGTAAGGAGTGCCCATATCCAGCGGCCGGCCTTCCTCATCGATAATAGTCAGGTCAACCGCGCCTCCGCGATTGTGTACTGATCCTTTGCGCGGATCAGCTACATAACCAGGGTTGGGGACCTTTTCCCAGAGCTTCCATTGAATGGGGCGGGGCCGGTAGCAGTCGAACATCTTCAATCCCAGTCCCTGTTGTTGCAGTTCCTGCTGTGCGGCGACCACGGCTTTAGCTACCTCGGGGCGCAGAAAACAACGCCCGCATTCGTAAAGTTGCTCCCCGACAAAGTTGCTGTCCGTTGCGTAACGCAGGTCGTTACGGATGCTGGGATCCAGCCGGCGCAATTCGGTCCATTGGGTGCTGTCGTAATCGGGTGGGGCGGAGAGAAATTCTTCTTCCGCGTTTTTTGTCGTATCCTCGCGAAGGGTGTCAAAAGGGATTTTTCCCGGATACTGAACGGCGGCGCTGCTGTCCTGCGACAGGGTATCAGCCCGCTCCTCATTTTCTTCCGGAGAATCGGGACTAGCACAGGCGACCATACAGAGCAGGCTCCCTGTAATGATTCCGCGCCAGATAAATACAGCTTTGTTCATGATTTCTTGTGTTCTTTTTCAAGCGTTTCGTAGCAGGGCTCACGTGCACTACGCGCAAGATACCATCTTCCGCTCGTTATTCAATTTTACGTACTTTTGCCCCCGATTCACTGTACCAAAACCGGATCCCGGGTGGAAAACTATCGACCGTGGCTTTATCTTGCTGCCGTATTGCTGCTGCTGCCGGCTCTGCTGATCAATCTTGGGTTGCTCACCTTTATTGATGACGAGGCCATCCGTTCGCTGGTCGCTCTGGAGATGAAACTTTCCGGCAATTACATTACACCGACGCTCAACGGAGAGTTTTATTATAAAAAACCGCCTTTGTTCAACTGGATACTGCTGGCCTTTTTTGAGCTGACCGGCCACATCGATGAATTCACAGCCCGCTTTGTTACGGTGTTGTCCTTACTCGGGTATGCGGCTACGGTGTTTTACTTTTTTCGCCGGCATTACAGCACCAAGATCGCTTTTCTCAATGCTTTTATTTTAATCACCTGCGGCCGCATTTTGTTCTGGGATTCCATGCTGGCTTTGATAGACATCACCTTTTCCTGGGTCATTTTCACGTCTTTCATGCTCATCTACCACGAATTTGAGAAAGGGCGGTTTTGGCGATTATTCCTGTTCTCCTATCTGTTGGCAGCAATTGCCTTTTTACTGAAAGGCTTGCCGGCTGTGGTATTTCAGAGCATAACTCTGCTGGTGTATTTCGCTTACCGCAAACAATTTTTGCGGCTGTTTTCCCTGCCTCATATTGTGGGTGCAACCCTCTTTCTGTTAATTGTGGGAGGGTATTATCTGACCTATCATCAGTACAATTCGCTGCAGGCTTTATTCAACACGCTGGTTTACGAATCTACGCAGAGAACGGTGGTGCACTACAGCTGGGGAGCAACCATTTTACATTTTTTTACCTTTCCCTTTGAGATGGTGTATCATTTTTTGCCCTGGTCTTTATTCGCGATCTATTTCATCCGGCGTGATATCCTGGAACTGCTCCGGCGTGATTCTTTTATCGTTTTCAACCTAATCGTTTTTCTGGCCAATATTCTGGTATACTGGACTTCTCCGGAGGTATATCCTCGCTATCTGCTGATGCTGGCCCCATTGCTTTTTTCCGCTTTTGTATATCTTCATTTTATTCACCGGGAAGAAAGAAGCTGGCAGTTCCGTACGCTGGACGGTCTGCTGTTCGTTTTGCTTATCATTATTGCGGGGGCCAGCTTTGCGCCCCTGTTTTTGGAGCGCAGCGCCTGGATTATCGGACGGACGCCGAAAGCCGTCAGCGTTGGTGCGGCTTCCTTGCTCCTGGTTTACCTGTACCGGAGATGGCGCTCGGAGCGCCTGCTGGTCGTCGTTCTCTTCCTGCTGGTTTTTCGCATCGGTTTCGACTGGTTCGTGCTGCCGGATCGCAACGCCAATGACTTTGGGAACCTTTGCCGGATTTCCTCCGAAGAAGTAGGAAATAAATTTATCGGAGAGCCGCTGTATATATACGGGGAGCGGACCTTGATGCAGGTGACCAATTCGTTTTACATCACGAACGAACGCCGTCAGATCGTTCCGATAAAAAAGGATAACTTTGTTAAAGGCCCCGTTTACATTATTGACCCTCAGGCCTACCCCAAAGTGAATTACGAAAAGTTGGAAGAGCTGTATCTGCGTCACGGTCAGAAAACTTATCACGTGGGAAGGCTTAAATAAGAGGTTTTCTTTGATCCGTCAGGCTGTTTAGAGACTTAAATACGAAAGGCTAATGCGACCAAAAATATCTGTTGTCGTCACCGTTTATAATGAAGAGGAAAATATCCGGCCACTTATCGAGCGGATTACTGCTGCCATGGAAGATTACGAGTATGAGATACTTTACGTCGATGACGGTTCAACCGACGGCACCCTGGCCGAGCTGCGCCAGGTGGATCACCCGCGGCTCAAAGTCATTGAACTGAAAAAGAACTACGGACAAAGCCTGGCGCTGATGGCAGGTATTGATCACGCGGAAGGGGAGTTCATCGCTACTATGGATGGCGACCTTCAGAATGACCCCTCCGATATTCCCCATATGTTGGAGCTGGCAGAATCGGGAGAGTGGGATTTGGTAGCCGGCAACCGGGCAAACCGGCAGGATGGCATGCTGCTGCGAAAGGTGCCCAGCAAGATTGCCAACTACATCATCAGGACTACGACCGATGTGAACCTTAAAGACTACGGTTGTGCCCTGAAGGTATTTCGCCAGGACCTGGCGCGGGATTTAGGGCTTTACGGAGAGTTGCACCGCTTTATACCGGTACTGGCGCATTTAGAAGGTGCGCGTATCACGCAAGTGGATGTGAAGCATCATCCCCGGAAGTACGGCAGCTCAAAATATGGACTGAACCGCACCTTTAAAGTGATCAGTGATTTGCTGCTCATGCTATTTTTTAAAAAATACATGCAAAAGCCGATGCACTTGTTTGGCAATGTGGGCTTGCTGCTTTTCCTCATAGGGGCGATCATCAATTTGTATTTGTTTGTGCTCAAGCTGATGGGACAGGATATCTGGGGCAAGCCGCTGATTATTTTCGGTTTGATGCTGGTGATCGCGGGTATACAGTTGATCACTATCGGCATCGTTATTGAAATTCAGATGCGAACCTATTTCGAGTCTCAGCAAAAAAGACCCTACAAGGTGCGGCGGATCACTCAGGGAGCAAAAGTGGATGCCTGATTATGCCGAAAGCGATAAATTTTCAGCGGGGATTACTCAGTATACTGTTCTGGTCCATCATCTCGGCAGCCTTTATCGGGCCGGGAACGGTGACGACGGCCTCGAGTGCGGGGGCTGCTTTTCAGCTCGAATTACTCTGGGCGTTGGTTTTTTCTATCGTGGCTACGATCGTTTTGCAGGAGGCGGCAGCCCGCATCACCATAGCTTCGGGTAGGAACCTGGGAGAAATTATCGCTGCCAGGTATTCCGGCCGGCGGAACCGGCGGTTAAAAGTACTGCTTTTCTTTGCTGTAGCATTCGGTTGTGCTGCTTATCAGGCGGGCAATCTGCTCGGGGCCCTGTCGGGGCTCGCCTTATTTACGAGCATGCCTACGGGATGGGCAACCTTATTACTGGGAGTGCTTTGCGGATCCCTGCTTTGGTTTGGGAATTTCCGGCTGATTGCCAATGCCCTGGGAATCGTAGTGGCTCTTATGGGGCTCATCTTTTTATATGTGGCGGCGCAGTCGGATCTGGAAGGGCGACTCATACTCGAAGGTTTACAACCGGCCATGCCTGCCGGCAGCGCATTACTGGTGATCGGCCTGATCGGTACCACGATCGTACCCTATAATCTATTTTTGGCTTCGGGGATCAGTCAAAGTCAGAGCATGAAGGAAATGCGCTGGGGGATTAGTCTGGCCATACTCATCGGCGGTATTATATCAGTGGCGATCATGATTGTAGGGACTTCGGTGAGCGGCACTTTCAGCTTTGAAGCACTGGCGCAGGCCCTGGCCATTCAGCTGGGCAGTTGGTCTATCGCCTTCTTTGGACTGGGGTTGTTTGCGGCGGGTATAAGTTCTTCCGTAACAGCTCCCCTGGCCGCCGCGGTAACAGCGCGTAGTTTGTTCGGGGCCGGTGAACAGGAATGGAACATGCGTTCGCGGAACTTCCGGCTGATTTGGGGAGCAGTACTGCTTACCGGCCTGCTATTCGGCTTGCTAGGGGTACAACCCATTCCCGCTATCATTCTGGCGCAGGCCATCAACGGTATTCTGTTGCCCATAGTTGCCGTTTTTTTAATATTGGCAGTTAATGACCGGGAGCTGATTCCGGAAAAATACGTCAACTCGGCATGGAGCAATACCCTGATGCTGTTAATCGTCGGCGTCACCTGTTTTCTCGGGTTCAATAATATATGGAAAGCCATCGGGCGGATCGTCCCGGTCGTATTGGATTGGTGGGTTGCGCTACCGGTTATGCTAGGACTGGCCGCTGTGGTGGTGCTTCTGCTCGCCCTGCAAGTTTTTCGCAAAACGTAAGGCTGATTCAAAAAAAGTTTGGCCTCAATCCTGCTTCCGAATCTCTTACCATAATCCTGGTATCGGTTGCGACGAGGAACAAGGGAATTGGCATAAAGCCACAAAGGAGAAATAAAAAACCCGGCTTTTCGGGAAAAGCCGGGTTTGCTGTATTCATATGTCGGTACAGGATCAGGCCTGTTCGAAAACGATTTTTTCGGAGGCGTACTGTCCTGCTTTTAATTTATCGGAAACGGCGCCGAAGGCGGAGATCGTTTTTTCGATATCTTCCTCGCTGTGTGCAGCCGTCGGGATCATCCGCAGAAGGATCATGCCTTTCGGGATCATCGGGTAAATGACGACGGAGCAGAAGATGTTGTAGTTCTCCCGGATGTCGAGCACCAGGTTACCGGCTTCAAAAGGCGTGCCGTGCATAAAGACGGGCGTTACGCAGCTGTTGGTATCACCCAGGTCGAAGCCGTGTTCCCGCAATCCGTTTTGCAGCATGTTGACATTGTTCCAGAGCTCGTCTTTGAGCTGTGGATTTCTGCGCAACAGGTCCAGCCGTTTGAGGTTACCGACGACATAAGGCATGGGTAAGGACTTTGCGAAAAGCTGTGAGCGGGTGTTGTAGCGCAGATACTCGATGATGTCCTTCTCACCGGCGACGAAGGCGCCGATGCTGGCCATGGATTTGGCGAAGGTGCTGAAGTAAAGGTCGATCTCATTCTGTACACCTTGTTCAACGCCGGCGCCTTTGCCGTTTTCACCGAGAGTGCCGAAGCCGTGGGCATCGTCAACCAGCAAGCGGAAGTTATACTTTTTCTTGTAGTCGACGATCTCCTTGAGGATACCTTGCTCCCCGCGCATACCGAATACACCTTCCGTGACGACAAGGATGCCACCGTTGGATTTTTCCGCAACAGCGGCGGCGCGTTCTATTTGCTTTTCGAAGCTCTCTACGTCATTGTGATCGTAGGGGAAGCGCTTGCCCAAGTGCAGGCGGATACCGTCATAAATGCAGGCGTGGGAGTCGGTATCGTATACGACACAGTCGTGACGTCCCAGCAGGGCCTGGATGATAGACTGAATACCCTGGAAGCCGTAGTTGAGTAGCAGACCGGCATCTTTGTGAACGAACTCGGCGAGTTCATTTTCCAGTTGCTCGTGGTAATCCGATTCACCCGACATGATGCGGGCGCCCATGGGTGCCGCGAGGCCCCAGTCACGAGCGGCTTCTTCATCAACTTTCCGCACCTCGGGGTGATTTGCCAGCCCCAGATAGTTGTTGATATTCCAAACAATCATTTCCTTTCCACGGAACTTCATTCGCGGACCGATATCGCCTTCCAGTTTTGGGAAAGCAAAATAACCATGTGCCACATCGGCATATTGACCGAGCGGCCCTCTATTCCCTTCAAACTTTTCAAATAAATCCACCATAGGAATGCTTTTTTGTGATGTACGCCGGTAAGATGACCGGCCTGTGGATGCAAAATTAGATTTCTCAGTTGTGATAAAAAAAGCTTTTTACCAAGTCTTTTTGACTTTGTTATCTTTTACCCACTGACTCCAGTTCTCGTTATAAGTATGGAGTTTATCAGTAGGCGCTCCCTTTGGAGTAACCAACGGGTAACCCCGGTTGGCCCATTCAAAGATACTGCCGTAAAGATTATATACCTTTTTATAACCCAGCTGCTGAAGGCGCGCTCCAATTTTTTCACTGCGGTAACCAACTGAACAGTAGAGGATGATCGTCGTATCTTTGGGTACCCCATTCAGTTTTTCCTTCTCAAATTCGTCGTATCCCAGAAAGCGGGCATCCGGTATATGACTTACCGCAAATTCTTCCCGGGCACGGGTGTCAAAGATAACAACTTCATTTTGAATATTTTTTAATTCTTCTACGCCCATAACCGGTACCGAAAAATCGATCATTCGCGCAATGGTCGTATCGAATTCCGGATTCTGTATAGCGGGTCGCTTCTCCGGTATCGGCTGAGCACAGCCGGAGTGGAGAAGCATTATGATAAAAAATACCGGAAGATATGCCTTTTTGATAACTCGTTTCATGATACTTCTGACCTTATATTTCGACAGGCCCTTTTCCCACCTGATCGGCGATCCACTGTTTATTTTCACAATACTCCAGCAGGGATTGCTTGATAAAGGACTGGACCTTGTCTACTTCGGAATGCGGGTAAAGCAGATGGAGGTTAGGGCCGGCGTCCAGGCTGAAATACAGCGGCACCGATTCAGCTTCGCGCCACTCCCAGATCCGTTCAATCAGCCGGATGGTGTTGGGTTTAAGCAACAGATAGGGGGGGCTGGAGGTCATCATCAGCGCGTGTAGCGTCAGTGCTTCCCCTTCGGCAATTTGACCGAATTGCTCTACGTCTCCGGTAGAAAGTGCGCGCAGCAGATTATGAAAACGCTGCCGCGCTTGCCGGTACCGGTTGTCGGCATATATATTTTCATCCATCAATGCGTGGCCGGCGCGGCTCGATACCGCTTTTCGCCCTTCGCTTACAATGAGTATATCGTCGTGATAGTTCCGGAAAAGCTCGTGGAGCTTTTCCTTATAGGGAACGGCATACCTATCGGAGGAACCTTCTACTTCACCGGTGGCGCCCCAGACGGCCGCGGTGCCGAAGATAGAACGACAGGCGCTTCCGGATCCTAGTCGGGCTATATAGGAAGCTTTCTGCCGGAATTCGCTATCATCCGGCAGCGTGTTGAAAAAGTGGTGTTCCATAGTGCACAGGCAAAGGGCAAGGGCACTCATACTGGAAGCCGAAGAGGCGATACCGGAAGAATGTGGAAATGAGTTGCGGGAGCGTATGACCAGTTCTAATTGGCGGAGAAAAGGAAAAATATCAGTCAGGCCTTCCAGGTATTGCCGGACCTTTTTTTCGAAAACTTCGTTAGCCTGGTCCTCAAAAAAGAATTTGAGCCGGATGCCCTCCTCCCACTTTTCCTTCTGCGGGGTATAATAAACAGTCGTTTCGGTATAGGCCGCATCAAGGGTGAAGCTGATGGAAGGATTGCGCGGCAGTTGATTGCCGTGCTTGCCCCAGTACTTGATAATCGCCAGGTTGGACGGGCTGCGCCAGGTGACACTGCCTTCCTCCTCCTTGCTAGTATCTATTAATAAACGGGGGTTCTTATAATTAGTCGTCTCCAAAGGTATAGTTGCTTTTGCAAAAACAAATTTACAGAAAATTCCTATGCAGCGTCTGACTTAAGACGATGGCCCGCTGATTCGTCACTTATTTTGACAGGATATTTACAAGTGGGGACATCGTCCTGCGCTTCGCTCGAAAAAAGTAGACTGTCAGTTCTACAAGTGATCAAAGCAAAAGCAAATATACTGGCGGAGAAATGGGAGAGAGGAATGATCATCGGGTGTACCAACCTTTATTGGTTTGAGAAAATTCCCAAGCCGGTTTACGCCGGGTATTGGAAGTCGGCGTTCTTTCGGAATAGATGATTAGAAATGGGCTAACCTGATTTAGAGAGCAATTTGTTATAATAGGCTTGCTGTTTTCCGTGTATGGGCTCAGGTAAAGGAACAAGTTGTATTACTTTTGTTATTTAGTATTTTGATTAAATTTAATACTTATTATATTGATTTTAAACTAATTGAGTTGATTGAGAAGCGGTCTGAAAAACGGGTTTAGGTTGCGGGTCGGGATACCACCCGACCCGCAGCCTAAACTGCCCTTCATGAATCAGTTTGTGCCGTTAGTTTTCTCTTTGGCGCGATTTTCGCGCTGCATCGGGTTTTCGCGATTGTAACGCTGTTCCATCAGTTTTTGACGGAAGAGTTCAAATCGTCCTATTTCCTGTTTTGGGGGAAAGTAGTTATTACTGCGATCGGTATCGGCGGTTTCGAGATAGGGATCGAGTTCGATACGCTGTAATTCTTTTTCAAAGACGAAAACCTTACTCACTTTGTCCTGGTTGAGTCGCCATATTTCGGCCGGAATTTTTTGTTCTTCGGTGCTGCCGTCTGCAAATTCAAATTTGAGAATGAGCGGCATGACGAGTCCTCCTCGGTTATTGAAGGTAAGCTCATAGAAATGGTAGCCGGATTCCAGGAGGGCGCGCTCCTCCTCGGTGAGAGAATTGAGGTAACGCTGGTAGTCTTCTTTATCCAGTACGGAGACTTTCATCGGATCGTATTCGGTGTAAAAGTCGCGTAAGGAGGGATCGATTTCATCCTGGGTTTGTGCGATGACTTCTTCATTCCGGATACTGCCGATCCGGCGAGGCGCTTCCTTTTGAAGAACTAGCGCATTTTCCACATCCGGATTTTGAGTATTGAGCTGGAACCATTTAATATCATCAATGGCAATATCCACATGGTCGGTGGTGTAGAACCACCCGCGCCAGAACCAGTCGAGATCGACGCCGGAAGCATCTTCCATGGTCCGGAAGAAATCGGCGGGAGAGGGGTGTTTAAACATCCAGCGCTTAGAATATTTTTTGAAGGCGAAGTCGAAGAGTTCTCGTCCGAGTACAGTTTCTCGCAGAATATTGAGGGCGGTAGCTGGTTTGCCATAGGCGTTGTTGCCGAACTGGAAGATGGATTCCGAGTTGGTCATGATAGGCGTCATGTTATTTTTATCGCCTTTCATATAGTCAGTGATATTGGCGGCCGGGCCCCGGCGGGAGGGATAGTCCCGTTCCCATTGTTGTTCGGCGAGGTATTGGAGGAAAGAATTCAGGCCTTCGTCCATCCAGGTCCACTGTCGCTCGTCAGAGTTGACGATCATAGGGAAGTAGTTATGGCCTACTTCATGGATGATGACGCTGATCATGCCGTACTTGGTGCGCTCGGAGTAGGTGCCGTCGGGTTCGGGACGTCCACCGTTAAAACAGATCATAGGATATTCCATGCCGATCCGATCGGTATGGATTGACCAGGCGACGGGGTAGGGGTAATCAAAGGTATGATGGGTGTACCACTTGAGCGTGTGAGCGACGGCTTTGGTGGAGTAGCGTTCCCAGAGTGGATTACCTTCTTTGGGATACATGGACATGGCCATGACGACGGAGCCGTCACTTTGATCGACGCCCATGGCGTCCCAGATAAATTTGCGGGAGGAAGCGAAGGCGAAGTCGCGCACGTTTTCGGCTTTGAAGGTCCAGGTTTTTTCCTTAGTACTTTTCTCTTTTTCGTTTTCCCGGGCTTCTGTTTCGGAGACAATCAAGACCGGATCTTTTCTTTCCTTGCGTGCGCTTTCCAGTCGCTGCCGTTGTGTTTTGGTCAGCGCTTGTTCCGGATTCTGCAAAACACCGGTGGCGGAAACGAGGTGATCTTCCGGTACGGTGAGGCTCACTTCGTAATCTCCGAAGGGCAGGGTGAACTCTCCACGTCCGAGGAACTGTTTGTTTTGCCAGCCTTCCACATCGTTGTAGACACACATGCGGGGGAAGAACTGGGCGATGGTGTAGAGGTAGTTGTCGTCTTCGGGGAAGTATTCGTAACCGGAACGGCCGCCGATTTGCATGCGGTCATTGATATTGTACCACCATTTTATCTTAAAGGCGTATTGTTGTCCGGGTTGCAGTGGCTCATCGAGATCGATTCTCATCATGGTTTTGACTACAGAGACGGGCAGGTCATTGCCGTTGAGATCGCGAACATAATCCAGTTTGAAGCCGCCGTCGAACTCCGGCATCAGGGATTTCAGCTGGCGTAGGCTCATCCGGTCGTTGATACTGCTGGGTTGAGTTTTGTAGGTGTCAGAATCTTTGGCCCGCATATTCTGATCGAGCTGCACCCAGAGGTAATCGAGGGCATCGGGCGAGTTGTTGTGATAGGTGACGGTTTCCTCTCCGTAGATGCGTTGGTTTTCATCGTCGAGCCGGATGGCCATTTTGTAATCGGCTTCCTGCTGCCAGTAAGCGTGGCCGGGAGCGCCGGCGGCATTGCGGTATACGTTTGGCGTAGGCAATTCCTGTCCAAGTTGACGGAACTTGCTTTTGTTTGTGTTCTCCTGCGCCCATACCGGCGAGAAGAAACATCCGAGCAGTACCGCCAGCATCAGGTGTCTGTTGAGTTTCATGAATCAATATTTAGCAGATAGTTATAGAATAGGTTTTTGGAAACGGCGAATATACTCAAATCGTAGGAGATGTGAAAACGCCTGAGTGTTCCACGTGGAACATAGAGGAGGTCGAAGAAGTTGTGCCCGGCGGTGGTTTTTAAGCGCCGGATTACGGTCAATAATGCTTGAGCAGCCACTGCTTGAACCCCCCGAAATCGGTATCAGTGAAAATGGATTCTTTGGGTTTATCGGCCAGTTGAGCGAGCCGTTCGGGGACCTGCACGGGGTGTCCGAGGATGTCTTCCATATCGGGTTTAAACTTGGCGGGGTGGGCGGTTTCGAGGATAACGCCTATGGAGCCGGGGTGGTCTTTCTGGTATTCCCGCAAGGCGAGATAGCCCACGGCGCCGTGAGGGTCCATGATATAATTGAACTTTGCCTCCACTTCACGGATGGCCTTCCGGGTTTCTGCATCGGTGAATGCAAATCCGGATATGTTTTGACGCATAATGTTCCACGTGGAACATTGCGGATCATTGCTGTGAAAGAGGTCGAGCATCCGGGCGAAGTTACTGGGGTTACCTACGTCCATTGCGTTGGATAGGGTGCGGACGGAGGGGCGGGGGCTGAAAATACTGCTGGAAAGGTAAGCGGGAACTACGTCATTTATATTGGTGGACGCGATGAAGTGATCGATGGGAAGCCCCATGCGGGCAGCGATTAAGCCGGCCGTAAGATTACCGAAGTTTCCACTGGGTACGCAGAAAACGGTTTTGCGCTTATCACCGGGAAGTTGTTTGAAGGCTTCGAAGTAATAAAAGGATTGGGGGATGAGCCGGGCTATATTGATGGAATTGGCCGAACTAAGCCGGATTTTTCGCTTGAGTTCCGAGTCGAGGAAGGCTCGTTTGACCAGCGCCTGGCAATCATCGAAGGAGCCGTCTACCTCCAGGGCCCGGATGTTATGCCCTAGCGTAGTGAGTTGTTTTTCCTGTAAAGGGCTGACTTTCCCGGAAGGGTAGAGGATGACTACCTCTATGCCAGGCGTTTTATAAAAACCAGCGGCTACTGCACCCCCGGTATCGCCGGAGGTAGCCACGAGGATGACGAGGTCCTGGTTTTCACCCCGGTTGTAATAGCTCATCAACTGCGCCATAAAACGAGCGCCGAAATCTTTAAAGGCCAGAGAAGGACCGTGAAATAGTTCCAGGACACCGGTATTCTCGTCCAGCATTTTCACAGGAGCGGGAAAGTTGATAGACCGTTCGATTATCCGTTGAAGGTCTGCGGCGGGAATGGCGTCGCCGATCAGCTGCTTCGCTATTTCGTAGGCTATATCGGGGAAGGAATACTCGGATAGCCGCTCAATAAATTCGGCGGGCAGGGTGGGAATACGACTGGGCATGTAGAGTCCGTTGTCGGGCGGAAGCCCCCGCAGGACGGCCTCTTTCAGGTTGACGAGGTGCTCCTTATTCTTTGTACTGTACAGTTTCATATTTTATAGCTTGACGGCGCCGGCGGGGTTGATGCGGCTGACGAATAATTCGCTCCTGATGCCGGCCTGATCAAAGATATGCTGCATGGCTGCGCCGGCTTTTTCGGCCGCGGGCCGGCCTTCAGTCAGTGCAAAGATGGACGGCCCGGCCCCGGAAATACTGCAACCGAGTGCACCGGAGTTCAGGGCAGCTTCTTTTACCTCGTAAAAATGAGGAATGAGCGGAGCTCGTTGCGGCTCGATGATGACGTCCTGCAGCGAGCGCCCTATGAGTTGGTAATCGGCTTTAAACAGGCCGATGATCAGGCCTCCGAGGTTTCCGTTCTGCTGTATGGCGTGTTCGAGTGTGACTGTTTTGCTCAGAATATTCCGGGCGTCCTTGGTCAGAATCTTGACGTGTGGATAAACTACCGCTGCGAATAACCGGTCCGGAACGGGGATATTATTCACATCCAGCGCCTCATTACTGCGGATGAGCGTGATACCGCCCAGTAGGGCAGGGGCGACATTATCGGCGTGGTAGGCGCCATCGGCTACCTGCTCTCCGAGTACGGCAAAGGGAAGCAGGTCGTGCTTGGGCAGGGGCTTACCCAGTAGCTCGTTGATCGCCATCACCGCGGCGGCAGCGCTGGCGGCGCTGGAGCCCAGGCCGCTGCCGAAAGGCATTTTCTTATGAATTTGCATATCGATTCCCCGCTCCGTTTCTCCCAGATACTCCATCAGTTTCCCCGCTGCGAAGCCGGCCGTATTACTCGTGGTACTATAGGGCAGCTTACCGCCGTCGCCGGTGATTTCGGTGATGCGCAGGCCGGAACTCTCCGAAAAGCCGACTACGATCTCATCGCCGGGGCGCTCCAGGGCAAAGCCGAGAATGTCATACCCACAAGCTACATTTGCCACCGAGGCCGGAGCAAAAACCTTGATTTCGGCTTCCTTGCTTTTACCCGGGGCCTTCTTAGTTGATTTCGTCTTTTCCATCAGGATAAGAAGTTTCCGATTTTAATAATTTCTGAGAATACCCCGGCCGCAGTAACTTCCGCGCCTGCACCCGGACCGCGAACCACCAGCGGCCGGTCTTTATATCGCTCAGTGGTAAATACGATCATATTGTCGCTGCCGTTAAGTGCATAAAAGGGATTCTCGGGACCAACCGCTTCCAGCGATATGCCGGCTTCTCCCTCTTCCAGCCGGGCGATGTAGCGAAGCTTTTTTCTTTTCTGTGCGGCCGCCGAACGCATTTGCTCAAACTGTGCATCGGCTTTTTCAATTTCATTAAAAAAATCCTTGATTGTTTTGGCTTTCTGGCAGGCCTCGGGCAGAATATTTTGTATCTGTACATCTTTAGCTTCCAGCGACAGCCCGGTCTCGCGAGCCAGGATGATCAACTTGCGCCGTACGTCAATGCCGTTGAGATCTACCCGGGGGTCGGGTTCGGTGTATCCCCGTTCTTTGGCTTCTTTCACAATGTCACTAAAGCGGACGCCCTCCTGAAAAGAATTGAAAATAAAGGAGAGCGATCCGGACAAAACGCCTTCGATTTTCAGGATGCGATCCCCGCTGGTGATAAGATCGTTGAGTGTAGAGATAACCGGCAGCCCTGCGCCGACATTCGTCTCGTACATAAACTGAACGCCGCGCTTCGCCGCTATATTCTTAAGCCGCTGGTACTTGAGATAGGCCGAGGAGGTCGCTATCTTATTGGGCGTCGAAATCGAAATGCTGGCATCGAGGATGGATTCGTAGTAATCGGAGATTACCTCATTGGCGGTATTATCTACAAAGATAGTATTAGAAAGGTTCAACGCTTTCATCCGTTGTATAAAGGCAGCAATGTTCATCGATTCCTCAGATTCCTGCAGTACCGGTTTCCACCTGCCGAGCTCAATACCTCCTTCGTCGAAAACCATCTTCTTGCTATTGGCGAGGCCGATGACCTTGATTTCCAGGGAGCGCTTCTCTTTGAGAAAAGCAGCCTGCCCTCTGATCTGTTTGATCAGCGTGCCCCCAATCAGGCCGACACCGATCATAAACAGGTGCAGTTCCTTGGTATCGGACAGGAAAAAGATTTCGTGCAAGGCGTTGAGCGCCTTAGACTCGTCGCCGCCGTTGATCACGACAGAGATGTTGCGCTCCGAAGAACCCTGGGCGATAGCGACAGCGTTGATCCCGTTGTGTCCGAGTGCCTGAAACAACCGGCCGGAGATGCCGGGCCGGTAGCGCATATTTTCACCAATGGCGGCGATCACTGAAAGTTGCTCCTCAATACGGATGGGCTCCACCAGGCCCGATTTGATTTCGTACTCGAAAGCGGATTCCACTTTCCTTTTGGCGCGGGCGGCGTGCTGGGGTTGAATAGCGAAACTGATGGAATGTTCCGAAGACCCCTGGGTGATGAGAATGATATTGATATTCGACTGTGCCAGCGCGGTGAACAAGCGGCCGGCGATACCGGGAACCCCGACCATGCCGCTGCCCTGCATCGTCAGCAGGGCAATATTGTTAATGGATGAAATCCCCTTCACGGTATGCCCCTTGGGGTCGCCCTTTTCGGAAATGCGCGTACCGGGGAATTCCGGGTTGAAAGTATTTTTGATGACCAGCGGAATGCGTTTATCCATCGCCGGTTGCAAGGTAGGCGGATAAATCACCTTGGCGCCGAAGTGCGACATCTCCATCGCCTCGTTATAAGTCATCTGTGGGATGGTAAAAGCACGGTGCACTTTCCGGGGATCGGCCGTGAGCACACCGTCGACGTCCGTCCAGATTTCGATCAGATCGGCATCGAGGCCGGCGGCGAGCAGGGAAGCGGTATAATCCGAGCCACCGCGGCCCAGGGTGGTGGTTAAACCTCCTTTTGCGGAAGCAATGAAACCTGTAACTATTTGAATTTCAGGGTTTTGAATATAATGTTCTCTGATTTTCTTATAGGTGAGGGTGAGATCCACCTTGGCGCCGCCGAAGGATTTGTCGGTCTTGATAATCTTGCGGGCATCGAGATAACGCGCATTAATGCCATGTCGCCGAAGGACGTTGGAGATGAGAAAGGAAGAATTGCGTTCGCCAAAACTCAGTACATAGTCCATAGAGCGGAAAGAGATTTCCCTGACCAGGAAGATTCCGTAAAGGAGATTGCGAAGTACCTCGTGATTGTTCTCCAATTCGGGAAGAACCTGTTCCTGGTAATCCTTATTGAGCATGCTTTTGGCAGCTTCCACGTGTCTTTGGCTGAATGCCTCGAACAGGTCCAGATAGGATTCATCTCCTTTGGCGGCAAGTTCTCCCATTTTAATAAGAGTATCGGTGACGCCTCCGAAGGCAGAAAAGACGACGGTGAATTTTTCGCCCCGGGAATAATAGGCCTTCAAAATTTTTGCAATCCTCTGAATTCGTTCCGGCGTAGCTACCGAGGAGCCACCAAACTTTAGCACTTTCATCTTTTCGCGTTTTCTTGTTAGAACGGGCCCACTAGTGACAGGCCGTACAGATACCAGATAACCTTGTGGCGATCGGTCGATTGGTTAGGCGGGCAGGGAATACAAACGACGAAATAGGGGGCGAGTCCGCTTCTGCCCTGATAACAGCCGTTCAGGATACAGGTCGGGATTCTCTCAAACCCATTCGACGTCAGTGTTGATCACTGAAGATGCAAATGTATCTATTTTAAAAACTCAAGTGAACTTTTGGGTGGCAAAATTTAACCGGGATCAACCGGGCTTACGGATTTCGCTTAACAGGTGGAGAGCTTCGGTTTCCTTTTTGGACATGGCTTCTTTTTCTTCCGGACTTTTGTCCAGGTAGCCGCAGAGATGCAATACGCCGTGTATCATAACCCGGTGTAATTCTGTTTCAAAAGGGACCTGGAAGGTTTGGGCGTTCTCGCGAACCCGTTCGACGCTGATAAAGATATCGCCTTCAACAACGGGAGGCGCCTGATAAGGAAAGGTAATGATATCGGTAAAGGTATCGTGTTGCAGGTATTCGAGATTTATTTGGTGAAGGTACTCGTCTGAACAGAAGATGAAGTTGAGGGACTCGAGGCGGCAGTTTTCCTGAAGCAGGACACTGCGAATCCACTGCTGCAGGAGGTCGGGATGAGAAAGGTTAAGGGTTACGTCCTCGGTGTGAAACTGGATCGGAGATTCATCCGGGAAAGCAGGTTCGGTCATAGCTTAAACTGGATTTCCACCGTACTGCCGTTATTGTGAAATTTGAGTTTGTCGGAGAGCTGTTGCATGATAAAGACACCCCGGCCTCCGACCTGCAGGAGATTATCGGGGGTGGTAGGGTCGGGCAAGCTTTGGTAATCGAAGCCTCTTCCTTCGTCGCTGATTCGGAAGGCCAGGTGATCATTGTGTTTCAGGAGTTGAATCTGTACGGTTTTGGATTGATCTTTACTGTTGCCGTGAATAATGGCGTTGTTGACCGCTTCGGTGAGGGTAATCAGGATATTGCCATATTTATCGGGGCTGATCTTGTATCGCCGCACGATTTTTTCGACAAAGGCCTCGACTTTGGAGATGTTGCGAGGATCTGAGGTCAACTTAAGCATAGTTTGTATTTCTCTCATCATTAAAGCCAACATTGAAATTTAGAACAAAAATTCCAATTTTGCAATAGGCGTTAGAAGAAGATATGTTATGGGGGGGAGGTAAAAAGCGGGCAGCAGTTACATCCATTAATATAGACGTAACTGCTGCCCAAGGTCACTTACTGTGAGGACTGAAGAGATTTAAAATATTCCTCGACGAGGTTTTTGTAGTAGGGTTTGAGCGCCGGCGAGACCGTTTTGTACATCTCAATTTCAGCCTGGCGTTTTTTGATATACTCTTCGAGAGAAGGGGGCAATTTACGTTCTTTATCCTGGGCGGTTTCTGCCTTGCGTTGTTCGTCAAACTTGCGTTCGCGCTCGGCTTTTTCATGTTCGAGCAGGCGGGTGAGAATATCCTGCTGGCGTTGCAACATGTCGTTATTCAGGCGCTTATTCACCAGTTCGGTTTCCACTTTGTCCATTTGGTCGATGAGTTCCTGCAGTTCTTTGCTGCCCTGGCCCTGTTCCTGCAATTGGCGTTGTTTTTCACGAAGCGCTTTGCGCAGGGCGGCTTGTTTGGCGGCCATTTCGGCGAACTCCTTACTGCTCATGCCCTTTCCTTTTTCCAGGGCTTCTTTCATTCGCTGCATTTGTTCGTTGAGGCTCTGCTGACCTTTACTGATTTTGTCTTTGGGCTGGCGGCCTTCCTGGCCCATGGCGCCTGGATTATTACACATTTGATTGCCCGACATCATGGAGGACATTTGCTGTTGCATCTGGTTCATGACTTCGCTGAGCATGAGCGCCAGGTCGTTGACGTTCTTCATGGAACGTTGCTGATGGTCGCTGGCCTGCAGCTTGCGTCGCTCTTCGAGGTCTTCCAGTCCTTCCCGCATGTTGCCGTTTATTTCCGTGACCTTCTCCGTGATGAAAGATTCAATCTGGAAAACCCGCTTACTGAGGGCCTGCAGGCTATCTTCGATCAGCCGGAAGTCGTCTTTCAGTTTGAACTGCTGCTGAACGAGATCGACATATTTGGGCGTATTGATATTGGTTTCGGTAAACTCGTCCATCAGGTCCTCCTGATCGAAGGAGAGGCCGACGAGGTTTTCCAGCAGTTGGCGCAGCGCCTGCATATCCTCCTGCATTTGTTGCATTTGCCCGGACTGCATCTGCATGGCCATGGACTGAGCCATCTGCTTCATTTTCTGTGAAGCGTTTTTCTGTGATTCGGAAGCTTTATTGTTTTGCTGCTGCTGAAGTTGTTGCTGGCTGTCGTTAATATCCTGCTGAATATCCTGCATCTCCTGTTCCTGGTCCCCGAGGTTCATGGGCGTTTCGAGTTCTTGGTTTTTCTGTTCCATTTGTTCCATTTGCTCTTTGATATCCTGGAACTTCTCATCAATCTCTTTCTGTTTTTCCTCGAGCTGCTCCTGCTTGTCGCTTTCTTGCTGTTGTTGTTCAGCGCCCTGTTGTTGCTGATCTTCCTGTTGTTCCGTATTTTCCTGTTCGGCCGAAGGTTGATTTTCTCCTTCCTGCTCCGAATTCTCCTTTTCGGATTCTTCGGCGCTTTTTTCTTCCGATTGCTTTTCTTCGGCGCCTTCTTCCTGTTCTTCAGCATCCTGCTGTTCTTCCTCGCTCATTTCCTTTGTTTCCTCACTAAGTTCTTCCTGTTCTTCGGCGAGTTCTTCCAGCTGTTTGATGGCTTCCTTCATTTCCTGTTCCACTTCGAGTTGCTTAAAGAGTTCGAGCATGCGATCGAGCTCTTTCTCCATTTCTTCGTCGTTGAATTCAAAATCTTCCATCATTTCCAGCGCCTGTTCTTTTTCGAGTTCCTGCATCAGTTCCTCGAGCTGGCGCATCAGTTTCTTCATCTCTTCGCTCATGACTTCTTCCATGAGCTTTTGGAGTTGCTCCTGTTTTTTCAGGAGCTCCTCATCCATTTCGGAGAACTCCTGCTGATTCCGGAGGTTTTCTTCGAAGCTTTCCTTGGCGTTTTCAATGCGCTTCTCCAGGTCGCGCTGGCGCTCGAGCAGTTTCTCCAGTTCTTTGCGGCTTTGCCAGTCCATTTCCTTTTGTTGCAGGAGTTTCTCACGCATTTCTTTCATTTCCCGCTGTATTTTACGGGATTCCTCCAGGGCATTCTGGATATCTTCCTTGATTTGCTGATCATTTTCCTCGGCCTGCTCCCGGTACTCTTTCACGGTAGGCATAGCGTAGGTCATCAGGCTGGTGCGGGCGGACTTACTTCCATTGACGGCGTCATTATCAAAGACTTCGAAGTAGTAGCGCACTTCGTCGCCGGGTTGAAGTTCCAGTTTCCGCATATCGAAGGTGTGGTCGAACTGGAGCTGTTTGCTGGCCGGCTTGCTGATTTTGAAGGTCTGTAGTTCGCCGGGTTCGTCGTTTTCCGGTTTAATGCGGTAATTGAATGACAGGTTGAGCAAACCGTAATCATCGGAAGCTTCTCCTACGAAAAAGAGGAGTTTCTGATCGAGGCTATCCTGGAACTTTTCCGCGCTAATGGATGGATACTGATCGGGGATGACGCTGATCGTATAGGAAATGGAGTCGGCGCGGGGTAGCTGCCGGTTGGAGATGTAGAGCATATACTGCTCATTCCGCAGTGCCTTCTTTTTGAAAGTGAACAACTCATCAGAGAAGCGCTTGGCTTCTGCCAATTCGTTTTGACTGGAAAACTTCAGATTAATCTGGTCGGTATTCTGAGCATTGAAAACCCAATCGATATTGGTACCGGCGGGAACGACGAGATCGCCGATGCTGGACAGTTCTTCATCCTTACGTTGGGTATAGGCCGGATAGTCGAGTTTGACATCGAAACCTGCGATATTCGGCTTCTTAAGCACATTCAGGGTATAGTCATCCGATTCAACGCCGGTGGAGAATAGACGGAAGCCCGTATTCTTTTGCACATTGCTGAACTTGTAACTGAAGAGGTTGGCTTCCTGCTTGGTCAACCGGTACTGCCGGCTTTCAATATCGATGAACACCTGGTCGGGGAGTTGCTCTCCTTCCACTTTAACATCGAGCTGATAGTCCTCAAATTGCACGACGGATAGCTGGTCTTCCTGAATGTCGAAGTAGAAAGGAGCCGGACGTTTGTATTCGCGGTTATTGTTGATCAGGCGTACGGTGCTGTCCCGGATGATACTGGGGGCAGCCAGGAGAATAATGAGCAGCAACAGCAGGGGCGGGAGGGCGTAGCGCAGGTACTTTCTGTTTTGAGAGAGGTTGATAGCAGTGCGAAAAGGCACCGGATTGATCTCCGTTGTCTTTTGATTTATACTGGCAAGGATGAGTTCTTTGTCCTCGGCGCTATCAGCCTGCTGCTTGAGTTGCAGGATGTTGAGCAACTTGTCTTTTACATTGGAAAAATGATTGCCGATGATCGTGGCGGCCTGATGATGGGAAATTGTTTTTCCCAGCCGGAAATAGCGCAGCAGTGGTGTAAATACCCACGCGAACAGGGCCAGCACACTGATTCCAATGAAGGAATAAAACAGTACTTTCCGGCCGGCAGTGGGAAAATAGAAATAGTACTCCAATATATTCATCCCTACAAACAGCAGCAGGATCAGGCCGAGGCTGTACAGAGAACCGCGAATCAACTGGTTGATGTAGTATTTCCTGATAAACTGGTCCAGTTTGTCAATCAGCAGCTGGTAATTATCCTTATTCGTCATATGATCCGGTAGTTATTCCTTCTTTTAGCAAATTCCCAATTGACTTTGAACAGACAAAAAGGGTAGAACAGTGCGCTATGGTCAGTCAGTGAAGTACAAATCTGTTAAAGAACCCAAAAAACTTAACTTGATACACCTAAACTATTAAAACCAGATTAGCCTGTAAAAGATTGGGCAATCACCGGATTTAACAAAAAAATGTCGCTTGTACTTAGAGGCTGTTTCATTTAAGTGTTCAGAATTTATTATAGGCTATTTTTTTGTCAGGCGAAACTCTTTTTGAGCTCCATAGCTTTAGCTATGAAGCTCAAAAAAGCTGAAGCATGACGGAAAAAGAGGCATAAGAAAACTGAAGAATTAAGTGAAACAGCCTCTTAATATCAAATAAAAAAAACCGCTACATAAAAAAGCAACGGATAACATACTCATGTTTTTACCCTGCAAAATGGTTCAATGGGGAACCGTCTTTTGGTGTAAAAAGTCAATTCAGGTTGCCTTTTATTGCTGCCCCAGGTTTGTTTATTGGTTTCAGGTAAGAACAAAAGCTCTCTCTTAAATCTGCCCGGGAAGTAAATTTTTCCTTGGGAAAAACCCAGGCTTCCCCCTTCTCTTCCAAAACAGAACAAACTGTAAAATAGGTAAGATTTTCAATAATGTCAAGGGGGGTAAGATTGTTGAATGGCTGGAGGTGCGGAGCTTTCCACCTTCAACCATTCAACTGTTAATTCGCATTAGCTGCGTTGGAGGAGCTGGAAAGAGTCGTACATGTTTTTAAGCTGGGCGTTGGATTCGGCGGCGTTGATTTTTTCCATCAGTTTGGTGACGCGTTCGACGAGGTTTTCCAGGTTCTGTTTGGCTTCTTCGTCTTCCAGCTGGTTGGCTTCATTGCGGTATTCATTGCGCAGGTCATTGAGGGCTTTCATGGCGGCGAGGCGGCGCCAGGGAGATTGTTGCTGATCCAACCCGATCCGGATGACGGGTTCCAGGGCGGTCATGGTTTCCTCCGGCTCGAACTGTCCAATCAGCGTTTGGTAGCTGGAGAAGAAGGAGAGCGCATCAAAGCCGTTGACTTTTTTAAGTTTTTCCTGGAAGAAAGGCAGGTATTTCCGGTCGCCGCTCTCGGCATAGAGTGTGCTGATGGTGCTGAGGAGGCTACTGTTTTCGGTATCCTCGAGTTTTTGTGCGTATTGCACGGCGGCGTCTTTGTCTATCGATATGAGGAGATCGAGGCCGGCGGCGACGACATTGTAAGCGCTATCGGTTTCAATCGCCGATTTGGCAATAGGGACGGCCTGTTGGTCTTCCACCGAGCTGAGTAATGATAGAGCGGTAGCGCGGACTTGCGAATGGGGATCGGCGGCGGCCATTTTGCGGATTATTTTCAGTAAATCTTCCTGGCCGGAAGGGTCAATGTTGGAAAGGGCGATGCTTCGAATCACCCAGAAGTCATCCTGCAGGGCAGCTTCGAGCATTTGCCGGACCTGTGGGGCGTCCCCGTCCTGCAGTTGCTGAATGGCTTCAAATCGATCGAGGAATTTAGGAGCATTGTAATACTGGAAAACCAGTTGCTCCTCGGTTTTATTTTCTTCCGTTTCAGCTAGCAGGACGCGGTCGGCGTCGAAGATCATCAGTTTGGGCGTCTGTTCTGCTTCAAAGGAGAACTCCTGTTCTCTTTCCGTGACGAGAATTTGATTCCGGACAGGCTTTTCACCGTTTTCAAAATAAATATCCACGGCTACCGGCAGCTGGAAAATGGGGGGCATGCGGTCGGGGTCCTGCGTTTGTTCTACGCGGAGAGTGGCCAGGCCGTTTTGCTCATCGTATCCATAGGTGATGTCGAGTACGGGGTGGCCCTGGCTAAGGTACCACTGGTTGAAGAACCAGTTGAGGTCTTCGCCTGTCACTTCTTCGAAGGCGAGGCGGAGATCGTGCACTTCAACGGCGGTATAAGCGTGTTCGGAGAGGTACCGGTTGAGGGCCGTCCAGAACGCCCGGTCGCCAACATAGTTGCGCAGCATATGGAGAACGGATCCGCCCTTGTTATAACTGTGGGCGTCAAACATAGCCTCCTTGCTGTCATAGCCATAGTAAATGAGCGGGTGGAGATTGCTGCGGGCTTCGTTGAGATAGCCGCTCCATTCCGAGAGTAAATGAAAGTCGGCTTCGTCACGGCCGTATTTGTGTTCCAGCCAGAGGTATTCGCTGTAGTTGGCGAAGCCTTCGTTCATGGTTAGGTTTGCCCAGCTTTCACAGGTGACCAAATCACCGAACCAGTGGTGGAATAACTCGTGGGCCACAATTTTTTCGTTGGTCAGTTCATCGATCAGTTCCCGGCGCGGCCGCTGCATGAACTCTCCGTAAATGACGGCGGAAGTATTCTCCATAGCGCCGGAGACGTAATCGCGCACCACCACCTGATCGTACTTGGGCCAGGGGTATTTCATATTGAGTTTGTCGGAAAATAATTCCAGCATTTCGACGGTGTGCGGAAAGATGGCCCGGGCATCTTCTTTAAATTCCGGTTCTACGTAGTAAGAAACGGAAATATCCTTCCACTGGTCCTTGACGATGGCGTAGTCACCAACGGCGACCATGAACAGGTAGGGAGCATGTGGCTGGTCCAGCTTCCAGTAATCGGTACGGGTGCCGTCGGGGTTTTTCTCGGAAGAAAGCAGGCTGCCGTTGGAAAGCGTTTCGAAGCGATCCTCGACGGTAAGGAAGATTTCCTGGGTGGTTCGTTCATTAGGTTTGTCGATGGTGGGAAACCAGCGCGAGTTCCATTCGGTTTCGCCCTGTGTCCAGATCTGCATGGGTTTATCGGGGTTATCTGCATCGGGCTTGATGAAAAAGAGCCCCTGGTCGGAGGTGATAGCCGCGCTGCCGCCGGTAGCGGAGGGACTGGCAGTGTAATCAATAAATAAGGTGTATGTTTCGTCCTGTTGGTAAGTACGGTCGAGCTGGATAAAGAGTTGCTTGCCGTCGTAATCGAAAGAGAGGTCCTGATCTCGGCCTTCCAGACGAACCTTGTGAAATTCGAAGTCTTTGGCGTCGAGGGTGACCTGGTCGACCGGATAGAAAAAGGGTTTGAATTTCAGGGTTGCCTCTCCCAGGACTTTTTCATTTTCCCAGTCAAATCGAAGATCCAGCCTGGTATGTAACAAATCATTCCGGAGGGTATGACTACCGCTGTAAGGAGCAAGGGAGTAGCTTTCCTCTTCTGTAGCCGGGGAGGGCTTTTCTTTAGGAGCCGATACGACGAGGGTATCGAGGTTGCGAAACTCCATTTCAACGGGCTCGGGTTCCTGTTCGGTGGAGGCATTTTTAGTGCTGCTGCAAGCCAGCAGGCTCCAGCCGAGCACCAATAATATTAACCAATGATATCGCATGAGGATGTTGATTTTTGTGATCGATCTGATCACATAACGAATTAGTGGGACAGTTATTAGGCTACGCCAAAGAAGTAAGTTATGAGATCAATTTTCAGGCCTTATTTACCGAAAACGGGAAAAGGGTGGCAAATGGATAATCCTGGTCAACTCAGTTCTTTCGCTGCCACGACTTCCTGCAGAAAAGTCTCGAGATGCCGGTTGAATTCTTCAGGATGCTCCATCATCGGCGCATGCCCGCACTTATCGACGAAAATCAACTTTGAGTTTTCGATGAGTTCGTGAAACTTCTCTCCCACGAAGGCTGGTGTTACCTGGTCCTGCTTTCCCCAAACCAGCAGCGTAGGAGCCGTAACCTGGTGGAGCTTATCGGAGAGATTGTGACGCACGGCTGATTTAGCAGTGGCGATAATGCGGATAGCTTTGTTGCGATCATTGACAATATCGTAGACCTCTTCAATGAGTTCCTCGGTGGCCACCTCGGGATCGTAGAAGGTGCTGGCAGTTTTCTGGCGAATGAATTCGTAGTCGCCCCGCTTGGGAAAACTGGTGCCCATGGCGCTTTCGAACAAGCCGGAACTACCGGTAAGAATGACGGAATTCACTTTTTCGGGCCTGGATAAGACATAAAGCAGAGCGATGTGACCGCCCAGGGAGTTGCCAAGCACATGGACTTTATCGTAATCTTTGTAATCAACAAACTCCTCCACATAGTCCACCAGGCCGGTAACGGAGACTTTCCGGATCGGAAGATCAAAGATGGGGAGAATGGGAACAATAACATTATACTGGCCGGAAAAATGATCGAGAATCCCCTCGAAATTGCTTAGTGCACCAAATAACCCGTGGAGCAATAAAAGGTTTCCTTCACCACCCTTTGTTTCAATGTATTTGAACCTGTCTTCCTCAAGAATGTCGTATTTCATGAATTGTGTACGCTAAGTTAAAAAAACGGCGGAATCCGATAAAGAAAGCCGAAAACTTTAAGTTACTCGGCAAAAATAGATTTTTTACGCCGTTCGTCAAATTTGAAATGCTCCGCCAAAGCCAATGAAATAATGAAATCCTTGTCAATAAGAACGAACATCCACTTTTGTGCTCCTGTTATCGGGATTGATAGGTGCCGGGAAAAAGGCAGAATGGCGCTTTTTCCCTTAAGACCATGCAAAGTTGCCTTTATACTTAATAAATTTAAGGTTATCTTTGTTTTATTCAAAAAATATCTATTGATTTGCAATAGAAACTAAGCATGCTGTGTGCCGTTTTACAGGCCGCGCTTCTTTACATCCGTAAAAACGTCAAACCAAAATAATTCATTTCTTAATTAAACTTAAACGAACATGCGTCTGATACTCAACTTAGTAGCTCTTAGCTTACTAATCGGTTCGTTCCAGTCTTGCGTTTCTCAAAAGAAATACAATGAACTGGTATCGGCCAAGGAGGCTACCGACCAGGCTCTGGCGGAAACTCAAGCTCAGATTCAAAACCTGCAGGAAGAGAATCAAGAGCTGCAGCAAACTCTTGAAGAAGAAAAAGAACGCCTCAACGGGCAGGTTGAAGAATTGCGCAGCGATCTCAATAGCACTCAGGAAACAGTAGCTGATGTCAGAGAGAAGCTGAACATGACCGAAGAACAGCTTAACGAGGTAATGAACAGCATCAACGGCACGCTCGATGCTTACAAGGAAAGCGGTCTGTCCGTCGAAAATAGAGAGGGCCGTCTTTACGTAGTTACGGAAGAACCCATCCAGTACCGGGTCGGCTCCGCCCGTCTGAGCAGCGCCGAGCGCGAAGCGCTTACCGCAATGTCCAACGTACTCAAAGAAAACCCGGATCTTCGCATTCTGGTGGAAGGACATACCGATGACCTGAAATACCCCGCCGATTCCGCCATGGACAACTGGGACCTCAGTGTCATGCGTTCTATGAGCGTTATCCGTTATCTGCTGGACCAGGGCGTAAACCCTGATCAGGTGGCCGCGGTTGGATACGGCGAAACGATGCCGCAAGCACCGAACGACTCTCCCGAGAATCGTTCACAAAACCGCCGTACAGTAGTTCGTCCAGACTTTCAAGTTGGCAAAGTTATGGAGGCCGCTCAACAAGAGAACTAATTCGATTCTACGGTAATACTTACCGAAAAAGGCCCGGTTCCTGTTTTGTGGACCGGGCTTTTTTTTATGGAGCGCAGGGCTCTCCATCCTCAGGCGCCGGAGCCTGTTTAATTTGTGTCCAAAGCGTTGGCCGGTCAGTTTTAAAGAAAAAACCGTTCAGTTACTTCTTCTCCAATTTTATATGATCAAATAATGGAAGTTGTGGATTACCGGAAAACATTTCTCTGCTTCCAGCCTCATTTGTTGGGAACAAGCATGCAATTTACTCCACGATCACCTCTTTTCTGAAATAGCTAAGTCCGGTAAAGATGCCGATGGCTTTTTCGCTGTCACTTTTCACATTACTAATTATGGGGCTGGGTTGGGCGAAAGGATTGCCGTTAGCCAGCCCCGCATTTTGTACGGAACGCAGGTAGTTATAGTAATCGATATCGAGATGATAAATGGAGCTTATGAGCGTATCGCCGGCGGCATATTCAAAACCTGTACCAAAGAGCAGAATATCCTCCACGATCTGGTCGGAGGTAGTAAAGTCCTGCTCAGGTTGATTTAATAAACTGCCACTGTGAAGCAACCGGCGGTAGTAATTGTCCTGCGCGGGCGGATCGGTCAGATAGGTTAGCAGGCGCGCCAGCGTATCCTGCTCCCTAAATTCAACGACCAGGCTGTCGATTGGGACCGGGGGTAACAAGCGGGTGCTTGCCTGAATGCGGACTCCGGCTTTGGTCAAAATGTCCAGCTCAAAACTTCGGTCGTAATCTTCAGGAACCACAAAGGGATGCTGATAGTTGTAAATTTTGCGTCTCTCCTCGTCAAAGATAAGCCGGTTATTCAACTGGAAAGTTTGCCCGTTATAGTGTATGCTCACCTCAGCATCGCTGACCAGCGTGTTCTCGATAAACTGTCCTTCAAAGATGGGAAATTTTTCAAAGTAGGGAGCGCTTAGGCTCAGAAGCAGGCGCAGGGGCTGCCCCGGTTCCAGGTAGGCTTCTACGACCACTCGTTGTTCGTAGTCAGGCAGTTCTATATCAATTTCCTTTTCAAGATCACAGCCGAGGCAGACCAGTATTAAGGCAGTAACCGATGCGAAAATGTATTTTTTCATCGCTTAAAATTTAAAGTTCCAGGTTAGCGCAGGAAGAACCGGGAACAGGGACACCTGTCTGGCGCTGATTCGTTCCGGTATTTGAAAAGTGCGGCCATCCTCGTCTTCGACTTTAGCAAATTCGGGTTCCAGATAAATGAAAAAGGTATTGCGCCGGTCGTATACATTGACGACGGTAAGCGTCAGATCGCTCTCCCCCCATTTGGGCTTGAGCTGATAAACCAGCCCGAGGTCGAGCCGGTGATAGGGGGGGAGCCGGTAGTTATTGCGCTCCAGGTAATGCGGCACCACCGACTTGAATTCGCCGCCGTATACATCTTGAAAGCTGAACCGCCCGGGAGGTAGCCAGCGCAGATCCCCCGAGCCGTAAACAAAGGTGGCGTTGGCCGAAAACCGGTCGCTGATTTCATAGAGTGCAACCACCGAAAGGTCGTGTCGGCGATCGTAGATCGGCGAAAAATAGCCTTCCTGTTGAAAGGAAGCTTCCGGGACGATGGGGGTGAAATCACCCCGGCGGACGAAAGCCAGCGTATAGCCGATCCACCCTTGCAGGCGGCCTTCTTTTTGCTCTATGCTCCATTCCAGTCCGTACGCGCGTCCTCTGCCGATGGCAAATTCTTCTTCCAGTTCATCGTTGGCGAAGAGCTCCGCGCCGTCGACAAACTCAATCTGGTTGCCCAGTTTTTTGTAGTAAGCTTCCCAGTTCAGGAACAAGGCCTCACCAACCAGATAAGATAGGCCCAGCGCCAGCTGGTCGGACGACTGGGGCAAGATGCGCCGGGTACTGGGGTACCATATGTCGGTGGGCAGGGCAACTCCGGCGTTGGATACCAGGTGCAGATACTGGTTCATGCGGGCGTAGCTGATCTTCAGGGCCCAGCGCTCGGAAGGATTGAACCGGCCGGAAAGCCGGGGTTCGGGCCGTACTATCCAGCTGTCTTCGTTTTGGAAACCGCTTAGCCGCAGGCCGGCCTGTATTTCCAGCTTTTCGCTAAGGCGTAGCTCATCGGAAAAATAGGCGCCGAATTCGAGGCCGGTAAAATTTTGTCCGGCAGAGAAAGACACGGTCCCGTCGTCACTTCCTGCTTTCAGCCGGCCTATTTCAAAATAGTGCGCCGTAGTCTGAGCGCCAAACCGGAGCGTATGGCGGTTATTCAGCGCGTAGTAAAAATCGGTCTTCAAATTGAGATCCCTGATATTCGATCCTACCCGGAAGGAAAATCCGGTAAGGCGGTTTTGAATATTGTACTGGTAATTGGAGAAAGTCAGGGTGGTGTTTGAAAATAATTTGTTTGAAAACAAGTGGTTCCAACGCAGGGTGCCGGTCGCATTACCCCAGTCGAAATCGAAGTTGAAGTTGTCGTCGTCAAAGCCGAACACATCGCGTCCGAAGTAGCCGCTGAGCATAAGCCGGTCTTTTTCCCCTAGTTTAAAGTTGATTTTGGTATTCAGGTCGTAGAAATAATAATTGGGAATAGGGTTGAAGCCGGGTTGTCCGGCGTTAGCGCGATTAACCAGCCGGGTGAACACATCGGCGTAGGTTCGCCGGCCGGAGACCATAAACGAAGATTTTCCAGACTGGATAGGGCCCTCGAGGGTTAGCCGGGAGGCGATGAGCCCCAATCCTCCCGTACCGCTGAGTTTTTTATTATTACCTTCCTTGAGTTTGACATCGATAACAGAAGACAGCCGGCCGCCGTACCGGGCGGGAAAGCCGCCCTTGTACATTTTCAGGTCTTTGACGGCATCGGTGTTGAAGGTGCTGAAAAAGCCGAAAAGGTGATTGGCATTGTAGACTATGGCTTCGTCAAGTATGATGAGGTTCTGATCACTGCCGCCTCCCCGTACGAATAGCCCGCTGCTGCCTTCGGCGCCGGAAGGGATGCCCGGCTTGAGCTGGATAGCCTTGAGTATATCACTTTCCCCGAGCAGCAAGGGGATGAGCTTGGCTTCCCTGGGGCTGAGTGTTTCTACGCTCATTTCACTGGAACGGAGTTGTTCCCGGAAGCTGTTGGCCTCTACAACGACTTTTTCGAGTTCGACGCCTTCCCGGAGTTCTACATTGAGTATACTGTCTGAACTCAGGTATATCCGGCGTTGCAAAGGTTGGAAACCTACGTAGCTGAACACTACCGCGATAGAGTCGCCAGCCGGGAGTTCCAGTGCATAAAATCCATATTCGTTCGTCGTTGTGCCGATATTCAGCGCCGGCACCGAGATGCTGGCTCCAATGAGGGTCTCTCCCGACCTTCCATCGCTTACTGTCCCGCTCAGGGTGTACTGGTCCTGAGCCGTGAGAGGCGAATGCCAGAGCAGAAGAAAAAGAAAATAAATACTCCTGATCATATGCGGTTGTTGTAGGATAGACAAACTTAGGAACAAATAGGTAATAAACGCCACATTGAGTTTTGATCTTTTGCCTGTGGACGTCACCGGGCTGATTATTAGAACGGTACAGGATGTAGGTCCTCAACGGCGAGAATCGGCAAAGAAAAACCGATAGAATAACAGCTGCTTTCGTTTTTATTTTGTTACAAAATTACCTATATTGATTTTTCTTTTTAACCCTGCCCAATGAAAAAAAGATGGGAATTGCTGGATACCGATCCGGTATTGGTTGCTGAGCTTCAGCAAGTACTAGGGATACACCCTGTACTCTGCGGCCTGTTGGTACAGCGCGGGGTTAGGGACTATGAATCGGGCAGGCATTTTTTCCGTCCCGACCTGAGTCATCTCCACGATCCCTTGCTGCTTCGCGATATGCCTAAGGCTGTAGCCAGGCTTGATCAGGCCATTCGGAAAGGGGAGAAAATCCTGCTCTACGGAGATTATGATGTAGACGGCACCACCTCGGTTGCCTTGATGTATAGTTTTCTTCGCGGCTTACACAAGAAAATCGATTACTACATCCCTGATCGCTACCGCGAGGGGTACGGCTTATCCCGGGAAGGGCTTGAGTATGCCCGCGATAATGGAGTATCCCTGCTCATTGCGATGGATTGCGGAATCAAGGCGGTTGAGCAGGCCTGTCAGGCCCGGGCGATGGGGCTGGACCTGATCATCTGCGACCATCATCTTCCTGGTGAGCAGCTGCCCGAAGCGGTAGCGGTGCTGGATCCGAAGCGTCCCGATTGCCCCTATCCCTACAAGGAACTGAGTGGTTGCGGGGTAGCCTTCAAATTGGCGCAGGCCTATGCACAGGAGCAGGGGTACGGATGGGAGATCCTGGAGCCGCTATTTGATTTCCTGGTGGTCAGTATAGCCAGCGATATTGTGCCCATCACCGGTGAGAACAGGGTGATTGCACACTTCGGATTACAACAGCTCAACCGAACCCCCAGGCCGGGGCTGCGCGCCCTTATTGAGCGCAGCGGCCGGCAGCGGCCTTTATCGATCAGCGATATTGTATTTGGAATGGCGCCGGTCATCAATGCAGCAGGGCGAGTGGGGGATGCCCGGCAGGCGGTCCGTCTTATGCTGGCCGGCAATCGGAAGGTTGCGGCGGACTACGCCGATTCGCTGACTAACCACAATCTTCTCCGCCGGGAATATGATCGCCGGACGGCTACGGAGGCTCGGGAGTTGCTGGCTGACCAGGACCTGGAGAACCTTCGCAGTATTGTACTTTATCAGCCCCATTGGCATATGGGGGTGCTCGGTATTGTGGCTTCCCGGATTGCCCATGCCTTCCACCGGCCAACCGTAATTCTCACCCTGGCCGATAGTCAGATCGTGGGCTCCGTTCGCTCTGTACAAGGTTTCAATATTCACGAAGTAATCGGTGATTGCCGGGATTTGCTGATTGACTACGGCGGGCATGATTACGCCGCCGGACTCAGCCTGACACCCTCTAATTTGCCGGCTTTTAAAGACCGCTTTGAAGCTATCGTCCAGCATCGGCAGGGCAGTGAAAAACCGGTTCCCGTACTTCCCTACGCGGCCGAATTGCCACTTGACGAGATCAAACCGAAATTCTGGCGGGTGCTCCGTCAGTTTGCGCCTTTTGGACCGGAAAATGAAAATCCCGTTTTTCTTGCCCGTGGGGTGCGCGACAGCGGTTACTCCCGCCTGCTGGATGGCAATCACCTGCGCCTGGGCCTTCGACAGGGCGAGGCCGTGTTTACCGGAATAGCCTTCGATCAGGGCAAAGCTTATCCAAAGGTGATTAAAAAACAACCTTTTGATATCTGCTATACCATTCGTGAAAACCTTTGGAACGGCGTTCGTAAGTTACAACTGGTGGTGAAAGATATAAGGTTCCCGGAAGAGAGAACCGAAGAGGCGTAAAACTGCAGAACAGAGGGAGGCCTTTTGTCTTTTCCGGATTTCTCATTAATCTTTTTCAGTCTCTTCCCCGTCCGGTTTCTCCAGAAACTCGCGGACCATCTCTTCGGCTTCCCGCAGGGCTTTTGATAAGTCATTATTAACCAATACCCGGTCGAAGTTTTTCTCGTACTGCATTTCTTCTTCTACCCGGCGCAAGCGCTTTTGCAAGCTTTCCGGGTTTTCTGTTTCGCGTTGTTGAAGGCGCTCCCGCAGCGCCTCGGTGGAGGGTGGTTTGACGAAGATGGTCAGGGAGCGTTCGGGATAGGTGTTTTTGATATTGAGCGCCCCCTTGACGTCGATATCGAAGATGATATTCTTACCCTTCTGCCAGAGTCGTTCAATTTCCTGTTTCAGCGTACCGTAGAACTGGTTTTCATACACTTCTTCCCATTCGACGAATTCACCGGCGCGAATGAGGGATTTGAACTGCTGTGGAGAAAAGAAATAGTAGTCCCGCCCCTCCTGCTCGTCCGCACGTTTTTGCCGTGTGGTCGCGGAAACCGAAAAGTCGAGTTCGTCGAACTGTTCCAGAAGATGGTGGACGATCGTCGTTTTTCCTGCCCCCGAGGGAGCAGCAACGATAATAAGCTTTCGCATAATCAGACGGAGTTGGCGACTTGTTCTTTAATTTTCTCCAATTCATCCTTCATACCAACGACGAGGCGCTGAATATCCGGAGAATAGGCTTTGGCGCCGAGCGTGTTGATCTCTCTGCCTATCTCCTGGCTGATAAAGCTGAGTTTGCGCCCTTTCAGGGTGATGTCCTTGTCGAGTTCTTCGACGTAGTACGCGCAGTGTTGACTGAGGCGCACTTTCTCTTCCGTGATGTCCATTTTTTCCAGGTAGAAGAGAATTTCCTGCTCAAAGCGGTTTTCGTCAATTTTCTCTTTTCCCAGGTGGTCTTTCAGATTTTGGTGGAGGCGCTGGCGCAGTTTTTCCACCCGTTGTTCTTCGTAAGGGTCGACCTGGGACAGCAACTCCTGAATATTGCTGATGCGCAAGCGCATGTCTTTTTCCATCACCTGGCCTTCGGTCAGGCGATACTGGTTGAATTTGACCAGGGCTTCTTTGATGGTAGCGCGAACCGCTTTCCATTCCTCTTCGTCGAGTAAGTCTTCTTCGGGCGCCACCACATTGGGCAGCTTGAGGATAGCCGGCAGCATCCCTTCGCGGTCTAGGTCCAGCTCACGCGAAAGCTTATCCAGTTCCCGGAAGTATTTGCGGAAGAGCGGTATATTGAGGCTGTATTCGTCATCCCCCTGTAGTGACTTGATCTCCAGCGAGAAATCCAGTTTGCCACGCTGAGCGTTTTCCGAAAGGATTTTCCGTATATCGGGTTCGTGCTCCCGGTAGTTTTGTGGAATCTTAAGGCGTATATCGGTGTATTTGCTGTTCAGGGACCGGATTTCCGCCGTGATCGTTTTCTCTTTAAAAGTCGTTGACACCCGGCCATAACCGGTCATGGAAAGGAGCATACGCTGGTATTTTTCGCAAATATAACTAAAGGATTGAGAATGTAAAGAGACGGCTCTTTTTCATAAAGAGCTGAGTATTAGAGAAAATAATTTAAAATTCGCTTGGTTTTTTTTTGTTTAAAGAATAAAATTCCGAAATTTGCCACTCATTTTTTGAGACGCAAAATATTTGTAACTCATTATAAACCAATAACTAACGATGAGAAAAGCTGATTTGGTCGCGGCAATTTCGGAAAAGACAGGAGTGCCTAAGGTAGATGTATTGGTAACCCTGGAATCTTTCTTCCAGGAGGTGAAAAATTCCCTCGCAGAGGGAGAGAACGTTTATGTTCGCGGCTTTGGAAGCTTTGTTGTGAAAAAGCGCGCCAAGAAGATTGGTCGTCATATCAAGAAAAATATAGCGATCGAAATTCCGGAACATTATATTCCCGCTTTTAAGCCTTCAAAGGTTTTCCTGGAAAGGGTGAAGGATAACGTAGACTCTTTGCCCAGCGAAAACAACGAAAATGAAGACTAGCTAAAAAACATTCGATGACGAAATTACAGCTTGTTGTAGTAGGGTCTGCTTTGTTGCTTTTTTTAGTGCTGTACATTGGATGTGAAACCACCCCCCGTGATTTTCAGACCGTGGAAAAGTCCCGGTCCCTGGCACTGGCGAGTACAAATCTGGAGGTTTTGCTCCAGGAGGCAAAAGAAGAACTGGAACCCGGCGCCCTGAACGATGTGCTGGTCCTGGAAACTAAGTTGGAAGAGGCCCTGGATGATACCGAACGGGTAGAACTGATGAAGCAACTGTCCAGCCGCTGGTTCGGCCTCGGACATCCGGCCGTGGCCGGTAGCTACGCCGAACGGATAGCAACGATTGAAGGAACGGAGGAAAGCTGGTCAATTGCCGGAACTACTTTCACTATTTGTGTTCAGCGCAGCCAGGAGGAAAAGATAAGAAACTATTGTACTACGAATGCGGTTAAAGCTTTTGAGAGTGCGATTTCTATTAATCCCTCAAATATCAGTCACAAAGTAAATCTGGCATTACTCTATGCCGAAAATCCTCCCGCGGATAATCCCATGAGAGGCATTACAATGTTACTTGATTTGAACCGTGAACACTCTGAAAACGTTCTAGTACTGAATACCTTAGCCAGACTTGCCATCAGAACCGGTCAGTACGACCGGGCAATCGAACGCCTGGAAAAAGCACGCTCTATTGAACCAAATAACGCAAATACGAGTTGTTTGCTCGCCCAGGCTTACGAAGGCAACGGCAATACCGAACAGGCGCAAGCCTTCGCAGAACGTTGCCAGGATCTGATGACGGCAACACAGTAAGGAAAATAATTTTTTTAATTTATAAATACATAACTATGCCTTGTGGAAAAAAGAGGAAAAGACACAAAATTGCAACCCATAAACGTAAGAAAAGGCTTCGCAAGAACCGTCACAAGAAGAAAAACAGATAAATAACACTTATGGCATTGGGGCCGCGGGGAAGAGTATTTTGTACCTCTTTACACCGTTACTGAGCCAGTGTACCAAGACATAAATTTCTTTCCCCAAAGAAAAACTTTGTAGACAAAATTGATCCAGGTTGCTAATCCAACGATTCGGCAGCCTGGATTGATTTATTCAAATAGCGCTCACTGCGCTATACAAATCGTGAAAAAATTCAAGGGGAATACAAGGAACCCCTAATAGCGAGAAATCAAGTAAGAGAAACCACTTCTTCTATATAGCCCAATGCGATACAGGAAATGCTTGCACCTCTTATTTGATTGAAAGTGATTTTTGACTTTCAAACTGGATTTCCGTATACGTTGTTTCTTTTTCTGCAAAGTACTTGTTCACTCCGTTTGCCCTTTTACCATCCAAAAGGTATCTCCTGTGGAAAAAGAACTTATTATTAATTCCACACCTACGGAAGTTGAAATAGCTCTTCTAGAGGATTCAAAACTCGTCGAACTACACAACCAGAAAACCAATACAAATTTTACGGTTGGTGATATCTTCCTAGGTAAAATTAAAAGGCTCATGCCGGGCCTCAATGCGGCATTTGTGGATATCGGTCATAAAAAAGATGCTTTCCTGCATTACACTGACCTGGGACCCAGGCTGCGCTCGTTGATTAAATACACCAACGGCGCTGTTTCGGGTGGTATTTCCACGCACCGGCTCGACAATTTTAAAATCGAACCGGATATTGTCAAAACCGGAAAAATCGATCATGTGCTGAGCAAGCGCAAACCCTTGCTGGTGCAAATCCTGAAAGAACCGATCTCCACCAAAGGCCCTCGCCTCAGTTGCGAGATCACCATTCCGGGCCGTTATCTGGTCTTGACGCCATTCAACGATGTCGTTGCGGTTTCTAAAAAAATCTCCAATGGGGAGGAACGTAAACGCCTGCAGTTACTCGTCGAAAGTATTCGCCCCAAGCACTTTGGTGTAATCGTCAGAACAGCAGCTGAAGGTAAGAAGGTGGCCGACCTGCACGAGGAACTCACCCTGATGCTCAACAAGTGGGAAGAGATCCACAGTCAAATGCACCGGGCTAAAGCACCGGTCAAACTACTCAGCGAACTGGATAAGACTTCCAGCATACTGCGCGACCTGCTCACCGATTCTTTCAACCGGATTGTGGTGAACGACAAGCAGATGTACCAGAACATTAAGAACTACTTGTCATCTATCGCTCCCGATCAGGTCAATATCGTACAGCAGCACCGCTCGAAAAAACCGGTGTTTGACACTTGCGGGGTGACCAAACAAATTAAGTCTTCCTTCGGAAAAACGGCGACCATGCCCAGCGGGGCCTACCTGGTGATCGAACATACTGAGGCCATGCACGTCATTGACGTGAACAGCGGCCACAAGATGTCGAGCAACAATCAGGAACAGGCTGTCCTGCGCGTAAATATGGAAGCTGCCGAGGAGATCGCCCGGCAGATGCGCCTGCGCGATATCGGTGGTATCATCATCATCGATTTCATCGATATGCGTAATAAAGAACACAAACGGGAACTGGTCAAGGCCATGCGGGGCTTTATGAAAAAAGATCGCGCTCAGCACACCATCCTCCCACTGAGTAAGTTTGGCCTGATGCAGATCACTCGCCAACGGGCCCGGCCCGAAGTGAAGATCAATACAGCAGAGGCATGCCCTACCTGTAACGGAACCGGCAAAATCAACGCCTCGATTCTTTTGATCGACGATATCCAGCGCGATCTGAAGTTCATCATCCAGTCGCGACCAAAATCGAAACTAAAACTGGTGGTGCATCCCTATCTGGCTGCTTACCTGAAAAAAGGACTGCCCAGCCCGCAGATGAAGTGGTTCACCGAACACCTCAAATGGGTGCGCATCAACGGCAACAACGATTACAGCCTGACAGAGTATCGGTTCTTCGATGGCAACGATGATGAAATCAGATTGAATTAATGCTTGATGCTTGATGCTGGATGCTCGGTGCTAGGCCCGGCCGCCAGCATCCAGCTCAGCTCATCGGGCAGCCGCAGTCGAGGGCCCGGCAGGAGTTCAACAGGAGAAGTAAAGCGAAAAGCAGCAGGAAAAGTCGATTCATGATTGGTGGATTTATCTTTTTTCAGTAAAGTTTAAATCACTTGAGTTCTCGAAGCTAAAAATAAATCGACAGAATTCCAATGGGGAAGCGCGTACTGGTTTGTCCGCTGGATTGGGGGTTGGGCCACGCAACCCGTTGCGTGCCGGTCATCCGGGAGCTGCTGAAGCAAGGCGCTTCGCCCGTATTGGCAGGTAGCGGCTCTTCTGGGAGGGTTTTGCAGGAAGCTTTTCCGCAACTTCCTTTTTTAGGCCTCCCCTCCTATGGCATTCGCTATCCATCGGGTCACATGGTGTGGAATATTGCCGGGCAAATGCCGCGCATCACGCGGGCTATCTGGAAGGAACACCGGCAGGTAGCGCAGTGGATTCGGCCTTACCGCATCGAGGCCATCATTTCGGATCATCGTTACGGGTGTTATAACCGCTATATTCCCTCTGTTTTCATCACTCATCAGCTTCATCTCATCATTCCGGGCGCCTGGCTTCAGCGCTGGACCAACCGCCTGCATCACCACTTTATTCACCGCTACAACTATTGCTGGATTCCGGATCTGGTTTCAGAAGGAAACCTGGGGGGGCGGCTCTCTCACCCTCCCCTCACAGAAAGGGATCGCTACATCGGTCATTTGAGCCGGCTGGAGCAAACGGAATCGAATAAAAAGTACGATATACTCCTGCTGCTATCGGGACCCGAACCGCAGCGGACCCGGCTGGAGCGGCGTTTGTGTGAGCAGGCGCGCTTGCTTGACCTAAACGTACTGCTCGTCCGTGGGGTGACCGAAGAAGAAAACAAGAGATGGAAAACGGGAAGTCTGGAAATCGTGAATTACCTGCCGGCCGGCGACCTCAGCCGGGCCGTCGCCGCCAGCGAGCTGATCGTTTGTCGCCCGGGCTACAGTACCTTGATGGACCTCCTCGCCCTGGGCAAGAAGGCGCTGCTGATTCCTACACCGGGACAAACCGAGCAGGAATACCTGGCGCAACACCTTTTTGAACAGAAGATTTGTCTGTTCAGCGAACAAAGGAAACTGCATTTGAAGGAAGCCGTAGAGGCCGGCGCTGCTTTTCCAGGGTTTCAAAGCAAACCATCCGATGGCGAGGCCCTGCGGGAAGCGGTGGCGACATTGCTCCGGACACTGTAGGCTCTCAGGAATTTTACCCGGCCAAACGAAGGGAGGGTGGGCCTGAGACCCAGGTGCTTTTAGCCATTATACTGACTCATCGTATGCTGTAATCCTATAGTGGCGAAGCTCTTGACAGTTTCCGCCACCCGCTCCATAATTGCGGGCAGCTGCTCGCGCTCTTCGGCGGTCCATTCTCCGAGAACGTAGTCGGCCTGCCGGCCTTTTGGAAAATCGGAGCCTATGCCGACGCGCAGACGGGGGTAATTACCGCCGCCAGTCATCTGGTCGATATCCTGCAAGCCGTTGTGACCACCGGGACTGCCTTTTCCACGCAGGCGTATTTTGCCCAGCGGCAAGTTGATGTCATCCACGATTACCAGCAGGCGCTCTTTGGGAATGTTGAGTTTTTGCAACCAGTACCGGACTGCTTTGCCGCTGCGGTTCATGAAAGTGGAAGGTTTGAGCAAAACGAGGGTTCTGCCCTTGTGACGAAACGTTGCAAGATCGCCCAGGGTATCATTGGAAAAGGAAACGTCAAATTCCGAAGCCAGGTGTTCCACCACATCAAAACCGATGTTGTGCCGGGTGCCGTCGTACTCGGCGCCCATATTGCCCAGCCCCGCTATCAAGTACTTCATTGGATCGGGTTCTTCCTTTTTTTGTTGGAACAGTGAGCCTATGCGGGATAACCAATTCATTAGAAATTAACGGTATAAGCCGTAAAAAGGTTTCCCCCGATTCAGACCGCTACATTGTATTCCCGCAGGGCCTCGTTGAGCGATACTTTTTTATCGGTGCTTTCCTTGCGCCGGCCGATGATCAGGGCGCAAGCCACCTGGTATTCGCCGGCGGGAAACTGCTTCGGGTAAGTGCCGGGGACGACCACTGAGCGGGACGGCACGCGTCCCCTGTGGGTGACGGGTTCTGCGCCCGTCACATCAATGATGCGGGTCGACTGGGTGAGGACGACATTGGCGCCGAGCACGGCTTCGCGTTCTACGCGTACGCCCTCCACCACTATACTGCGGGAGCCGATAAAGCAGTTGTCCTCAATAACGGTAGGAGCTGCCTGCGGCGGTTCCAGTACACCGCCGATGCCTACGCCGCCGCTGAGATGCACGTTGCGGCCTATCTGGGCGCAGGAGCCCACGGTGGCCCAGGTGTCCACCATGCTGCCACTGCCTACCCAGGCGCCGATATTGACGTAGCTGGGCATCATGATGACGCCGCTTTCCAGGAAGGATCCGTGGCGTGCGATGGCGTGTGGAACGACCCGTACGCCCTGTGCGGCATAATCTTTCTTCAGCGGTATTTTATCGTGAAACTCGAAGGGGCCGACTTCCATCGTTTCCATCTGTTGGATGGGAAAGTAAAGGACGACGGCTTTTTTAATCCAATCGTTGACTTTCCATCCATCCTCAGTTGGTTCTGCGACGCGCAGCGCGCCTTTATCGAGTTGCTCGATCACTTCACGTATGGTATTCTGGGTGGCGACCTCTTTGAGGAGGCTGCGGTCTTCCCAGGCTTTTTCGATAGTGGATTGCAGGGTGCTCATGTTGTTCTTTCAGTTCTTGAATTCTTTAGCGCTGCAAAAATAGGGAACTTCGGTAAAGGAGCCCTACGGCTGATGCCGGAAAATGAATCCGGCGGCCCTTTTCGATCACTCTTTCCGTAATAATCAGAAATTTTGAATTTTCAACCGTTGAAAAGCCAGTTTGGCGGCAGCCAGGTCTTCCAGAGCGTGGCCGACAGATTTGAAGAAAGTGATTTCTTCTTCGTTGCGCCGGCCCTCGTGTTTGCCGCGGCACAGTTCAAAGAGGTCGGCTTTGATAGCACCCTTGGTGAGGATGCGGCGTTGGATGGGAATGGCCAGGTCGCCCGATTCCTTCGAGGCGCTGTCGCGAACATCGGCGAAGATGCTGGCCCGCCGTATGCTTTCATCATCTGCTTCGCGCATATTGGGTTTGAAAGAACCGACCAGGTCGAGGTGCTGACCGGGACGCAGGTGCTCGCCGAAGATGAGGGGGTCGGGACTTAGCGTAGCGCTGGAAATAATGTCGGCTTCCCGGATTACTTCTTCAATGGTTTCCACCGCCTCGATGTGAAAGTCGTGGTTGTACAGGCTTTCGGCGAGGCTCTGGGCCTGCCGGTAGCGGCGCCCCCATACGAAGACCTGCTCGATGGGGCGCAGGGCGGCGTGGGCTTCGATGAGCCGTGGTGCCAGCGCGCCGGTGCCCACCATCAGGAGGGAGCGGCTCTCGGCGCGCGAAAGAAAAGTGGATGCCAGTGCAGAGGCGGCGGCGGTTCGGAGGGCGGTAAGGCTTTTGGCCTCGATCTGTGCCAGCGGCGTTCCTTTGTGGGCGTCGAATAGCAGATAGGCGCCCTGCACGGCCGGCAGGTCGTACTTGCTGTTATTTGGAGATACCGTGATGATTTTCACGCCCAGAAAAGCACCGGCTTCCCAGGCGGGCATGAGCAGCAGCGTAGAATCTGCTCCTTCAACCGGATTAGGGTAATCGTGGTGATGGCGTTGCGGCGCCTCGATACTGCTCCGGAAGGCTTCCCGCAAGGCCTCCACCAGGCTTGGGAAGTCGAGCACCCGCTCGAGCTGGGCTTGTGTAATCTGTCGCATGCCCAAGTATAGGAAAAAAGTTGAAAAGTTACCTTTGTTACAGAGCATTCAGCTTTTAATACTCCACTTTAATCAGTCTAAGTTGACTCCTTCTTTCGCTGGGGATGATGATTTGCCGGGCGCTGGTTTGGGTCGCGTCGCGGAAGCGGAGGCGCATCTGAAGGTTTTCGGTGCTGAGTACGCTGTTGCGGTCGTACTCGCCATGACCGTTGATGACGTATTCGCTGACAGTATTTTCCTGGCGGATCTCATCGTTGAAGAGGAAGCGCAGGCGGCTGGGCGTTTTGAAGAGGAAATAAGAGGAGTACACGCCTTCATCATCCTGGGAATACTGTTTCTTAGGCAGCACCTGTTGCCAGTGCGGGGCCCCGTCCGGATGAACGGAGATGATGAAAAGGTCGTCATAGAAATAATCGACGATATAGCGGTTGTACGAATCGTAGCCGAGCCGGTTGGTGCTGGCCAGGCGTCGTTCGTACTGCCGGTTGCGTTCTCCGATCAACAGAATTCCGCCGTCCTGGCGAAGTACAATATCCTGAATGCTGGACTCCATAATACCTTTGTGGTCGTCCACTTCTTTGCCCATCAAGGTAGTAACGAATTCGTCGGTGAAGGCGTCGAAGTTCAGACGATAGGCCTCCGAGCTGTTTCTGGGAATGCTTAAGTAGAAGTAGCCGGTAGCTCTTCCGGGGTTATTTTCCGCATATAGCCCCCCTGCTTTTAGCGCCTTATTGATATTATCGAACTTGAAGTGAACGTCATAAGTCAGCTTACCGTCCAGGGCGATATTGAAGCGGCTGTACTGATTGCCTTCGCCTATGTATTGGTGTACCTCATAGTAATGAGGATCCCGCTTGTATTTTAGGTTGTTTTTCTCGAAAATCATATAGGCATTGCCGTCATCGTCGACAACGGTATGCAGGATATCGCGGGAATAGTCAAAGTCTTCCGGCTGGAAGGTTTGGTCCCAGAGCAATTGCTGGTTTAGAACATCAAAGGAAAGGGCGTGAATAATCTTTTGTTTTTCTACATAATAAATGAGCACTTTGCTCTTATCCTGCGAGCGCACCATTTCGAAGTCGGGCGTGAAGAAAAGATAACCGTAATCCTTGATGGTCGTGGAGTCGACCAAGTTGGCCGCCGGATCGTACTTATGCATTTTGAGCACGGTATGTGACTTTTGCCGGAAGCGGTAGAAGAGGGTGAAATCCTCTTCCGTGGGCACCAGGCCCAGCACCACGGGAAGGCGTTTATCCAATTCCAGGTCTTTGCTCCAGACCTCCCGCATTTTCTCGTTGAAGGCCTGAACCTGGAAATCGGTAGCGCGATCCCGGAAAAGCAAGAGCCGCCCTTTGAGGTCGCCGATGATTTCGTAGGCGGCGTCATTGCGCAGCTGAATATCATCGGAAACGGTGATTACCTGCGCCGGGAGCAGAAAGGGAAAGCATAAAAGAAGTATGGAAAAGAAATTTTTCATAGCATTGTATTAAAAGCTCAGAACTGCTTGGTTATGGTTCTTATTATAAAAATAAGGAAGCAGGCCATATAGTTCGAAACAAAATGCCGCTACCTGTCAGATAGCCAGCAAAAATCAAAAAGATGAATATAGTGAGATGATCACTCTAGTCTACATTTTGTCGGGGTTTCTGGGCCTGTTGCTACTCGGTAATTTATTTACTTACGTGTTGCAGGACCTGTTTATTTTTCGACCCGACAAGTTAACTTCCGGGCACGAGTTTCATTTTGAAGCTGATTATGAAGAGTTGAGCCTTTGCGGCAAAGCGGGTGGCAGGCTCAACGCTCTTTGGTTCCACCTGCCGAAGAAACAGCAATGCCGCGGGGTCGTGCTTTATTTTCACGGAAATTCCGGGAATCTGGCCCGGTGGGGGAACCTGTATCACTTTTTCTTTCGCTTCGGGTACGACTTTTTTGTTTGCGATTACCGAGGTTTTGGAAAAAGCCGGGGACCGAGGACCGAGGCTCTGCTCTACGACGATGCCCGGCTGATGTATGAGTATCTTCGCCGCTTTTATCCTCCTGAAAAGATCATTATCTTCGGCCGCTCTATCGGCAGCGCGATGGCCTGCCGGCTGGCTTCGGAAATGCCGGCGCGCTCCCTGGTTCTGGAAACCCCTTTCGCCAGTATGCGCGATTTGTTTTACACCTATTATCCTTTTTTGCCGCGGCTGTTTTTATTCAAATACATTTTTCCCAACCGGGAGTATTTGCCGCGCGTTTCGTATCCGGTGTATATTTTCCAGGGAACAGCCGACTTTATTGTGCCCGAGCGTTGTGCGGCCAGGCTCAGGCCGGCGCTGAAGCCTGCCGACCGTTTTATCACGATTGAGATGGGCCGGCACAATGATCTGATGATATACGACAGGTACCATCGGCAGATGGACGAAATACTACGATATGAGAAAGAGGAATAAGCTTCAAAAATTTGCTGAAAATCTCACGTTTCCCAACGTGTATGAAAACTTTACTCCGAAGGAACCGCAACTGATCGGACAGAACGAGGAGGAGGTAGAGCTGCGAGGCGAATGGGCCGCCCGGCACTTCGGTAACGATCATCCCATTACCCTGGAGCTCGCCTGTGGAAGAGGTGAATACACGCTCGGCTTAGCCAGGATGTATCCGAAACGGAATTTTGTCGGAGTGGATGTCAAAGGCGCGCGCATCTGGAAAGGCGCGCGGATCGCCCTGCGCGAACAGATCGGCAATGCAGCTTTCCTGCGCACCCGGATTGAGCAGATCGCCCATTTTTTCGAGGCCGGCGAAGTCAATGAGATCTGGATTACCTTTCCCGATCCATTTTTGCGCAAAAGCAAGGCCAATCGCCGGCTTACCTCCGCACGCTTTCTGGACCGGTACCGGAAGGTTATAAAAAAGGGTGGGCTGATTCATCTCAAAACCGATGAATCCAACCTTTATGAGTTTACTTTGGAGGTGCTCTCCGGGGAACAGGACTTCGAATTAGAATACAGTGACGAGGACATCTACAGCCAATCCCTGCCGCTGCCTGAACTGGAACTGAAGACCTACTACGAGCGCATACACCTGGAAGCGGGAAAGACGATAAAGTACCTGCGGTTCCGATGGAAAGGATAAGTACTGCTTTCCTTCGGAGGGATTAAAACCACAAAGGCGCCGGCTACCCGTTGGGTGGCCGGCGCCATTATTAGTGGAGGGGGGAAATCCCTTTCTGTTTTAGTTGACGATACCCAGTTTGGCCTTCACCTGATCACTGACGTCCTGAGAGGGCTCTTTGTAGAGTAAAACCGATTCGTCAAAGATCATGACATAACCATTCTCCTGGGCGACTTCTTCAATCGCCGTATTAACTTTCTCATAGATAGGCTCCAGGAGGCTCTGGCGCTTTTCCTGAACCTGTTGCATCATCTGCTGTTCAAACTCCCCGATTTTCATTTCTTCTTCTTTCAGGCGGGCAGCTTCTTCTTCCTGTTGTTTGGGCGATAGTTCCCCACGTTCCATTCTTTGTTGAACGGAAGCATAGTCCTGTTGTAATTTCTGGACCATATCTTGGCCTTTCTTCTGCAATTGCTTTTGCAGGGCTTCCAGGTTGGCGTCGGCCTGCTTGACCTCCGGCATTTCAGCGAGGATAGCCGAAGAGTTGACATATCCAAACTTCTGCTGGGCCTGAGCCAGTCCAACAAAGGAAACCATCGCAATCAGAAGAGCGGTAATTTTTAGCGTCCTTTTCATTTCAAAGCGTTTTGACTTAAATTTATAAAACTGCTCCTCAGGATAGCTTTCTTATGATTTGTGCTTATCCTAAGCGGGTGCAAAAATACAGTTTTTATTTGATTTTTAATCGGAACCTATATAGTTATCGATCAGGGGCTTACTTGAGTTTGCCCAGAATATCTTCTGTCTTATCGTATTCCGGGTTATTGAAAATGATGCCCGAAGCGCTACTCTTATCAAGCATGATATCGTAACCGCGATCCTGGGCGTAAGACTCGATGGCGGCGTAGACCTTATCCTGGATTGGCCGGACGAGCTCCTGGCGGCGCTGGAATAGCTGGCCTTCGGGGCCGAAGTAGGCTTTTTGCAAGTCCCGGACCTCTTTCTCCCGGGCCATAATTTCTTCTTCGCGCTGGCGGCGTGCTTCATCGCTCAGGAGCACTTGCTCGGCCTGGTAGCGGTTGTACATGCCCTTGATTTTGTCGTACTCCTGGGCAATATCCTGACGCCATTTGGAGGCTTGGCGATCCAACTCCTGCTGGGCTTGCTGATACTCGGCGATACTTTCCATAATTTTATTGACGTCTACCACCGCGACGCGTTGTCCCGACAGGGAAGTCGCCGATACAGTGAGCAGAAACGCCATACCTAAGAAGGCGATCATTTTCTTTGGGTTCCAGCTGGCTGATGTGTTGTTCATTGATATACTTTTATAGATTAGTCAAAAAGTTGCTCCTTGATTCGCAAAAATACAACTTTCTCTATTTCAATTTTTTCTTTTGACTGCAGCAGCCGTGAGAAAGTCACATTTTACCGGTGCTGATACGTTTTGGTAAACGTGGATTTTGAGTACTTCGTAACCCGGCTTGCCGGTCTTTAACTAATGTTTAACGGAACATTTACCGTTCTTAACAAAACACAGGGATCCGGAGCAGTTTATAAAGATGTCCCTCTTAGTCAATAAATACAATCGGCCCCTTCCCTCAAAAAAAGACGTAGAATTGAGGCGGCAGGTTGCCCGGGCGCTTAAAAATAATCCCGGGCAATATCTCTTGCTTCCCCTACCGGGCAATTCGGCGGATCAAACATTTAATCGATTAGCGCGCCCGATTCTCCGGGCTGGGTGATTCCTGCCGGCTCGGCGCCTGACCGTTTTCCTGCTGTAAGGGGGTTTTAAACCACACGTCCCGTTGGGGAAAGGGAATGGTGACCTCATTTTCGCGGAAAGCGGCATCAATAGCGAAGCGGAGGTCGCTCTTTACATCTTCGATACGGATAAACTCCTTGGTCCAGAAATGAAGTTCGAAGTCGAGGGAAGAATTGCCGAAATCGATAAAGCGGACGAAGGGGCGGGGAAAATTGAGGATCTTTTCGTGTTGTTGGGCGGCGAGCACCAGCAGATCCCGCACCAGTTCCGTATCGGAGCCATAGGCAATGCCGACGGTGATGTGAAAGCGGGCCCGGTTGTCATTATGACTCCAGTTGACCACATTATCGACAACGAGCTTGGAGTTGGGGACGATCACCGTGATATTGTCACGGGTTTGTACATGAGAGGAGCGAAGCCCAATGCGGCGCACCGTACCGATGAGTCCGCCCAAATTAACGACATCACCGACCTCGACGGAGCGTTCGAAGAGCAGGACCAGCCCCGAGAAAAAATCGTTAAAAGTTTGTTGTAATCCCAGGCCGATGCCGACGAGCAAAGCCGCCGCGCCACCCCAAATCAAGGTCATCTGTATGCCGAGTGACTGCAGGGCGATGAGCACAGCAATAGTGAAGAGCACATACCGCAGCAGCTGATTGATGGCGTACTGTGATCCGATGTTGATTTCTTTTCGCCGGTAATAGGGATAGAGAATGAGCTGTATAAGTATCCAGATGAATAGCCGGGCGATAAGGAGAATACCTGCGGCTACGATGAAATCGGAAAGAGAAAGTTCCAGTTGCCGTTCACCCAGCGGCACCGTAATGCTGCGATCGATACCAAAGACATTGATGAGGACAAATACAGCGAATAAATAAACGATATACTGTACAGTGCGGTGGTGATAGGTTTTTGTTTCGCTGGGCAACTGCACCCGTACATGCTGATCGGCGGCTTCCTGCCTGCGTCGCTGAAAGTTGCGGGTAAGCAGGTGGGAAAGCATCTGGTCAGCTAACCGCGCCAGTTGCCAGGCCAGCAAAATAGAGAGGATGCCGGACAGGCGAAACGTAAACTCCTCATTGGCATAAATATCAGGGTTGAGCTGAAGACCGAGAACCAGCGTCAACAGAATGGCCAGCAGGGTGCTGATATTCACAGTTCGCCGGATTTTCTTCTGACCGGAAACTTCTACTTCCTGGCGCTCGAAAAAAAGAGGCATCCATCGCCGTTGTATTAATTGTTGCAGAGATACTAGCAAGATTAATATCAGCAGCGTAATCAGTATATTTCCAATCGTAATATTGTAATCACCAGTGCTAAAGAGTATCTTATCCAATATTTCCTGCAAGTTCATGCGGTCCGGTATTTAGGGAATCGATATCCCTCTGAAGGAAGTCAGAATACGAAAATAACGCGCTTTGGAACGAAACTCAAAATAGGAGATATTTTTGAACAACGCCAAGAATTGTACTTTGAAGTGATTTAACCTTTCTTCTTAAAAAGAATTTCAGAATACCTATTTTTTGGAAAGTTCGAGAATTTCACTCAACGAAAAGCTATGAAAGTTAAAGGAAAGATCATTGATCTTCAACAGAGAGAAATCTACTACGGAGAAGTAGAGGTAAGCAATGGAAAGATTGCGAACCTGAAGCCCATTACACCGGAGCCGGCGGAAGCTTCCTATATCATGCCTGGGTTTATTGACGCTCATGTACATATAGAAAGTTCTATGCTGGTCCCTTCTGAGTTCGCCCGGCTGGCGGTGGTGCACGGTACGGTGGCTACGGTATCGGATCCGCACGAGATTGCTAATGTGATGGGTATCGAAGGCGTTGAGTTTATGATTGAAAACGGAAAAGAGACGCCTTTTAAGTTTTTCTTCGGCGCCCCCTCCTGTGTGCCGGCTACCCCTTTTGAAACCTCGGGGGCGGTGATCGACGAAGCGGGCGTCAAATACTTGCTGGAGAAGCCGGAAATCAAGTACCTGGGTGAAATGATGAACTATCCCGGCGTGCTCAACCGCGATGAAACCGCGATGGCCAAAATCAAGCTGGCCCGGGAAATGGGTAAACCGGTCGACGGCCACGCGCCCGGCCTGCGGGGAGAAGAAGCCCACCGCTATATCGATGCCGGTATCTCTACCGACCACGAGTGTTACACCTACGAAGAGGCGCTGGAGAAGCTGCAGCATGGTATGCATATTCTCATTCGCGAAGGCAGCGCGGCGCGTAACTTTGACGCACTCATCGATTTGCTGCCGGCGTATCCCGACCGGATCATGTTTTGCTCGGATGACAAGCATCCGGATGACCTGGTCGCCGGGCACATCAACAAGCTGGTCGCCAGGGCGCTGGCCAGAGGCTTTGACCTTTATCAGGTGCTGCGTGCTGCTTGTCTCAACCCGGTAGAACATTACGATCTGGAAGTAGGACAATTGCGCGTAGGAGATCCGGCGGACTTTATCGTCGTTGACGACCTCGAACAGATGGCAGTGGTCTCTACCTTTATTAACGGCAAAAAAGTGGCAGCCTACGACCGGACGCTGATCCCGCGGACGGAAGCGGAAAAAATCAACCAGTTCGAAGCGACTCCCAAAAAACCGGAGGATTTCCGCTTGAAAGCGGAGCGCGATCAAATTCAGGTCATTCAGGCGATAGAGGGAGCTTTGATTACGGGGAGTTTCACCGCGGAGGTCAAAAAAGAAAACGGGTGGGCCGTAGCAGATCCGGCGCGCGACATTCTGAAAATTGCAGTGATCAACCGCTACGGGGAGGCGCCGCCGGCAATCGGTTTTATTCAGGGATTCAACATCAAAGAGGGGGCGATCGCCTCCTGTGTGGCGCATGATTCGCATAATATCGTTGCAGTGGGCACCGATGATCAATACCTTTGCGAGGCGGTGAATCTCATTATACAGCATAAAGGAGGAATCTCGGCGGTCAGCGCCGAAAATAAAAAATCCTTGTCGCTTCCCGTCGCCGGCATCATGTGCGACCGGGACGGTTACGCCCTGGCCAACACCTACGGCGATATCGACGGCTTTGCCCGGAACAAGCTGAACTGCAACCTCGAGGCGCCCTTTATGACGCTATCCTTCATGGCGCTGCTGGTTATTCCTGATCTGAAGCTTAGCGACCAGGGCCTTTTCGATGGGAAAGCCTTCCAGTTTACAGAGTTGTTTGTGTGAAATGAAAATTACGTAACTTTGCTGCCCGTTTAGAAAAAGTGTATGGGTATTATAAGAATGCTGGCGCAGGTTGTTTCCTTTGTTTTCCACCCCCTCCTCATGTTGACCTACATGCTGGCGTTGCTGCTGTTGGTCAATCCTTATCTGTTCGGGGTCAACAGCATCGGAGATCAGGCGGCCAAGCTGTTGCTTATTCAGGTCTTTCTCTACACCTTCTTCATTCCGGCCGTGGCGGTGTTCATGTTCCGGGCTCTTGGCCTGGTCGACTCGATTGAGTTGAAAGACAAGCAGGATCGTATCGGTCCGTATATTCTCACAGGCATTTTCTATCTGTGGCTGTTTTACAACCTGCTGAATAGCGGGGAGGCCAGTACGGGACAGTTGAATTTCGTCCTGCAAATTCCCACAGCTTACGTCAGCTTTGTGCTCGGAGGAACCATTGCGCTCTTCATCGCCTTCTTTATCAACAACTTTTCTAAAATCAGCGCACATGCCGTAGGTGTCGGCGGCTTACTGGGCATGGTGATGATTACCATGATGTTGTTTAGCTACGATAGCTTTACCATCAACAGCTCTATTCTGGGCACTGTGCAGGTCAGTATGTCTTCCGTACTCATGATGACCATTCTGCTCTGCGGCGTTGTAGGAACCGCTCGCCTGTTGCTGCAGGCGCACGAACCGATGGACCTGTTCGGCGGGTACCTGGTAGGGCTTGCCAGTCAGTTTATCGCACTAAGGATTATTTTTTAATAACAGCTCCCTGCCTCTGAAAAAGCAGAGATTACTCCCATCTTTTTCCTTCCGAATTTTGTTGTACACTTGTCGCTCGCTGCCCGCTTTATACCTTGGCAACCAGGCGATTTGCCAAATTTGAACAAACAAAAGACCAAAACCGCCCGCCATGAAAAAAATACTACTCGGCATTTTCTTCATCGCACTACTCTCTCCTGCCTACAGCCAAAGCGATGACGGCCCTCCTTATCACATTTTCTCCATCTATTTCGGCGGTGGTAGCTGGCACATCGATGCCGAACAAACCCAGGAGTTCTACGAGTGGCTCGACGGTATCGAGGGTATCGAAAATCACGAGATCAGCATCCACGGGCACACCGACGATATCGGCAGCCTGGAGTACAATCAGTGGCTGGCCCGTAACCGATGCCAGGCCACGCTGATGAAAATGCTGGAAAAGGGGATTTCCCGCGACCTGATTCACATCGAAGAATTCGGCGAACAAAACCCGATTTTTGATAACGAAACCTGGGAAGGTAAACTAAAAAACCGGCGGGTCGATGTCATCATCCGTCCGCTGGTCCTGTAGGCGAATACCTGGTATTTGTCGATAAAGCAATAAATTTGGTGGGTAGCTATTGACAATTCGTCGAAAAAGCAGTATTTTAATCTCATTATCATCCCTCCTGGCAGAAATCATTTCCCGACAAAGTCCTGTTTTGATCACCTCAAATCCTGATGAGATGAATGTTCGTCGTATGTCGCTCGCTTTTGCGCTACTGTTTCTTGCCCCCCTACCCTTCTATGGCCAAGCCAGTTCCGCCTGGGCTCATCCTACGGTGGTCGGTGCTTCGGAGTTGTTTTCCACATTGGAATTCGATACCTTGATTTTGGCCTTTTTCAGCATTGTTTTGCTGTTGGGTTGTTGTTTTCTGTTGAGCATCCTGTTCTCGGTAAGAGAACTCTGGGGCGTTCCCGAATCCACGAGTATTTCCCGCAAGAAAGGCAAAGCACCCGATTTGGTTGTGAGCAACAACTCCAGGGTTGCTGTCATAAGACGCTTTAACCCTAACCCTTCTCTGCAAGCTGCCGGTGATCAAACCGGTGAAAGAGGAGAAAATCATCCTTCCCGTACCGGAGAAGAAAAGCAGAGAGGGGAGTAAACAGGCAACCTTGAAGCAAATAGGGCGCTTGGAGGGCTTAGGCGGGTCATCCGCAATCAGGGCCTTCCCACATAATGTAAAGTCTGGTAAAAGGCCGCTGGAAATGATATACCCTCAATGACAAACTGCGCTTCCAGCAGGCTGGCCTGATTGTAGCGTGGGAAAAGCACCAGCCCTCTTATTTCGTACCCCGGTTGCAGGGTAGTACGACGGATAGCATTGTTGACCCAGTAAGCGCGTTACTCTTCTATCGACATCATTTCCATTTCCCGCCGGTATTGTACTGAATCCCTATTTCAAAAATGAGATACCGGGGAGTGCTGCGCAAAAAGGAAACCTCAAGATGGAGCCCTTCCCGGGACGGCAGCTGAGCCACTTCCGCTCCCTGAACCCAGTAGGATTGGTCAGCAATAGGGCTCAGCCGGGAGATGGGCCCCGGCGTGGCGCAGCCGGATAAGAGATAGGATGCGAATAGCAACTGGAATAGCTTCGATAGGGTTTTCATCGGGCAGATAATTATATTGATGCAAAGCGGGTGATTTTGTCGGAAAGTTGTAATACCTTATCCATATTCAATTTACAACCGGAACATAAAAATGTCCATCCTTCGCGCAGGCGCAGCCGGCTGCAGCAGAAAAGTCTAAACCACTTCAATGTTAATTTTTATTAAAAACAGTGTGTTAAGAAAATGAAATCAAAGGCATTAAAACTGGTATTGGTTTGTATACTTTGCATTGCGGTCGTCACCGGAATCGTCTTGCTCGTTCAGCACTTTACCGGCTAAAGCAATTGTGAAAAGAACTTCTCTCCTACTCCAAATACGAATGAAGGAAAAAGAAAATAGTATCTTGACTGTAGCAGACACTTCAGCGGAACTCCGTCTTCGGGCAGGAATAATTCCCTGAAAATTTCGTTTATTGATTTTCAATTTCCAGCGGGAATTGATCTTTGACCTATGAAAAAACTTGCTTTTATTGTCTTGCTACTGTCGGGTATACTTTTTTCCCTTTCTGCCGCTTGGATGCGAAGTGGCAAGACGGCCTATAAATTACACTACAAGGGGACGCTTCACTACCGGGACGGCAATTTCCAGCGGGCGGCCAGCCTGTTTCAGCGCGCCTACGATATGGAGCCGGATAATTTCAACTTCGCCCTCTCCCTGGGACTAGGGTTGGGACGGGTGGGAAAAACGGTGGATGGAATCGGCGTGATCAACGCCACCCGTCCCAATGCGACGGACCCCAATTTTCAGCAAAAAGCCATCCTGAAATCTTTATTTGGAGGATTGGTACACGCCTACGCGGGCCATTTTCACAAAGCGATTCCCATTTACCGGCGTTGCATCAAAGAGCAGCAGCTGCTCGACGAGCCGAAGCTGCTCAGCATTATGCACAACGCCCTGGGCTATGCCTTGCTGCTCAATCAGGGGAAAGGAAGCCACGGCCGCAACAACCTGAAACCGCATTATCACGTGCACAGCCGCGATATGGAGCGCGCAAGGCAACATTTCGAAACAGCCCTGCTCAACGACGCCGCCAATGAGCCGGCGCGCTACAATTACCATGTTCTCTGCGACTCCCTCGGGGTGCCGCCTAAACCTTTTGCGCAGGAGGCGGCCGGTCTTAAAGCCCTGGAAGAAGGCAACACCTACCGCGACCTGCCGGCCAACATCAGCAAGGCCATCGCCTTTTCTAAATACGATGAGGTGGTATTTCTGCTGGACATCTCCGGCTCTATGGTGCAGGAAGAGGTCGTCTGCCAGGGAGAAACCCGCTTCGCCGTGATGAAGGAAACCATGCAGCTGATCCTCAATAACATCGATCCGGACATACGGGTCGGCATCGGCACCATCGGCGGCGATTGCGGCACCGAGCCTCGACTCTGGTACCGCAGCGATCAGCTCACCCGTCGCGAACTGCGACAGCACCTCACCTTCCTGGTGCCCGACGGCACCACTCCCCTGCTCAACATCCTGAAACAATCACCGGAACTCTTCTCCGATAGTAGTGACACCCGCAAAACGATCTTCCTGGTCAGCGACGGCGCCAACATATGCTCTGCCCAGGGACTCGATATCTGCGAATGGGCCGGCGGCCTCGACCGCCAAAACATCACCATCAATATCCTCACTTTCCTGGAAACCAACTTCCGCAATACCAACGCCTTCGCCGAATACGGCTGCCTGGCCGCGAAAACCGACGGCCGCATCGTCTACATCGACAACTACCGCTGCCAGATGGAACGCTACGAGTTCGACCTCGTGGAAACCGGCCAGTTCCGCATCCCCGAATTCCAGCGCGTCGATTGCTGGGGACCGGCCGTGAAGGACCTGTGGGCGATTTTTGCAGACTAGTGCCGCCAAATGGAAAAAATATCGAAGAAAAACTTGCGCCGTATTCCGAAGCACCCTATATTTGCACTCGCTTTAATGAAAAAGGGCGATTAGCTCAGTTGGTTTAGAGCACCTGCCTTACAAGCAGGGGGTCGTTGGTTCGAATCCATCATCGCCCACAAGACACTTCGAAAGGCCCGATGCGCCAAAAGCGCATCGGGCCTTTCTCATTTTCCGGAAGCGGCAAAAGCGAAGCTTTTGTAAGCGGACGGAAAAGGAGAAAGCCAAGCGATAGCGCGGGCCTTTCGATGGGACTTGTCCCCCCCCCCACTCCGGATCAGCGAAGTTAATCCATCATCGCCCAAGCCTCCTATAGAAGCTACGAGATCATTAAAACGTTGTTGTATTCTTTACGACCTCAGCGACTCCGCGTGGGACTTAAAAGCCTCTTTTCGCGCAAGAGAAAAGCTATGGAAATGGTGGTGGAAGTCGACCGGGCGGCCTTTTCAGGCTGGAATAGAAAGTCGTAGAAAAAATGCCTAATTTTAAAGCAAACCTGTGCTGTCCGTCCCGGCGTTCAGGAAAAGCATTACCTCTGGCCCGACGCTTGCCGGCCCTGCCAACCTTCCGATGCTCACTTTGATCCGGAAGGTGAGCTGGTAATCCTGGCGGGCGATAAGTTCTTCCGGCGGGCTTATCCCTTTGATATTTATTCCGGCCTCCGGCCGGGTTTTTTCTGGGCTATTTTTAAATAGGCACCCGGTCCGGAAAACGGGACGGGCAGAGAGGTGGCAAACCAGTTTTTTCATCCCCACCGTTCCCTTTCTCTCAATCATTGCCGCAATGCTTCTTTTTGCTGATTCGGACCTGTGGTTAAAGTTCAAGTGTGGAGCTCAAAGCTCATTTTCGCGTTCTACCAGAAGTACGATTACTTCGCGAAGCAAAGCTTCGCGCTCCATTCCCTACGTCGTATAAACCGAATTAAACATCACATAATCCGTCGTCAGATCCGTACCCCAGGCGAAGGATTCGCCGTCGCCGCTGTTCATATCGAGGCGGACGCGGAGGTTGGATTCGCGCAGCAGTTTTTTCATAAAGTTGCGGTCGAAGTCGAGCGGGCGGCCTTTTTCCAGGACCTGCACCATTTGCGCTTCGGTACCCAGGAAGAGGTCGACGGTTTTGTAATCGAAGTCGACACCGGCGTTGCCGCCCGCGCAGATGATGCGGCCCCAGTTGGGATCGCGGCCGAACATAGCGGTTTTGACGAGGGAGGAATCCGAGATGGCGCGGGCGATCTTGCGGGCGCTGAGTTCGTCGGGGGCGCCGGTGATGCGGTATTCGATAAACTTGGAGGAGCCCTCGCCGTCAGAAATGATGAGCTTGGCCAGGTGGGTCATCATCTCTTCGAGATGCACGCGGAACTTTTCGTAATTGGGGTCTTCCTCCGACTCGATCAGCGTATTTTCGGCCATGCCGTTGGCGAGTACGGCGACCATATCGTTGGTCGAAGTATCGCCGTCGACGGTAATCATGTTGAAGGTGCGATCAACCGATTCGCTGGTGGCTTTCTGTAGCAGTTCCGGTGCGATAGCCACATCGGTGACTACGAAGGCCAGCATGGTGGCCATGTTGGGATGAATCATACCCGATCCTTTGGCGATACCGCTGATATTGATCTGTGTTCCATCCAGCTCAAAATCGACGAAGCCTTCCTTGGGAAAGGTGTCGGTCGTCAGGATGGCATTGGCGGCGAAGGAGCCGGCTTTGGCATCCTTTGACAGCTTCGGTATATTTGTTTTGATGCCTTCCACTACTTCTTCAGTGGGAAAGGGTTTCCCAATCAGGCCGGTAGAGGCGATGAGTACCAGCTCGCGATCGATGCCCAGCGCTTCGGCGGTGGCATCGACCATCGCTTCGGCGCCCTCGCGGCCCTGCTCGCCGGTGCAGGCGTTGGCGTTGCCGGCATTGCAGACGATCACCTGCGCCTTTCCTTTGGCAATATTGCGTTGCGAAACCTTAATCGGCTCGGCTACTACCTTGTTCTGCGTAAAGGTAGCCGCCGCGGTGGCGGGTACCTCCGAGTAAATAATGGCCAGGTCGCGACGCATGGATTTGACGCCGGTGTGGGCGCCCCAACATTTAAAGCCGCGAACGGTTGTCAGATTTCTAATCATTGGAATAGTCGTTGTGTGCTGTTTTAATACTTGGTTTTTTATTCGTTGTGGCGGCTGTGGTTTTTGCAGATCGCAAATCGCGTGGCCTCCACAGGGCGGAGGCAGGAAAAGCCCCGCCTTTTTTCAATTCTTTCCTCAGGGACTTAGCGGCACCGCTACAAAACCGGTCCGCTCCTCCAGCCCCAGCATCAGGTTCATATTGTGCACGGCCTGGCCGGCGGCCCCTTTAACGAGGTTGTCGATGACCGATAGGGTGATGATGCGATTGGTGCGATCGTCATAGGTGACAAACAAGTCGCAATAATTAGAGCCACGCACCTCCTTGATGGACGGAGGGGTATTACGCAAGCGGATGAAGGGCTCATCGCCGTAGTGATCTTCGTATGCCGCTCTGACCTGTTCCTCGGTCACCTTTCCCACCGGGGTGGTGTAGATCGTTGACAAAATGCCGCGATCTACGGGTAGCAGGTGGGGGGTAAACTGCACAGAGGTCCCGTTGTTTCCCAGCGCGGTCAGTTTTTCCTGAATTTCTATGGTATGGCGGTGGTTCTTCAAGCCGTAGGCCTTGAAATTATCACTGACATTGGAATAGTGCGTCGTAGGTTTGGCCTTGACGCCTGCGCCGGTGACACCCGATTTGGCATCCACAATAATGTTGCCCGGATCGATGAGGCCGGCAGCCAGCAGGGGGGCGACTCCTAATATGGCACTGGTGGGATAACAACCGGGGTTAGCTACCAGATCAGCCTTACGGATATCCTCGCGGAACAATTCCGGCAATCCGTAGACGGCCCGCTCGAAACCTTCCGGGAAAACGTGCGACTTATTGTACCAGGTCTCATACACGTCAGGCGAAGTAAGCCGAAAATCCCCCGACAGGTCGACGATTTTGAAATCCGCGTCGCGGAATTGCCGGGCGTAGCTCATGGAAACGCCGTGCGGCAGTGCCAGAAAGACCACGTCCAATGCGTCCGGATTGATCTCTTCCGCCCGCACCAGCACCTGTTCTTCGATGCCCTGAAAATGGGAATGGATATCGGAGAAGCGCTCGCCGGCGTGACTCTCCGAGGTGATGACGGCGATCTCCGCCTCGGGATGATTCTTGAGAATGCGGACCAACTCCGAGCCCGTGTAGCCCGTGGATCCGATGATGCCTATTTGTATACTCATGTTTTCTGATTTGTCTTTCTAAACTTTCTAATTCCGGCCGGCCTTCGTCGTCTCGGTCGGGAAAACCTTTCGCTTTCCGCTTTCCGACTTCCCTACGCTGTGGCTTTCGCCTCTGTCATTGCTTCCAGCGACTGTGTGATCACCTCCACCAGTTCGTCCATCTCTTTCTCCGAAATGATCAGCGGCGGTACCAGGCGGAGCACATTGCCGGCGGTGGCGTTGGCCAGCACGCCGCGCTCCATCATTTTCGCGACGAGCGGCTTGGTTTCGAAATCGAATTCCACGCCGATCATGAGGCCTAGGCCGCGCACTTGTTTCAGGGAGGGGAATCGCATGGTCAGTTTGTCCAGCCGGCGGCGCAGGTACTCGCCTTTTTCTTCGGCCTGCTGAGCGATGCCTTCCTCTTCGATCGTGTTGATGGTAGCAAGGGCGGCGGCGCAAGCCATGGGATTGCCGCCGAAGGTGGTGCCGTGGTCGCCGTATTCGATGGCCCCGCTTACCCGTTCGTTACTGAGGATGGCCCCGATAGGCAGGCCGCTGCCCAGCCCTTTGGCCAGGGTCATAATATCGGGCTGCACTTCAAATTGCTCTTTGGCGAAGAGGGTGCCGGTGCGGCCGATGCCGCACTGGATTTCGTCGAAGATGAGTACGATATCCTCTTTGTCACACAGTTCCCGCAGGGCACGCATGTAGCAGGGCTTGGCTATGTTGATGCCGCCCTCGCCCTGCACGGGCTCGAGGATGATGGCGGCAATCTCATTGCTGACCTTCTGGCGCACCGCTTCGATGTCGTTAAATGGGACCTGGTGGAAACCCGAAGGCATAGGACCGAAGCCCCGCTGCATCTTTTTCTTACCTGTGGCGATGGTCGCCAGGGTACGGCCGTGGAAGGAGTTTTCCATCGAGATGACACCTCCGCCGCGCCCTTTACTGTGCGCGTATTTGCGGGCGATTTTGATGGCGCCTTCCACCGATTCGGCGCCGCTGTTGGAGAAAAAGACGCGTTCGATACCCGACAGCTCGGTCAGCCGCTTCGACAGTTCCACCTGCGGCTCGCTGACGAAAAAGTTGGAAATGTGGATCAGGGTTTCCGCCTGTTGCTGTATGGCTTTGACGACCTTGGGATGGCAGTGGCCGAGGTTGTTGACGGCGATGCCTGCCAGGACGTCCAGGTATTCACGCCCTTCCACATCCCATATCCGGCAGCCTTTGCCCCGGCGGAAAGCCAGCGGATAACGCTTGAAAGTAGGCAGGTAGTGCTCCTGATCTATCTCGTGGAGTGATTTATTGGTAACTTCTGTCATGGTGTTGTGGTTGAGTAAAAGTTCTCCGTTCCCGGTTCTCGGAAATCAGGCACTTTATTGATAAATTTTTGTTCCGATGGGTTGCTCAGTCAGCACCGCGTCCAGTATCTGTTCCGGTTGGGTGCCGTTGATGATACGGGCGGTTTTGGCGCCTTTTTCCAGGGCGATCTGGCAGGACTCCATTTTGGGGATCATCCCGCCCTTGATGACGGAGCCGTACAGGCTTTTCAGCTCTTTTAGCGGAAGCGAAGGAATGAGTGTATCGGGTTGACGGATGTCGCGCATCAGGCCGTCGACATCGGTCAGCACCAGGTATTGGTCGACGCCCAGGGCGCCGGCGAGGTGGCCGGCAAACATATCGCCGTTGATATTAAAATCCTGCCCTTCTTTATCGGAAGCGATACAGGTGATCACCGGCAGGTAGTTTTGACCGAGCAGCAGCTGGATCAGGGAGGTATCGACCTTGGCGACATCCCCGACCTGTCCCAGGTCGTAGCGGGTACTTTCCCCGTCTTTTTCTACGATATGGTAGCGTTTAACCGCCTCTACCATTTTTCCGTCTTTTCCGGAGAGCCCGACGGCGCGCTGCCCGGTCTGGTTGAGCAGGCTGACTAGTTGGCCGTTGACCTCTCCTTTGAGGGCCATTTCGATATATTTCAGCGCTTCGGGGGTGGTTTTGCGATGCCCTTCGATAAATTCGGATTCGATTTTAACCGTTTCGAGCATGCGCTTGATAAAAGGGCCTCCGCCGTGTACGACGACCACGCGGCGGCCGCGGTCGCGGAGCTGCCGTATGCTGTCGATGACGGCCCGCTGCAAGTCTTCGTTGCGCATAGCATTACCACCGTACTTGATGAGTACGAGTGGCTGTTCGGTAGCAGTGCTGTCGTTCATTGTATAGATCTGGTTCGTTAACGATCTTTTTTCGACAAGGTCCCGGCTTCCTGTCTTTGGTTTCGGAATGGGTTCTCCGGCTTTTTAATAATCTTGCGGGGAATAGCTGTCGGCAGTCGGCTGAGCATTTCGTTATTGAGCAAATCAGCCGCATTGGTGAAAGAACTCACTTTGATAACGTTATTTTTTTGCTTACCCAGCAGTACGACCTCATCGCCGATAGCGACCTCCCCGAAGTGACTGACGTCAACCATGAACAGGTTCATATTGATGAGCCCGACGATCGGCGCCTTGCGGCCTCTGATCAGCACCTGGCCGTTGTTTGACAATCCGCGGGGGTAGCCGTTGCTATAGCCCAGCGGAATGACAGCAATATCCATGTCGTGCTTAGCCTGAAAGGCAGTGCCGTAGCCGATATAATCGCCTTTCGGAACGTGTTTGAGGTCCATGATATCGGTTTTCCAGCGCAGGATGCGGCTCATGGGGGCGTCCTTGGTCTTGCCTACGTCGTGGAGGTGTTTCCGATAGGTATCCGCGCTGGGCCAGAAACCGTAGGTAGCGACGCCTACCCGCACCATGTCGTAGATGGTCTCCGGATAGGCCAGCGCCGCCGCCGAGCAGGCGATGTGGCGATAGCGGGGGTGGTAGTACTGACGGTCCATTTCCTCCAGAAATTCTTTAAAGCGGTGGATCTGCTCGTCTATTTTGAATCTGTTGGAGGCCGATTCGGCGCCGCCCAGGTGGGTGCAGATGCCTTGAAAAGTGATATGCTCTTTATGCTGCTTTAAGAACTCAAGCGCTTTTTTAAAATAAGGCATTGTCATTCCGGTGCGATTGGTACCCGTTTCCACTTCGATGTGGACAATCGCCTTTTTACCAACCTTCTGCGCCTGCTCCAGTACCACCGCCAGGCGCTCGTAGCTGAATACGTAAAATTCGATTTCATTCCGGAGGATCCAATCAATATCCTCATCGTACAGGATACCCATGACCATGATGGTTGAGTCTTCGGAGCAGACTTCCAATACTTCTTCGGCCTCAAAGGCAGAGGCGACGGCGAAGTGATTGACACCACAGTTCTCCAGCATTTGCACCATGGGTTCGATACCGTGACCGTAGGCATTGGCCTTTACCACCGCCGAAAGCACCGGCTTTTGTCCTATTTTTTTACGGATGAAATTCACATTCTTCCGGAGCGCCGGCTGGCTGAGTTCGATCCGGGAGGTGTGTCTTACTTTTCGAGTGGTATCTGCTTTGGTGACCATCATGAATGGTATTACTTAATTGTATAAGGTTAAAATAAAAAATGTTCGGACTTCGGGTGCGAAAGGATGGAGAAATTGAACCGCCCTTCAATTTCTCCATCCTCCGATCTTTTCTAAACCCACCGGTATTTCTCCCCCCAGCTGTTACGCGAGAGCTCTGTCACTTGCCGGACTACCGGCTCGGGGATAGCCGCGGGCTTATCGCCCAGCTGAATCTTGTTGAAGTGATAGGCGTATACCCGCGAGAGGAATTCATGTATCGGCAGGGAGGATTCGCCGTGACGTTCTCCGCGGCCGGTAACGGAGGGCTCTATACCCTGTCCCCAGTTTTGACGGCCTTCGCTGTTGGGATTAAAAAAATAGGCCCGCCATTTTCCGGAAGGGTCTTCTTCCACGCGCAGCAGGGAGACGGCGTGATAGCCTGTCATTTCCGCGGCGGTGTTGGTGATGAAAATACCCAGCGGCACCGGGTAAATCAGGTGGTGCCCGCCGTTGTATTCGGGGTGGAAGGAAGCGTAGAAGATGCGCACGAAATCCTCGTAGTTTTCCACCGCGGCGCTGATGGGATTATAAACGGACAGGAAGCCGGTTTGTATCCAGTGGCCGTAGAAGGCCGGATTAACTGAAATGTGGGGGTCTTCGCCCGGGTGCTTAAAGGTGGCCCGTTGCATCATGGTGTTGTACACCTTATCCAGGTGTTGGACCAGCACGACGGAGACGGGGTCGAGTTTGTAGTCGAAGCGACGCACCAGGCCCTCCTGCAGGTCGGCCGATTCGATGAATTGCCCCTCGTAGCGAAAAGCGATATTATTGGCGGTAGCGGCGTCGATGAGCAGGTTGATGAGTTTGCCGGGTGCGTGCCGGCTCCACATGCTGATACCCCGCGCCGAGGCGCAAGTGGGATTATTCCCTTGCCGGACACCGAGCGGGTGGCCCAGTACGTTGATGGCGCCGCCTATCAGCAGCTGCAGCGGCGTCGCCGCTTGTCCGGAATGATTACTTTTAATTAAGTCTTTTGCGATATCGGGATGGATGTCGATGCCCAATAAGCGGTTAAAGGCATTCCAGGTGATAGGCCGGGAAAAGAGATTGCGTTGCAATATACGGGACAGCCCGTACACCGCCTGCCGGTTGGCCGGAATGATAAACTCCTGAATAAGCATCAGAATAAAAGTATGGTGACGCTCGAATTCCGCCTGGCCGTGCGCGTCGAGATGCAGCAATCGCGGCAGAAAGCTGGCCTGCTCCTGGGCAAGATAGCGGATCATAGTAACGTGGTAAGAGGAGACCAGGCCCGTTTTCCACATCTGCTCGCCAAGTTTCCGGCATTCCCATTCCATTTCCCGCTGATTGAAGCGCGGCAACAGCGCTGCGTAATCATCCGGTGAATCTATTTGCTGCGTATTCTCGGTCGGGGCGAGAAAAGCCTGAAGGTAGCGCCGTAACTGCCGGTCCGGCTCTTTGTTCTGATCGAGCTGTATCCTCTCATCGATAACCCGAAGCATCATCTCCAGTTTATCCGTAGCGATGGGCCGGTGGGCAATCAGGGTATCAATCTCCTGGTACAGCTTGTCGATCAGGTCTTGCAGTCGAATATGCTTTCGCAAAAACTCAAACAACAAGCGAACTTTCTTTAATTCTCCCTTGGGATAACTATCCCACGAATCGGCGCTGAAATCCTCGAAGGCCAGTTGGAAATTGATGACCAGTACATCCTGTAAAAATTGAGAAGCCTGCTCCGCTGTGAAACGCGGATGCTTCCAGCGCCCCTCGACAATGGCGATCATCCGGAGCTCGCTAAGCAGTTCCGTGGTACTCGTTGGGTGGCCGGCCAGCAGGGTTCCAGCCACCAGTCCCGGTACCAGATGCCCGGGTCTATCCCAAACCGTATTCTTGAAGGGCTGAGTTTCGAGTAGCGCCGGCAGGTGCTCGTAAATGATGTCGAAACCTTTCCGGCTGCGGCTGAGCAAATCTACCTGACTGAGCAGTCGCTCCAGTTTTGATTGTCTTAAAAAGGGGGCGACTTCCCGGAGTTCGGAAAGGCCTTCCAGATATTTCTCTTGTTGTTCGCTGATGCTAACGTTCATGCATGCGTTTTGGTCAAAAAGCAAAGGCCCATCCCTACACGGCCTTGCGTACCGGTGCGAGGATGAGCTTTTTTCGATATATGAATTACCAACGGGTAAAACTTGGATCGGTTCCTATCTAGAGAACCGGTGCGGTTGGCAAAGAGTTTAGACGTAGAAAGGCACGTCCTCGTAATGCTTTAACAGCTCGGTCATCCGATCGGGGTCTTCACCGGCAAAGTTAACGGTTCCAAAGTGGTTACCAAAACCTACGCGGTTGGCGATCTTTTGCGGACCGATCGGCTGGGCCAGGTTGTGATCCAGGAAGTAGGGGTCTTCCATCAATTCCTCAGGCACCTCCAGCTTGGAGATCTGCCCTCGTTTCGGGAAGATCATAACGTTGCCGTAGTACTTGGGCGGCTGGTAGTCTTCGGGCGGAAACAGCTCATCGAGCTCCTTCGCGCTGAGGCTGGGATCATGACAGAGGACGAAGGCCAGCAGAGCGTCAAAGCCCCAGGCTTTGGAGGCCAGCTCCAGAATATGGCCGCCGGGAATGCGGCAGGCTACTTCGCCGAAGTTGAGCTCATCTTTTTCGTTGATAAACCACTCCGGGTGAATCATGCCGTATTCGATGCCGAAGATGTCAACCAGTTTTTGCACCTCACGGTGAATGAGGTCGCGCTTGGATTCCAGCTCCGGACCGGCAGGGATAAAATTCGAATAACCCAGCTTGACGTATTCGGTAATATTTAAAAAACGAACTTTTCCGCCGTGAATGAAGGCTTCACAGGAGAACTCCTGCCCCTGCAGATGACTCTCAACCATGCAGGGAAAGTCTTTGTCATTGATCTTAGTGTCGATCTGATCACGCGATTTGATGAAGTGATGACCAACGGTGCCGGCGGCGGCGAAAGGCTTGACGTGGAACCAGGCATCCTCCTCACCGGGCAATTGTAATTCCGCTTCGTTGAGCCGGTCCAGGAATTTGTGCACCTGTTCGCGGTTATGCACTTCTTCAAAGAGGCCGACTCTCAGGCCGCCCAGCAAAGCTTTGCGCTTCATCATAGCTTTGTTGCGGAAAAGAAAAGCGCGGTTGAGCACCCGCGGATCGTCGCGGTAGATGGAATTGAGGGCCCCGGCCCATTCCACGGTTTCTTCGAATAGCGGAACGGCGACATCTACGTCCCAGGCGCGCAGCAATTCTGCGAGCGACAGAGAGTTGGAGTGGCTGCCCCATTCGTCGAGTTGATAAGGAACGAAAGGTATATTGTGTTCTTTGGCGTAGGGTTCAAAATCGGGAAAGGAAACAACGACGAAAGGCTTGTTGGCCTTCTGCATGCTTTCAATAACGGGAAGGCTCCAGCCAAGTAGGGCGAAACGGTTTGCCATGATAGGATGTAAATATTTTTTCTTAAAAAAATGAATCTATCCTCCCGGTATTATGGTATCTCGATTAATCTCCGGCTCGGACAGGGAAACAGCTTTTGATCACTGCTACAATATTATATCGAGTTGGGACCTCAAATGTTCACGCTATTTGCCTGGAAAGGGTTAAATCGATCAAATTTGTGTTACAGCCCATCAGCCCTCCAGCCAATCCCGGAACGCTCCTGCTCGTTCCTGGCTTACGATTATTTCTTCGCCCACTTCGGGCTCCAGTTCTACCTTCAGTTCACCTCTGCCGTAGTTCCGGCCCGCTGTCAAAGCGCAGTTCCAGCAGGGTGAAGTAGTTATTCAGAAAGTCGACCTCCTCTGCTAACGGGATCAGCGTCCGGTCTTTATATAATTGGGCGTAAAACCCATTGGTCTTCAGCCAATGGGATGAACCTGCCTGCCGGCAGGCAGGAGCGAATGTTTTCCGAAATTTTTTGTTTCAAATTATTGCATTTTTGAAACTTCTTGTGTAAATTGATGGTGTCAGTAAAAGACGTAAAAACCTCGTTAGGGACTAGCGAGTACACGGTTGGAGAGAACGTAAGACTCCTAACTCCCTGCCTGCCGGCAGGCAGGTTTTTGAGCAGTGAGCTATTCTCTGAGAAGCCCGAAGCCCACCAATATTCAGTTGGTGGGTAGTTCACTGCTGAGGATATAGCGGTACACGTTGGCCAGCTTGTCGTTGAAGCGCAGCGCCTGCTCCGCGTCGCTCTCGATCAGATGTGACAGGGTATTTAAGGAGTTGAACATAAAGTGCGGATCGATCTCTGTTTTCAGCGCCTGCAATTCTGCCTGTGCTTTGGCTCGCTGTAACTGCTCAAAGGTCAGCTGATCGCTCTGCCGTTCTTTGATGAGAAATACCGTCTCGTAGACGTGGGTGACGAAAAGGACACAGATGACATTCGTCAAAGTAGTCACTTGTATGGCCGTCCAGTTTCGGTGTGTTCATATGCGGCTTCGGTAAATCGGCTCAGTAAAAGATCCCGTTAATGCGTATTTTTAGATTGAAAATACAGTATTGTTTTACCAAAGTCAAACCGCTTATGAACCCGGACAACATCAACTACCTCGCCGTTTTCGTCGCCGCGCTTTCCACCTTCCTCATCGGTGGGCTCTGGTATTCGCCCATCCTCTTTGGTAAGGCCTGGATGAATGCCAACAACTTCACTGAAGAGGAGCTCAACAATACCAATAACGCAAAGGTATTCGGCTTTTCTTTTCTCTTCTCCCTGATTATGGCCTTCAACCTGGCTGTTTTCCTCTCTAATGACGGCGTCACGGCCTCCTGGGGCGCTACCGCCGGCTTCCTGGCCGGCTTCGGCTGGGTGGCCTTTGGTATCGGCATCATAGCCCTCTTTGAAAAACGTTCCTGGAAGTATATACTGATCAACGGGGGGTACATGACGGTGGCCTTCGTGGTGATGGGGCTGATCCTGGGCGCCTGGCGGTGAGGGGTTGGTAGACCGTTCTTTATTTTCCGGTTAGAGAAAGGATGCTGTGGATGCTAACCTGGCTTCGCTTCGCGAATCCAGCTGATGCTCCGCCCTGACGGGCGGTAGATGCTGTTCGGAGACTCCTCAATCTTCTGTGTACTTTCTCTGGAAGAATTCACTTCTTCATAAATAATTCTTTCGAAAAAGTCCTTCAAAAGAGGAAAGAAATAATCCCGAACGCCTAAATTTGATCGACTTCAATTGCGTTATTATAGAAGGGGAACGACTTTCAAAAGGAGGTTCGGGCATCCACAGCATCAACTTAGCATCCATAGCATCAACTTAGCATCCATAGCATCAACTTAGCATCCA
>Ga0102943_1000009_pt1 | contig 145779 bp, 116 predicted proteins | sample SalPonC_black_MG_FD_78174 | JGI IMG/M metagenome (GOLD analysis project Ga0102943, IMG submission 78174) | Salt pond soil microbial communities from South San Francisco under conditions of wetland restoration - Salt Pond MetaG... | ecosystem: Environmental > Aquatic > Marine > Intertidal zone...
CTACGCCGATTGTCGCCGTCACCGTTCTGTACCACGTTGGTTCGAAAAACGAAGCGGCGGACCGCACGGGCTTCGCACATTTCTTCGAACACCTCATGTTCGAAGGCTCGGCCAATATTGAACGGGGTGAATTTTTCAAGTATGTCGAAGATGCCGGCGGCGGCATCAACGCCTATACCACCCAGGACCGCACTCTCTACTATGAGGTGCTGCCTTCCAACCAGTTGGAACTAGGCCTGTGGCTTGAATCCGAGCGTATGCTGCACGCCAATGTCGATCAGCAGGGCGTCGACACGCAGCGCGAGGTCGTCAAGGAAGAACGCCGCCAGCGCGTCGACAATCAGCCCTACGGCACTATCTTGGAAGAAGCAATGAGGCGCGCCTTCCGCGAACATCCCTACCAATGGACGCCCATCGGGTCGATGGATGATCTCAACGCCGCCTCCGAGCAGGATTACATCGATTTCTACGAAACCTTTTACGTGCCCAACAACGCTGTGCTCACCATTGCAGGCGATATAGATATGGCGGAAACCAAACAACTCATCGAAAAGTACTTCGCGACCATTCCACGTGGTGAAAAAACAATTCCCCGGCCGGATATTACCGAGCCGCCGCTGCAAGGCGAGATGCGCGATACGGTATACGACAATATCCAGCTACCGGCCGTAATACATACTTACCGCATCCCCGCTACGGGAACTGACGACTACTACGCGGTGGACATGCTCTCCCGCCTGATGGCTCAGGGGCAAAGCTCGCGCCTGTACAAATCGCTGGTTGATGAACAGCAGCTGGCTGTTACTGCTTTAAGCATCCCGCTTTCACTCGAAGACCCGGGCGTGATCATCGCGGCCGGCATCGCCAACATGGGCGTCGATCTGCAGGCGCTTGAATCCGCCATGGACGCCGAGTTTGCCGTGGTTCGTGAAAACCTGGTCCCGGAAAAAGAGTTCCAGAAGCTGCGCAACCAGGTGGAGTCCGAATTTGTCACCCAAAATACGAGTATGCGCGGTATCGCCGAGAACCTGGCTATCTACGAAGTGCAATTCGGCGACGCCAATCTCATCAATACCGAATTGCAGCGTTACCTGGATGTGACCCGTGAAGACATTCAGCGGGTAGCTAAAAAGTACTTCCTGCCGGAAAACCGCGTGGTGCTGCACTATCTGCCGAAAGCTAATTAAGGCCATTGTTACCGATCCAATATTAACTGAATCCTACTGCCGGACGCACTGCTTCGGCAGTCCAAAATAAATCCATACCATGAATAAGCTTCTTTTAACCTTAGTCCTTAGCTGTTTGCTAAGTATCACAGTATTCGCACAGGAAGATTTTAGGAACAATCCGCCCGAACCGGGTCCTGCCCCCCAAATTGAACTCGGCGATTACGAGCAATTCACTCTGGATAACGGCTTGCAGGTCATCGTGGTGGAAAACCACAAAATTCCCCGTGTGTCCTTCCAGGTGTTCGTCGATGTGCCGCTGCACCGCGAAGAAGCGTATGCCGGCGTCTCCAGCATGGCCGGCCAGCTGCTGCGAACGGGAACCAGTTCCCGCAGCAAAGGCGATATTGATGAGGCTGTCGATTTTATCGGGGCTTCCTTTAATACGAGCTCGCGGGGCATGTTTGGCGCCAGCCTGACGAAGCACCAGGATGCGTTGCTAGACATCATGACCGATGTGCTCTATAATCCCAGCTTTCCGGAGGACGAACTGGAAAAGCTTAAAAAGCAGACCATCTCCAACCTGGCCAGCCAGAAGGATAGCCCCGAAGCCATCGCCTCCAATGTTTCGCAAGTGCTGCGTTACGGAAAGGACCACCCCTACGGCGAACTGACGACGGAGGAAACCGTCGGGCAGATCGATCTGGACAAGTGCAAAAACTATTACGAAACATACTTCAAGCCCAACATTTCCTATCTGGTCATCGTGGGCGACATCAACATGCAGGAGGCCAAAACGGTCGCTGAAAAACATTTCGGTAAATGGGAACGCGGTGAGGTGGAAAAGACCGGCTTCGATATGCCGGAAGCTCCTGCGGAAACCCAGGTCGCTTTTATCGATAAAACGGGTGCGGTGCAGTCAACCATCAACGTCACTTATCCGCTGCAGTTGCGCCCCGGCACCCAGGAGTCCATCACCGCCCGCGTGCTGAATGGAGTGCTGGGTAGCTCTGGCACCTCCCGCTTGTTCACCAACCTGCGGGAAGACAAAGGGTTCACCTACGGCGCCTACTCTGAAATTGAGGATGACCCTTATGTGGGCTATTTCTCCGCCTCGGCCGATGTGCGTAACGAGGTGACCGACAGCGCCATCACCGAATTCCTCTACGAAATGGAGCGCATCAGAAAAGAGCCGGTATCGGAAGAAGAAATCGAGTCGGTGAAAGCCAAGACCGCCGGCGCCTTTGCCCGTGGCCTGGAAAGCCCGCAAACGATAGCCCGCTACGCTCTGAATACAGCCCGTTATGACATGCCGAAGGACTTCTACCAAAACTATCTGAAAAAACTCAGCGCCGTTGATGGAAAAGCAGTTGCCGAGGCCGCCCAACGTTACGTAAAACCCGAAGCCGCCCACATTGTCGTCGTTGGTAATAAAGACGAAGTGGCCGGCGAGCTGACCAGCTTTGACGCCAACGAGGAAGTTACCTATTATGACATGTACGGCAATGTGATCGAAGCCGGTGAATCCATGCCGGTGAACACCAGCGCGGAGGAAGTGATCAACGCTTACCTGCAAGCTATCGGTACGCGGGAAAAACTGGCGCAGGTTAAAGATTTCGAAATGACCATGACCACCTCCGTCCAGGGAATGCAGATGGAGATGACCCGCAAGCAAAAGCGCCCTAACAAGTTTAGCATGTCGGTGGAAGTTAACGGCATGGTCATGCAGGAGCAGCGCTTCGACGGGGAGGAAGGTGTAATGGTGGCCCAGGGCCAAAAGCAGCAGATGGAAGGCAAGCAGCTGGAAGCCATGGCTACCCAGGCCATCCCTTTCCCCGAAGCCGAATACCTGGAAAAGGGTTTCCAAGTGGAAATGAAGGGAGTGGAAAAAGTGAACGGCAGCGACGCGTATAAAATTCTGGTCACCCAACCCGGCGGTGACAAGGTCACTGAATTCTACGACGCCGAAACGAATTTCAAGGTTCGTACTGTGCAGACCCAAGACGGGCCCAACGGCCAGATGACCATCACTAATGACCTGAGCGACTACAAGGAGGTGGCCGGCATCATGTGGCCCCATACCCTCACTACCAGCGGCCTGATGCCTATGCCCCTGAAACTGGAGGTCACCACCATCGAGGTCAATAAAGGTATAGACGATACGGAGTTTGAGGTAGAGTAAAGAAAAAATTACGGGGAAAATCCTCACGTTCTAACCCACGGCCCGGCTGGAGAATTTCCGCCGGGCCGTGGGTGTATAAGGAAGTTTAGAAGTTTAGCGCTTCGCCCTTCCTACGGACCGTCCCGGTCGGGCTCGCTGTTTAGAAGTTTAGCAGATCTGAAAATGAGGTTCAAGCCAGGCCTGCCCAGCATCCAGTACCCAGCATCCAGCATCTTTTCGTATACTTGCAGCCACAACCTCACCAAATATCGTCTGTGCTATGATTCAGGTTTTCGTTACCGGAGGGACTTTTGACAAGGACTACAATTACATCACGGGGGAGCTCTTCTTCCGGGATACGCACTTACCCGAAATGCTGAAACGAGGCCGTTGTAACCTGGATATTGATTTCAAGACGCTGATGATGGTCGACAGTCTGGAAATGCGGGAGGAAGACCGTGAAATAATCGCGTATAACTGCCGGCGCTCTCCGGCCAAACATATCCTGATCACCCATGGCACCGATCGCATGGTGGAAACGGCCCGCTACCTGGCAAAATCCGATATCGAGAACAAGACGGTTGTTCTTACCGGCGCTATGGTTCCCTACGCCTTCGGCACTTCCTCCGACGGCTTTTTCAACCTGGGTAGCGGCCTGGCTTTTGTTCAGGTGCTTGCCCCGGGGATCTACATCGTGATGGGAGGACGTTATTTTGAATGGGACAACGTTAGGAAAAACCAGAAAACGGGTAATTTTGAAGAAACAAAAACAAAATGATGGAATATCTAGGATTGGTTTTTGAGCTGATTTTTTTGGTGATCGGGGTGTATCTCTATCTTTTTGCTATTGGAAAAGTAAGTACCAATGATCCGGAAGCGCGCAAGCGTGCGGAAGCTTTTCGGGAGAAAAACGGTTGGTGGCTGCGCTTACTATCATTGCTGCTCATCGCCATCATGGTGGTTAACCTGTATCTACATATTTCGCAACTGCTGGGAGGGTAGTAGCATGAGTGTTGCGCGTCCTGTAGGCGGCTATTTTTCGCTTGATGCGGAAGGGTGTTTGATGAATCCCTGTTGTAAGGAACTTCTGCCGGCTGCCTGGCGCCCGGTCCTCGAGGCTGTCGTTATAATCTATCGCGAAGAAACGGGCCGAAAACTGTATAGCGTATGGCTGCGTGGAAGCTTACCCCGTGGGTTGGCTGTCGAAGGATTATCTAACCTGGACACCTTTGCGCTGGTTCCTCCCGATCTTTACTGGTGTTATCGGGCTTTCGCCAAATGGTACCCGGAGCACGACGGGGACATGTATGCTACTTTGGAATACTATTTGCAGCCTAATCCTGCCGGCAAAGAAAGACGCCTGCGGGTAGTACGGCCAGGGGAGTGGCTGTACGCAGAAACCCAACTCAGGCAACCGGCAGGAGACTAAAACTTACAGAAAGCCCGCTCAATAACTGAAAACCACCATACAAGAAGAATCCCCTTTCTCCTCCTAATAATGTGAGATGATTATGGATTAAATTTATTATAATTGCAACAACTGCGTGAATTCCGTCTTCTTAACCGATACTGACAAAGCATGAAAAAAATTATACTTATCTATTTGACTACCTTATGCTTCGGGTTTGGGTCGGTCCATGGACAAACCTCTGACTTTTATGCCGTAGATACCATCCAGGAGTTGAACGTTACCTTTGAACAGGACAACTGGCGCTACCTGCTGGATTCGCTGCGTTTTAACGGTAGAGATATGCTGCTGGCCGACCTGGAGATCAATGAGAAAACCTTTCGGGATGTGGGCGTGCGCTACCAGCACACCGGGGCGTTCAAACCCGGCCAAAAACGCAACAGCCTCTATATAGATCTTGACTTCATCAATACTTCCCACGAATATGAGGGTAATCGCAACATCATCCTGTCGAGCGCTCTGCGCGATCCCAGTATGCTGCGGGAAGTACTCGGTTATGAGATAGCCCGCCGCTATATGCCGGCGCCACGAGCCAACTTCGCCCGCGTACAGGTGAATGATGAATACTACGGCTTATTCGTCAATATCGAGCCCATCGAAGACACCTTTCTGGAACGCCATTTCCAGTCGAGCGAAGGAGCGTTATTTCTCAGCCGGCCCCGCACCGATGAACCGGAACCGGAAGGATGCAAGAGCAATATCAACGGCACCCTGCAATACGATGACCGCGCCCGCTGCTATCTGCGCAACTTCAATATGCTCTCGGAAAGCGGCTGGGATGAACTCATTGAACTGACCCGTATACTCGAGGAAGAACCGGAGCATATCGAACGCATCCTCGATGTAGACAATACCCTCTGGATGCTGGCGTTCAATAATGTATTGGTCAACCTGAGCAGTTATACCGGTCAGCACAGCCCTAATTACTTTCTCTATCAGAAACCCGATGGCCGCTTTGTACCTATGGTGTGGGATCTTAACCTGGCTTTCGGCAGCTTCAAAAATACGGGAAACGGATCGGACCTGAGTCTCGCAGCGCTGCGAGAGCTCGATCCACTGCTTCACGCTGATAATCCCGACAAGCCGCTGATTAGCAAACTGCTGGATAATGACCTGTATCGCAAGATTTATCTTTCACACCTGCATACCATTATGCGTGAGGAATTTGATAAAGGCTCCTTTGAAGAACGCGCTGAACAACTACAAAAACTGATCCGGGAAGCATTTGTGGAAGATGAAAACCGCTACTACAGCGTAGAAAACTTCGATAACAGCCTGGATAACACCATCGGTGACCGTAGCAAGGTCCCGGGAATCGCCAGCTTCATGAAAAGCCGCGTTAGCTTTTTGAAATACCACGAACAGATGCGGATAGTCCCGCCAACCGTTGAAGAGATAGCCTTACAACGCCGAGAGCAATTCTCCAGTGAAATGATAACGGATTTTAAAGTGCGCGCCAAAATTGAAAAGATGCCGAAGCGCGTCTTCGTCTTTTATCGTTTTGATGAAAAAGCCGATTACCGGGAAGCCCGGATGTTCGATGACGGTGAACACAACGATAAGGAAGCCAATGACAGCATCTTCGGCGCCGTAATCGAACCTGAAGCTGGGGCCCGACAGATGCAGTACTTTATCTTTGCCGAAAATGCGGGCGCAGTTCGCTTCGAACCCCACCGGTATATGTACGAACCGATGACGGCCAACCTGGATGAATTGAATAAGTGATAGGGTGATAGCTAAGCTGAAAGCCAATTACATACACAGGTACTGATACAGGAAATTGAACGGCCTGATCAAGGCGCGCCCCATTCAAAAATGGGGATTAAGGGGCCCTATTCTTGAATAACATAGCCGGGGTTCTGTGACTGAGTCGCAACGCAGAGCAGAGCCGAAAGAGACCGAATTAACTGTGATGAACTTAGGCCCCCTATTATTTCATTCAAACCCAAAGACTATGAGTAAGTTGTACGTATTACTTTGCACTATGCTATGGGGAGCCCTGATCAGTGCTCAAAACGGCGGGGGAAATTTCTATAAGATCGATGAAGTGGCTGAAATCCACATTTATTTTGAAGCCCCGAACTGGATGGAAAAGCTCGATTCGCTGAAACAGGCGGGGCACGATGACCGCTTGCCGGGAGATGTCGTCGTCAACGGCGTTCGATACGAAGAGGTGGGCGTACGGTACAAGGGTAACAGTTCCTTTAACAGTGTCAGTAAAGATGACGAAGCCAAGCTTCCGCTGAATATCAAACTGGATTACAAAGACAAGGAGCAGACCCTGCCCGGAGGAGTGGAGACTTTGAAATTGTCTAACGTATTCCGAGACCCGAGCTTTCTGCGCGAAGTGCTCTCCTACGATATCGCCCGTCAGTATATGCCTGCTCCCCGGGCTAATTTCGCAAAGGTCTTCGTTAATGATGAATACCTCGGTTTTTATAACAGTACCGAATCAGTAGACAAAAAATTCCTGCTGAAGCACTACGGTAATTCCTCCGGAACGCTGGTTAAATGTGATCCCAACTGGGAATTTCCCGAGCAGAAACAATGCCCCCATGGAGATCACGCTTCCCTGGAATATCTCGGAGAGGACTCCACCTGCTACATGGGGCTTTACGAAATAAAGTCCGATTACGGCTGGAAAGACCTTATCGACTTGACCCAGGTTCTCCATGAAGCGCCCGACAGCCTGGAAAAAGTCCTCAATGTGGATCAGGTGCTCTGGATGCTGGCTTTTAATAACGTCTTGGTCAACCTGGACAGTTACAGCGGCATGCTTTGCCACAATTACTATCTGTACCGCGATACTTTTGGGGTATTCCACCCCGTCGTATGGGATATGAATTTGTCATTCGGAGCCTTTCGCTATTCGGAAAAGGGAAGTAACCTGAGCAATGAGCAAATGCAGGAGCTCAGCCCCTTCCTGCACTATCGTAACGAAAAGCGGCCACTGATCAATAAATTGCTGTCAAACAGCCTTTACCGCAAAATTTATTTAACGCATATTCGCACTATCCTGCAGGAGAATTTTACCGAGGACCAATACCTGGAAAAAGCAAGAGCTATTCAGGAAGTGATTGCTCCATTCGTGGAATCAGATCCCAACCGGCTCTACCGCCTGGAAACTTTCCGGGAAAATCTGGATACAACAACTCTTATTGACGATCAAGCCATCATCGGTATTACCGAGCTCATGGAAAAGCGGACCGAATACCTCATGCAACATCCGCTTATCGTCAAGGAACCGCCTTTGATTTCAGCCGTCCAACATGAAAAGACCAAAGATAAGGTGCGGATCAGCGCCAACGTTCAGCAAGCCGAAACGGTCTGGCTCTGCTACCGCTATGCCGGCCGGTCTAACTTCAAGCGAATTCAAATGGCGGGAGGCAGCCTCGAGGCCGATCAGGCGATCCGCTGGGAAGCGATGGTCGATAACCGGCCCGGAATACAGTATTACATCGCCGCGGAAGGGGAGCGGGCGGCCGCCCTTTCGCCTGAGCGAGCCTCCCTCGTATTCTACGAGGTGGATGAACCGACTTCTCAGAAGTAGTTTATATCCCGATCACCAATAACCAATCACGCAAATATGCGCATTCTACACACGTCTGACTGGCACCTGGGGCAGAAGCTGTTGTTTAATGATCGTGAGCAGGAGCATCAACTGGCGTTAGACTGGCTGCGGCAGGTCATTGCGGAACAGGAAGTGGATGTGCTGGTAATAGCCGGCGACATTTTTGATATCGGGAATCCTCCTAACTACGCTCGGCGCATGTATTATGGGTTTCTCACTGGTTTGCTACCTACCACTTGCCGCCATGTGGTTATCACCGGAGGTAATCACGATTCTCCATCCATGCTGGAGGCGCCGCAGCAATTGCTCTATGCACTCAACATGCACGTAGTAGGCTCGGCGCCTGAGGAGAAGTCATCTGTCTTACTGGAGCTTAAAAATGAAAAAGGAAAGCTGGAAGCCGTGGTGGCCGCCGTGCCCTTTCTTCGCGACCGCGATCTGCGTTTCGCTGTGGCTGGTGAAACCGGTTCCGAACGCATCAGTCGTATTCAGGAAGGCATCCGTCAGTACTACCGGGAGATGGGATCCCTGGCAGAGGCCTATGGCAAAGCAAACGTTCCTGTCCTGGCTACCGGGCATCTTTATGCAAAAGGAGCCCAGGTCTCCGCCAAACAGGACAATATCTATATCGGCGATAAGGAAAATATCGACGCCTCGGAATTCCCTGCCGTATTCGACTACGTAGCGCTGGGGCACCTGCACCGGCCCCAAACCGTGGGCGGCCGCGACACGGTGCGCTATTCCGGGTCTTTGATTCCGCTTTCTTTCTCGGAGACCAGGGATGACAAAGGGGTCTTCCTGATCGATTTTGATAAAAAAGACCTTCGGGAAATCACTTTTCTGCCGGCGCCGACTTTCCGCCGCCTGAAAACTATAGAAGGGGATCTGGAAAAAGTAAAGCAATCCCTGCGTCGCTTTAGTGCACATAAGGAGCGACATCTGCAACCCTGGGTGGAGGTGATCGTAGAAACGGAAGAAATTATCCCGCAACTCGATGTTCTGCTCCGGGAGTTCACCGCCGATATGGACCTGGACCTGGTCAAAATCAGGCTGCAGCGCAGTCGCTACGCTTCCCTGGACCAACAGGAAGCAACCGAAACGAATCTTTATGACATGAGCGCCCTGGAGGTGTTTCGTAAAAAATGCGACAGCTACGGAAGCCCTCCGGAAGAAATGGAACAGTTGGAAAGTACTTTCCTGGAACTGCAGGACTGGATGAACAGTAGGCCAGAGGAGTAAGCACCGTTTAAAATAAACCTGTGGGTGGAGTTGTTTTTGAGCACTACTAAAGATCATGAGAATACGTAAAGTCAACATTAAAAACCTCAATTCACTGCGCCTGTCGAGCAGTATTGCTTTTGTGGAAGCTCCCCTTCGCGACACCGGGCTGTTCGCCATCACCGGCGATACGGGAGCCGGAAAGACCACTATCCTCGACGCCATGACCCTGGCACTGTACGGCCGCGTACACCGCAATAAGGATGTGCAGGAGGTCATGTCTTACGGCGCCGCCGAAAGTCTGGCAGAGGTGGAGTTCGACAATGGTCAGGAGCGTTACCTGGCCCGCTGGATGTTGTGGCGGGCGCACAATAAGCCTGAAGGGAATATACAGCCGGCAAGACGGGAGATCGCCCGCTGGAATCCGGAAACGGAGTCCTTTGATCTCATCGCGGAACGGGTGCGCGAAGCCGATGAGCTCATTGAAGAACTTACGGGGCTGGATTACGATCGCTTCACGCGCTCCGTACTACTGGCGCAGGGGGATTTTGCGGCTTTCCTGCAGGCTTCCGAAAGAGAGCGCAGTGATCTGCTGGAGCGCATCACCGGTACGGAAATATACACCCGCCTGTCAAAGTCAGCCTACGAACGCAGCAAGCTGGAACAACAGCAACTGGAAAATTTGCAACAGCAGCGCAACGCACTGGAAATCCTGGACGAAGCCGAGGTGGCGGAATTGGAAAAGGATTTGGAAGAGCGACAATCGGCTATTCGCAATAAAAGAAAAGTACTCGCCGGACAGCGCGACGACCTGTTGTGGCTGCAGCGAAGAAAGGAACTGGAAAAAAGGGTGGCTACGCTGCGGGCCGACCTGGAAAAAGTAGAATCGGAAAAAATCGCCCGTGCCCCGCAGTTGCAGCGCCTGGAACAGTACGAACGGGTGCGTCCCTTCGAAACCCGGCTCAACCGGCTCGACGATTTGCTCAGCAGCTTGGAGGAACTCGAGAAGGAAGCGGAAACTTTGCAAACCGCTTTGCAGGAAGCAGAAGAAAGTATTGAAAAAGCCGGCCGGCAAGCCCGGGAACGCAAAAAAAACCTGGAAGAAAAACGCCGGGCACTCAGCCGTCAGCAGGCCGTTTTTGAACAGGTTATCCAACTGGATACCTCTATTCGGGAAAAAGAAAAACCCCTGGAAAAACTGCGCCGGGATACCCATAGCCGGGAAGAGGAACTGGACAAAATCCGCCAGGCGCTGGAAAAAAACCTGGAATGCCGGAAAACACTCGAGCAAGAGCAGCAGGCCGTCGGCGACTGGTTGTCCGGAAAAGCCTATCTGCGTTCCCTGCAGGACGACTTCTCCGGCATGGAGCAGCTCGCCATGCGTTGGCGGGAAAAACAGGCGGAAGCCGAACGTTTCTCTTCTCAATCGGAAATCCTGACCAAAGCCCTGGAAAAGAAAAGAAAGCAGGTGGAACAACTGGAGCAGGAATACCTCGAGGTGCAGGAAACGCTGGAGAAACTTCAATCCGATTTTCAACAACAGCTGCCGTCTAACTACGCGTCCGGGCGTTCGGAATTACTGGAACTCCTCGCCGGAGAAATAGAACAGCTCAGCCTTCGTCGCGAAGGACTGCGGCAGATACTCAACCTGAGCAAAGAGTATCAGGAACTGCTTCGCCGGCAGGATCGCCACGAGGCGGAGCTGGAAGATCTCACCGGACAGGACCTGGCCCTGAATAAAGTGCTGATGACCGCCGTGGAAGTGATGGAAGATCTCGACCAGCGCCTGAATTACCAACAGGAGATCTACCGCCAACAACAAATGATCGCCAACTACGAAAAGGATCGTCAACAACTTGAAGAGGGGGAACCTTGCCCGCTGTGCTTCTCCCGGGAGCACCCTTTCCGGGAAAAAGAGGTCGTGCCCTTCGTCGATCAGGCAAAACGCGACCTGGAGCGCATCCTCCGTCAAAAGGAAGCTGCGCAACAGCGGTACCAGAAGCTGCTGAGGGAGCACGACGAGATATCCCTGAAGATCAGACAACTGGTGGGGGATGAAAAAGAACGGAAGGGCCGGCATCATGAATTGCAAGAACAAATAGAACAGTACGAAGCCCGGATCGTCGAATCCATCCCCCTCCTGGGAAAAGAGCTGCTGGCGATCAGCCACACAGAGCTGCTTGGAGAAAAACTGCAGGAGACCGAACAGCTGATCTCGTCCAAACGCCAAGGCAGGAATCAGTTGCAGGAATTGAACAAAAAGCTGGAAAAACAGGAAAAGCGCTGCCAAACCCTGCGCGAATCCCTGGCCGAACAGCGCATGGCGCTGCAACTGGAAGAAAAAGAACTGAAAAACAAGCATTCTATGGCCGGCAGCAGCCGGGAAGAAGTGAAAAAGGCAAAAAAGGAACTAAAAGCAGCCTTGTCAGATTATCCCTATGAGGTTGATGGGGTGGAGGACCTTCAGGAACTCATTGCCGAATTGCGCCGCGAAAAAGACGCCTTCTTTGCCAAAGAAAAGCAAGGCCGTCAAATTGAAGAGGAATTTAATCTTAAGAAGCAGGAAGCGGCCAGAGACCGGCAGGAAATAGCGCGCTTGGAGGAACAGCTGCAAAAGGCCAGGACGGAGATGGAGGAAGGACTGTCGGAGCTCAAATCCCAACAGCACGAACGACGGAAACTGTTCGGCGATCGCGATCCCCGGCAAGAAAGAGAGGCATTGTACAAAGAGGTGGAAACAATGGAGCAAGTACTGGCGGAATCGGAAAAATTCCTGAAAAAGATAGAACGGGAACAGCAACGCCTCCAAACGCTGTTAAAACAAAAGCGGGAGGACCGGCTCAAGAACCGGGAGCAGTCGGAAAAGCTGGATAAGGCCTTGCGCCAATCTGCCCGGCAATCGGGGATCGGCGCCCTGGAGGAGCTGCGGGCCGCGCTGCTCAGCAACGAGGAGCGGGAAAACCTGGAACGGCAGCGCAAAGAACTGGAAAAACAGGAGCTGGAAACCCGCAGAGCCTTGCAGGAGCGGGAGAAGGAATTGGAACAACACACCCGGAAAGAGCCGGCTACCGCCTCCGAAGCGGAACTGCAAAGCCTCATCGAAGAGCTGGAGCAGGAGTTGGAGCAAATGCAGCAGAACAGCGGAGCGCTGCGCGAGCGCCTGAAGGCCAATGAGGCGCGCCAAAAGCGGGCCGCAGCACTGATTCGGGATATCGAGGCTCAGCAACAGGAATACCTGCGCTGGGCAAAACTCAGCGATATCATCGGCGCCGCCGACGGTAAAAAATTCCGGGTGTATGCCCAGGGACTGACGCTGAGCCGGCTGGTTCGCCTGGCGAACAGTCACCTGCAACACCTCAACGGACGCTATGTCATCCGAAAACGCAATGAGGAGGACCTGGGCATCGAAATCGTCGATACCTTTCAGGCTGATAACTGCCGCTCCATGAATACCTTGTCGGGAGGCGAAAGCTTCCTGGTCAGCCTGGCCCTGGCCCTGGGATTGTCCGACCTGGCCGGGCAGCAAACGAACATCCGCTCCCTGTTCATCGACGAAGGCTTCGGCAGCCTGGATGAGAATAGCCTCGACCTGGCTATCTCTACCCTGGAGAACCTGCAAGCCGGAGGTAAAACCATCGGCATCATTTCTCATGTCAAGGAATTGAAAGAGCGAATTGCTGTGCAAATACAGGTGAAAAAGAAGGGAAGCGGCTTTAGTGAAATTGAGATCGTGGGTTAATTGGCTGTTATTATCGATATACTGTCCGGCTAAATCGATTTTTGACACCTTTATTGCCCCTTTTTGTGTTATTTTGTAAGATAATCTTTTAAATTACTGGAAAGACCATGAAAAAAAAGCTAAAAGCGCTTTTTGGAACACATCACAATCTGGATGAAAAAAGTATTGATTTTCTGACAAGGGCTCTCGAAAAAAATAATTTACCAGGTTTCGATTATATTGAATTCAAACAATCTTTGGGCGCCCTCAGGGAAATGGATATCGAGGAACCGACCGCTATGCGCTCGGCCTACGCCACCGCCTCAACCGTCGGACTAACCAAGGAAAAACTGCTGAAAACTGCTGAACACTATAAGCAGGTGCTCAGTAATGAAAAAAAACAGTTTGACGCAGCGCTGGAAAAGCAAATTCAGCAGAAGGTCAAGTCTAAGGAACAGGAAATCGAAAAGCTGAAAAAACAGGTAGAAGAATACAAAGCTAAGATAGAAGAGCTTCAGGAAAAAATTGACCGCGGTCAGTCAACTATCGATCATGCGGACGAACACATCAATGAAGCTAAAAACAAAATCCTGTCAACGAAGGAGAACTTTGAACACACCTGGCAAAGCATCCGTAACGAAATAGACAAGGATATTGAAAATATCGAGAAATATTTGTAAACTCCGAGATCAATCTCGCAAATTGAATACTATATGACTGATTCCGTTAATTTTGATAACCCGCAAGGGAAGAGCAAATCGTTCTGGAAACGTCCGGAAGGTGTTACCGGAGCCATCTTCATGCTTGCCCTGCTGGCAGGAGGTGGGTACCTGCTCTACCTGGCGCTGCCGGCCTTGATATCGCTGGCCTCCAACGTCCTCTACCTGAGCCTGATCCTGATGGCCATCGCCGCCGTCGTTTATGTGGTGCTGGATCCCAGAATGCGCAACCTGGTCTGGTACATGTACAAAAGCGTGATGCGCTGGATTACCGGCCTGTTCGTTCAGATCGATCCGGTGGGTATCCTCAAAAGCTATGTCGAGGACCTGGAAGACAATCTGATCAAGATGCGCAAGCAGATCGGAGCGATCCGAGGGCAAATGCGTAAGCTGCAGAGCCTGATGGAGAAAAACAGCGAGGAGATTGAGAACCACATGAAGCTGGCCGGCGCCGCCCGCGATGCCGGTAAGGATAAGCAAATGCTACTCTCCAGCCGTAAGGCGGCACGCCTTAAGGATACCAACGAAAAGTACCTGACCCTCCATAAAAAAATGGAGGTGCTTTACCGCATCCTGAATAAAATGCACCAGAACTCTGAAATCCTTCTCGAAGATACCAAGGATCAGGTCAAACTGAAAGAACAGGAACGCAAAGCTATCCGCGCTTCTCACTCCGCTATGAAATCAGCTATGAGCGTGATTAGCGGCGATCCCGATAAGCGGGCTATGTTCGATGCCGCTATGGAAGCCATCGCCGATGATGTCGCCAATAAAGTCGGTGAGATGGAACGCTTCATGGAAATGTCCTCCAGCATCATGGATTCAGTAGACCTGCAAAACGGGGTCTTCGCCGATGAAGGAATGAAAATGCTGGAAGAATGGGAGGAAAAAAGCACCCTGATGCTCATGGAGGGAACTTCTTCCTCCGCAGACACACTCGATCTGAACGAGTCCTTCTCCCGGCCGGAAAAAGAAAAACAACGCAATACCAAAACCGGGAGCAATTCCTATGACAATCTCTTCGACTGATTAGAGCACGCCCGATCAATTGTAACAAAGCCGGCCATCGAAGTCTCCTTCGATGGCCGGCTTTGTTATCTGTCGCATCGCTAAGCTCAAATATCGAAGCGTTTTAAAAGACCTTGAATTTTCACAAGATTTCTTAGTAAAAAAGTCCTTCGGTTTTTATATATTTGTATCTAACTCTTTCCATACCTTATTTGCAGGCAGCCAACCTGCCATGAGCTACGCTATTTACTTACTCATTCTAACGGATAGGTTCTCCAGTTCGACTGCATCCCTTCAACGGTGCTGGGGTATTCCTAATCGCTTGCGTATTAAACCTCAACATACTATTAGAAAATACAGTACTTATGAAAAAGGTCTTTTTACTGCTCCTGGTCTGGAGCAGTCTCACGCCGGTCAACCTGGTACAGGGGCAGAATCAGTTTGGAAAAAATTTTGTAGGCGCCAAGCTTTTATTTCTCGAATACGGGCGGGCCAATGGCATTGACACCCTGAACATCACCAACGGTATCGAAGCTTTTTATCAGCGCAATTTCAACAAATATCTCAGCGTCGCCATACCCGGTAAAGCCGGCGCGATTAATGTAATGGGCGATCGAAACAACCGCCGTTTCCTCAGTCTGGACGGTTTACTGCACTTGCATTGGTACGATCCTGAGGCCCGCTTTTTTCCCTATCTTTTGGGAGGCATAGGCGTAGCTTGGGAAGAATTTGAAGACTCCAACACACAGATCCCATTGGGAGGAGGCGTCAATATCCGGGTGGGAAAGAGTTCCTATGTCAACCTGCAGGGAGAATACCGGATTTCTATGGATGATGACCGAAACAACCTGCAGGCAGGGCTGGGTTTTGTATACCGCCTGGATAAACCTGAACCCGATACCGATGGAGACGGACTGAGCGACAGCGAGGACGCCTGTCCCGAAACTCCGGGAAAAGAAGAACTGGCAGGTTGCCCCGACCGCGATGGCGATGGGGTAGTGGATCAATCGGATGAATGCCCCGACATCGCCGGCGATGCCGGTCTCAATGGCTGCCCGGATAGTGATGCCGACGGAATCCCCGACAAAGATGACCAGTGCCCGGGCATCGCTGGAACAGCGGAACTGCTGGGGTGCCCCGATCGCGATGCTGACGGGGTAGCCGACCAGGACGACAACTGTCCGGATGAAGCCGGTCTGAAAGAAAACAACGGTTGCCCTGTCAGAGATAGGGATGAGGACGGCATCCCCGATGAGCTGGATAACTGCCCGGAAGAGGCGGGCCCTGAGCAAACGAACGGCTGCCCCGATCAGGACGGCGATGGTATTGCCGATAGTGAAGACGAATGCCCGCAAATCGCCGGCACTGTCAACGGCTGCCCCGATACGGACGAGGATGGCGTGATTGATCCGGAAGATAGCTGCCCGGACCAACCCGGTCCCTCCACCAATAAAGGTTGCCCCGAGATAGAAGAAGAAGTAAAAGAAGTACTGGATTTTGCAATGCGTGCCGTACAGTTCGAAACGGGTAAAGCCACCTTGAAAGCGGAATCCTTCGATGTCCTCGACCAGATCGCCGAAATCATGCGCCAATACCGGAATTACAATCTCCGGATTTCCGGACACACCGATTCTACCGGAGCAGAAGAAAACAACCGGATCTTGTCTGAAGAGCGGGCCAAGGCCTGCTACCAGTACCTGATCAGCCAGGGTATTTCACCCGATCGCCTGAGCTTTTACGGCTACGGAGAAGAGCGACCCATCGCGGATAATGACGACAGACAAGGACGGCGCCTCAACCGAAGGGTAGAGTTTGAAATGTATCTGGAGTGAAGAAAGGACCGGGGCTAATGCATCGGGATATTGGGTATAGATTAACTATACTCGATGCAAATTGGTTTGAGAATTTTCTCAAACCAGTTACGTCGGTATTTGCTGACTCGAAGATGGGTTGAATGCTCAAACCATTTCGACGTCAGTAAATCCGTAACTATCCATCGCCGCTACGCAGTGATATTTCTTGTTTTGCCACGGATCACACGGATTACCACAGATTATCATTTTGGGGAATCCGTGAAAATCTGTGTAATCTGTGGCTTTTTTTATGAAACTTTCCTGGCGAAGCCGGGAGGGTGTACAGTAACAACTATTTTTTGTATTGCTCATATCCCACCTCTTCCAATTTTTTGTATTTCTTCGCCACCCCCTGGGCAAGTTGCTTTTTATATTCCAGTATGCGTTGCTGCTGCGCCTCATCCTGGCTGCCGATGATCTGTGCGGCGAGGATGCCTGCGTTCTTCGCAGCATCGAGCGCCACGGTGGCTACCGGCACCCCGTTGGGCATTTGCAGGATGGAGAGCACGGAGTCCCAGCCGTCGATAGAATTGGAGGATTTGATCGGTACCCCGATTACCGGCAGTGGCGACAGGGAGGCGACCATGCCGGGCAGGTGGGCGGCTCCGCCGGCGCCGGCGATGATGACTTTAATACTTCGCTGATGCGCCTGTTTGGCAAAATCAAACATACGCTCCGGAGTGCGGTGCGCCGAAACGATCGTTAATTCAAAAGGTACTTCCAGTTCTTTCAGTACCTCGGCCGCCTGTCGCATAACCGGTAAATCGGAATCGGATCCCATAATGATGCTTACCATTGTATTTTGTTTTTAGTTGTTTCGATGTAGTAGGACCAATTAAGATGATAGGATACTATTTGGACAACAGATTAACCCGGATTATTCATGGCAAGTCCATGAATAATGACGACAAATGATCGAAAATCTTTGATTTTCAAACATTTGTGTCCGGGTTAACTTTTTGACTTGTCTCCAAATCAATTTTCATCTCGTCTGCACCCTGGCCAGCCCGTCCGAAAAATCCCTCATATCGAAAAAATTAGGCGGAATAACTACCTTTCCTGTTTTGTCAACAAAAGCGATGCCTCCGTAAACGGCAGCGCGGGCCAGGCCATCATGGAAGGGCCATGCCAGGCCGAATTCGGGCGGAGTAATCTTTTGCCCGGAGGGGTCGATCAATCCCCAAAGATTGCCGCGTTTGTACCAGGCTACGCCTTCGCTGAAGGCGTACAACTGGTCGAATTGCGGACTTACTACTTCTACGCCCGTTTCGTCGATTAGCCCGTAACGGCCGGCTTTTTCTACTATCCATAGCTCTTCACCGGCGAAGATAATTTGCCGGTATTTCGGGCTGACGACGAAGGCGCCGCTACGGTCAATCAATCCGTACAGATCGCTTCGTTTGGCAGGCGCAAGTCCCTCGTTGAAATCCCGGGCATTATCAAATTCTAGGGGGATGGCTACTCCTCCCTGTCGGTTGAGGAAGCCGTAGTGGCCGTCCCGCTTCACCCGCGCCAGTCCTTCGTAAAAAGGACTCACCCGCTGGTACCGGGGCGGGATAATCATTTGTCCGGAGGTGTCGATCAAGCCGTAAGCGCCTTTCTGCTGTACTTTGGCATAACCATTTTCGAACGCCGGGGCAGCGTTTTGGAATTCGGCGGGAATGCGGATATTCCCCTGCCGGTCGATATAGCCGTACTGCTTGTCGATGCGCACGCGGGCCAGCCCATCACGGAGATCTTGTACTTCCTCGAACTCCGGCGCTACGGCCCAGTCGCCGTTGCGGTCGAGGAGGCCCATCCCGCCCTCAAAAGTCTGTACGCGGGCCAGTCCCTCAGAAAAAGACCAGGCGGCACGAAAGCGAAGAGGGATGGCAATACGGCCGCGGGGATCGATGAACCCCCATTTGCCACCCTGGCGAACAACGGCCAGCCCTTCGCTGAAGTTGCGGGTCTCATCGAAACGGGCCTCTATGACCAGGTGGCCGTCACGATCGATATATCCCCATTTGTAGGGGGAAAGCTCATAATCCTCTTCCGGAGGAGGCAACACTGCTTTTTCCGGCGCATCGGCACTGTTGGTTTCAGGAGCTGCATCGGGCCGGCAGGCAGCCAGGGAAAACAAAATGAGCGGAAAAATCAGAAAGCTGTATTTCATGGTCGGGAAAACCAGTTTTCAAATTTCGAAATCTACACCGCGCTTGAGGAGCTCGTCATATCGATCCTGAACGAGTTTCTGGTACCTTTCTTTGTCAAAAGTATATAACTTGGCCGGCCGGTGGGCAACGCCTTCCTGTTTGCCTACCTCCCGCAAGACTCCCATGCGCAAGATGCGGGTTCTGAAATTTCGCTTGTTGAGCGGTTCTTTCACCCCTAGTATGGTCTCGTAGAGTTTTTGAAGCTGAGTGAGGGTGAACTGCTCGGGTAGTAACTCAAATCCGATCGGCTGGTAGCGCACCTTGGCCCGCAGGCGCTGGATGGCGACCGTCATAATCTTCTGGTGATCAAAAGCCAGCTTTGGAAGATGGTCAATTTCATGCCAGCGTACGTTGCGGGCGTCGGAAGATGCCTCCACGGGGTGCTCCTCCAGATTGACCAGAGCGTAATAGGCTACGCTGATCACCCGGCCGCGTGGATCGCGCCCGGGAGCGCCGAAGGTGTACAATTGCTCGATGAATAAATCCTTCACCCCGGTTTCTTCCTCCAGCTCTCGCAGGGCAGCCTTTTCGAGGGTTTCTTCTATGTCGACAAAACCACCGGGCAGCGCCCACTGATCCTTAAATGGTTCGTTGCCACGCTGTATCAGTAGTACTTTCAGCTTACTGCTTTCATCAAGACCAAAAATGACACAATCGACCGTTACTGACGGCCGGGGGTATTCGTATGTATAAGGCATAATGCATCAGCTTATTTTGCAGCTGTTTCCCGCTTATATTTTTCGACCAGCTCCATTTTGCGGTGATGAAGATGTTTCTCCAGGCCGGTTTTATAGTTGTCCCAATCCACTTTGCTGAACAAGGCTTGCTGTTTCAGGGAAAATTTACGGATTTCGCCGACGCCGGGGGAATCGTATACGCGCTTTCCGTTGCGAAATACCGGAACGAGCAGGTCTTCGCCCTCAGCTTCCTCATAATCCTGAAATTGCTCTCCGTTAAAGTCATACACGCGCTGGCTATACGGCAAATGCAGATCGTAGATCATGTCGGCTATCGGAACGCCCTGCCCGTCGCTGAGGCGACGCACCTGCTGTATGCCCGGATTGCTGATCTTAATCGTTTCTTCCGACAATTTGAGCCGGTATTCCCATTCTCCTGCTTCATTGGTGACAGCAGCCAGCTTGTACACCCCGCCCAGCGCTGGTTTGTCATGACCGGTAACCAGCCGGGTGCCAATGCCCCAGCTGTCAATTTTGGCGCCCCGCTCGTTCATCTCTTCGATCTGATATTCGTCGATCTGATCACTGGCCACGATCATCGCGTCTTCAAATCCTGCTTCATCGAGCAGCTTGCGGGCTTTAATGCTGAATTCGGTCAGGTCACCGCTGTCGAGGCGGATACCTACCATCTCATGGCCTTCCCGGCGCATCTCTTTTCCTATTTCAATGGCATTTTTGACGCCTTGGATGGTATCGTAGGTATCTACAAGGAAGATGCTGTTGTTCGGCATAGCTTCGGCATATTCACGGAAGGAGGTGATTTCGTCGTCAAATATCATCACCCAGCTGTGTGCATGCGTTCCCAGAACGGGAATGTCGTACAGGCGCCCGGCGATGACGTTGCTGGTGCCATGACAGCCTCCGATATAGGCGGCGCGGGTAGCCGTGATGCCCCCGTCAATGCCCTGCGCCCGGCGCAGCCCGAATTCGATTACCTGCTGATCCCGGGCTGCCTGTACCATCCGGGCTGCCTTGGTGGCGATCAGGGTGGAGAAATTGACTACATTGATCAATGCCGCTTCCAGAATCTGGGCCTGAATCAAGGGGCCCTCCACCCGGATCAGCGGCTCGTGAGGCATCACTACCGTCCCTTCGGGAATGGCGTCTATGTTGCACTCAAAATCCATGCGCTGCAGATAATTGAGAAAGCTCAGGTCGAAAAGCGGCTTGTCATCTGACCCTTTGATCGATCCCAGGTATTGGATATCCTCCGAACTGAATTTGAAATTTTCGATGATGTCAATGGCGAGTTGCAGACCGCCGGCGACAGTATAGGGCGTGTCGTAGGGGGTTTTTCGATAGAACAGGTTGAAAACGGCCTTTCGCTCGTAAAGACCGCGTTCCCAAAAGCCGCTGGCCATGGTGAGGTGATACAGGTCCAGTACCAGACCAAAGCCCGGACTGTAAATTTTCGGAATGTGAGAGTGTTGCATGGCAGTTATAAATGGTTAGTTTAGAATTAAAACTAAGTTAAGCGCTTTTTGAAGAAACTACAATTATTGCTTTGCCTAAATTTGATATTATCAAACTATTAAGTCTTGCTTATCGTTCTTGCAGTGATCAGGAAAATTCATCAATCATTAGACGCTTTTTTAATAAGGAAGATTTACCGCTTGCGTTCACAACCTTTGGGAAAAAGAGGGCGTCTTTATTTTGCAGTTACAATAGATTGAACATGAGCAAATGGATAAAATTTCCGCTTTTCCTAATGGCGGTTTTTTCTATGATAGCCCTGAATGCGGCCACACCGGAGCCGCCCGTAGTACAAGAGTCTTCCTGGGAAGAATTTAAATCCTACGAGGGAAAATTTCGCATTCTTACCCCGGGCCCCTTTCGGGTAAAAACAGATACGATTGAAACCCAGGTGGGCCCCGTGGCGCATCACACCTTTTTCTACCAGGCGCCGGAGAAACAGGCGGAAAACCTCATCTATATGGTCAGTTACTATGATTATCCGCCGGCGGCCGTACACTCCGATTCCACGGAATTACTCAAAGAGTTTTTCAGTGCCACGATCAGTGCGGCGGTCAACAGTGTGCGGGGTGACCTGGTCTATGCTGATGACATCCGGCTCGATCGATATCCCGGTAAATTGTGGCGCATCCATTACCTGGACGGCAAAGCAGTAATCAAAACCAAGGCTTTCGTGGTAGGCTCCCGCTATTATTCCGTACAAACCATCATGTACCGCAATATGAGCCTGAATTCCGCCAGTGAAAAATTCCTGGACTCCTTTCGACTGCTGAACTGATCATTTTCCGCTTCCCGGTGTTGAACGGGCAGAAAGCATGGTTAATTATTTTTTATGGAACGCATAGAACTTTCACAAGGCGATATTACTAGTATGGAGGTCGACGCGGTTGTCAATGCCGCCAATTCTTCCCTGATGGGGGGAGGAGGTGTCGATGGTGCCATCCACCGCGCCGGAGGACCGGCTATTCTGGAGGAATGTAAGGCAATCCGGGAAGAGCAGGGTAAGCTGCCGACCGGAGAAGCAGTGGTGACGACTGCCGGCGAGATGCCTGCCGACAAAGTTGTTCACACCGTCGGACCGGTGTGGAGCGATCACGAAGAAGAAGAAAATGACCGTTTGCTGGCCAATTGCTACCGCAATAGTCTGCAGCTGGCGGTGGATTATGAACTTGAAACGCTTGCTTTTCCCAATATAAGCACCGGGGTGTACGGCTTTCCCAAAAAACGAGCTGCAAAAGTTGCGATTGGGACGGTACGCGATTTTCTGGAGGAGAACGACTCGCTGGAAAAGATCATCTTCGTTTGCTTCGACGAAGAGAACTACCGCATATATAAGCAAGAGCTTGGGGGCTGATCGGACCTTTTTCCCTATCTTTGGACCGTCCGGATTACGAACCTCCTAAATTCCGCTTCATGTCTAAAATAGCCGTTTTCCCCGGTTCTTTCGACCCTATTACTATTGGGCACGTAGACCTGGTAAACCGAGCCCTGCCGCTTTTCGATGAAATTGTTGTCGCTATCGGCATCAATACCCGGAAAAGAACATTGTTTGATCTGGAGCAGCGCAGCGCCTGGCTGGAAGCTGTCTTCAGCGAGGAGCCGAAGGTACGGGTGGATCATTTTGAGAACCTCACCGCCCACTATTGCCGCCGGATCGGCGCCAAATATCTTTTGCGAGGCCTGCGCAATGCGTCGGACTTTGATTATGAAAAAACGATTTCCCAACTCAATCACACAATCGGTGACGGCCTCGAAACCATTTTCCTTATCAGTCAGCCGGCTTATTCGCACATCAGCTCTACCATCGTCCGGGAGATCATAAACGGCGGGGGAGACGCGAGGCCTTTTCTTCCGGAAGAAGTCAGCATTCCGGATAGTTTTGAAAAAATGAAAACCTAGTTCGGAATGACCTACCAATGGATACTGCTTGACGCCGATAATACGCTTTTTGACTTTGACCTCTCTGAGCGTTATGCGCTTAAAAGCGCCCTGGAATACATCGGCGTCTCCTTTAAAGAGGAACATATTGACCTGTACCATCGTATCAATAAAGCCTGCTGGCGGGCTTACGAAGAGGGAACGATGACCAAGGCGAAACTACGCCTGTACCGTTTTGAACATTTTTTCAAGCAAATAGGGATTCAGGCTGATGTTCAAAGTTTTGCCGACCGCTATATGCAACAGCTCGGGAGTACCGATTTTCTGATAGACGGGGCGGTCGACCTGTTGGAGCAGCTGCAAGGGCATTATCACCTGTTACTGGTTACCAACGGGCTGAAAGAGGTGCAATACCCCAGGTTGAACAAAACAGGTTTACATCCTTTCTTTAAAGGAGTCGTCGTATCCGATGAAATCGGGCACTCCAAACCGGCGGCTGAGTTTTTTGAGTACGCCTTCGAAAGTATGGCACACCCGCAGAAAGAAAAGGTCCTGATGGTAGGCGACAACCTGAATGCAGATATTCGCGGGGGAAATGAGTACGGGCTGGATACTTGCTGGTACAACCCCGGAAAGCAGCAGAATGCCTCCGGTATTGCTCCAACTTATGAGATCAATGCATTGCATCAGTTAGCGGGTATGCTGAACCCCTTAGAGCATGTTTAAAATTTCATCCTTCGGCCCCAAACGGCGCCTTCGCCCAGCGACAAAATCCATCCGTTTGGAACTCGAAAACGAAATTTAAACATGCTCTTAGTCTCGTTTTAGATATCGGGTGCAAAGCTTTAGTTTTGCAATATCAAAAACAAAATAACATTCTCTAACCTTTCCAAACCAACTTATAGTCTATGTCAAACGCATTCTATGAAATTCCCAGTATAACCAACGAACCCGTACTGAACTACGCTCCCGGTTCCTCCGAGCGCAGGGCGCTGGAAGCTGCTTTGGAAGCTGCCAAATCGCAAGAGAAAGAAATCCCGATGGTCATCGGCGGGCAGCCGGTGAAGACGGATAATCGCATCGCTATTCATCCGCCTCACGAACTCAGCCACACCCTTGGCTATTACCACAAAGGTGGTCAGGAGCATGTTCACATGGCTATCGAGGCGGCCATGAAGGCCAAGGAGAAATGGGAAAGCATGCCCTGGCAGGAACGGGCGGCCATCTTTCTGAAAGCGGCAGACTTGTTGTCGGGGCCGTATCGTCAGCGGATCAACGCCGCCACCATGCTCTGCCAGTCCAAAAACGCTTACCAGGCAGAAATTGACGCCGTAGCCGAATTGTGCGATTTCTATCGTTTTAACGTGCAATTTATGACCCAGATCTATCAGGAACAGCCCATTAGCACTCCCGGTATCTGGAACCGCATGGAGTACCGTCCGTTGGAAGGCTTCATCCTGGCCATTACACCGTTCAACTTTACCGCTATTGCCGGCAATCTGCCCGGGGCGCCCGCGCTTATGGGTAATACGGTCATCTGGAAACCTGCTGAGAGCCAGGTATATTCGGCCTCCGTCATTATGGAAGCCCTGCAGGAAGCCGGCCTGCCCGACGGCGTCATCAACCTCTTGCTGGTCGACGGTCCGGTCGCCGGGGATATTATTTTTGAGCATGCCGATTTCGGCGGGCTGCATTTTACCGGCAGCACCGGGGTCTTTCAAAACCTGTGGACCCTGGTCGGAAAGAATATCCAAAAGTATAAGTCCTACCCCCGCGTTGTCGGTGAAACCGGTGGCAAGGATTTTGTCATCGCGCACCCTTCTGCCGGAGCGCCGCAAGTCGCTACGGCTCTCTCCCGCGGCGCCTTCGAATTTCAGGGGCAAAAATGCTCGGCCGTATCGCGGGCCTATCTGCCGCAAAGCCTCTGGGACGATATCCGGAAAGGATTGGAAACCGATCTCGATTCCTTCAAGATGGGCTCGCCCGAGGATTTCTCCAACTTCATCAATGCCGTGATCGATGAGCGGGCTTTTAATAAAATCACCAACTACATCGCGCAGGCCAAAAAAGACCCCGAAGCGGAAGTCATTATAGGGGGAAGTTACGATAAGAAAGAAGGCTACTTCATCGAACCGACTGTTATCCTGGCCAAGGATCCGAAATACCGGACCATGGAGGAAGAAATCTTCGGCCCGGTACTGACTATTTACATTTACGAAGACGATCAGTTCGAGGAGACGCTGGATCTGCTGGATCAAACCTCTCCGTACGCCCTGACCGGTGCGGTCTTCTCCAGAGACCGGGATGCAGTTGAATTAGCCACTTACAAATTGCGTCACGCCGCGGGTAATTTCTACATCAATGACAAGCCCACCGGCTCCATCGTCGGCCAACAGCCCTTCGGCGGCGCCCGGGCTTCGGGTACCAACGATAAAGCCGGATCGGTGCTCAACCTCTATCGCTGGGTGTCGGCCCGTTCAATTAAGGAGAACTTCGTTCCTCCTACGGATTATCGTTATCCTTTCCTGGGTGAATAGGCAACAGTTCCCGGTTCTTTAATTCGAGAACCGGGAACTTTCCTCAAACCTCTCCACTATCTATCATCAGTTTGACGCGCATCAGAGCCAACATGGACAGGGAGTCGGTGATTCTGCCGTTGATCACCATGTCCAGCGCCTTCCGAAAAGGAACTTTTCGTACGCGCAGGTCCTCCGTTTCTTCTGGAGCCGACTCGCCGAACTCCAGGTTTTGCGCTAAAAAAGCCATGCCTGTCTCGTCGGTGACGGAGTTGGAGATATCCATATCCATAATTTTAGTCCATTGCCCGGCGCGGATGCCGGTCTCCTCTGTCAATTCCCGCTGGGCGGATTCCAGCGGCGAAGTGCCGACCGGGCAGCCGCCCTCGGGGATTTCCCAGCTATAGCGGTTCAGGGTGTAACGGTACTGGCCCACCAGCCAGGTATGGTGATTTTCATCCAGCGGGACGATCCCGATGGCCAGGTTTTTGAAATGCACCACACCGTAGATACCTTCCGTACCGGTAGGCGTTATGACTTCGCGGTGAGTGAGTTTGATCCAGGGGTTCTGGTACACCTCTTTAACGCTCAGCGTTTTCCAGGGATTGGGCTGTTCTTTTTCGGACATGCGCGGTGCTCGTTTATTTTTTGCGGTTTAGCGGCGATGGTCTTTTACTGTATAAACGGCGGGGGAGTGGGGCCGGCCAGCAGCTGCTGGAGGTAGAAGTCCAGTAATTCCGGCCGCGCCACCATGGTAGCAACGATCATAAAAGCCAAGCCATAAACAGCTCCCCAGAGATGGGCATCATGAGCGATATTGTCAGCCCCGTGCTTGGTCATATAGGAAGAATACCAAAGATAACCGATGCCAACGAGCAGAGCCGGCAACGGGGGGAAGAGAAACCAGCCCCAGGGGTTGAGCATGATATAGGCCAGCACCAGTGCAGAAGTAGCCCCCGAAGCACCCAGGGAAGCATAGTAATTATTATTCTGGTGCCGGATGTATGCCGGAATACCGGCAATGATAATAGCGCTGAGATAGAGCACCAGGAACAAGATTTTTCCGAAAGCCTTGCCGAAGAGGGCGGAGTTGAAGAAGCTCTCGATGACTTCTCCGAATTGCCACAGCACGAAAAGATTTATCAGCAAATGTCCCCAATTGGCGTGAATAAAGCCGTGTGTGATAAAGCGATACCACTCGCCGTTATTCTTAACGCTGGCGGGATGAAAAATCAGCTTTTGCCTCATGACCGGATTGTTGAAAGCCTGGTAGGAGATGACACCGGTCATGATTACTAAAATGATGGTAAAACTCATTAGAAGTAAGTGTTAGTTTTTTTGGTTTCTTTATTAAACGCGCTGCTAAGCGATTAGTTATATTCGACCTTTAAAAGAAGGCCAGTTCTTCCATCAGGGTATGGCGTTCGGGGTAAGAGGTGCGAAACTCCTGTACCAGTCGGGCGGCGAGATCCTTCATGCCGATCTGGTGTAGATGATCGAGCGTTTCACGGATGCGCCGTGAGGATTTGGGCCCAAGGTGATTTTGGACGTAGTCCTGTAAGAGATCCCGGTAGAGTAGCAAAAGTTCTTCTTCGTATTCGGGCAGGAGCTGTTCATCGTATTGCTGAAGAAGTCGAAGGGAGGCGCACTGCCGCAAATGTTCGAGCAACTCTTTTTTCTGGCAGGCTTCGGCAAGCAGATGGGCCAGTATGTCGTTGCGCTGCCGGGTAGGTATTTTTTGACGAAGGTGCTCGATAAGACGGCGAAGATTCGACAGGGCTGCTTTTTCTCCCAGCAAGTCTCTCAGCTGCCGGTAAATAGATAAATCGAGGCGTTGGAGAAAGCGTTTTTCTAATATCTCCTGCTGAGTATTTTTATCTCCCTGCCGGGCGGCAATCCGCAGTAATTGATCTTCCAGCAGCTGAACACGCTCGGGGGCTCCATCCGCCTCCAGTCCTTTGTGGATAAGCATACGCGCCCGCTCCAGATCCCCCCGGCGTTCGGCCTGCTCGATGGCGTGGCGTAAAACCCCGGTTTGCAGAAGGTTGTTCTCTACTAATTCTTGGGCTGCTGCTTCTTTACCTGCTTGTTCAAGCACCCGAAGTTTTAACAAGAGCAGGGGAGTGGTATCGCGGAATTCACTTAGGTATTTATCCATCAGATACTCGATGGCCTCAGAAAGGTCCTCGTAATGTTTTTCCGTTTCAGCTAACTGCAGATACAGCTGTAGGAACTGCCGGTCCATTTGGTTGTTGCGATAAGTCAGCTTTCGGCATTCCTGCAGGCAATAGCGGCGCAGGGCGGATTGCAGTGCGGGGGGCAGCAGGTTGGTATCCGCCATGCCTTTGAGCAACTGAAAAGCCCAAAATAAATTATTTTTGAGCGCATCGGTGGAAGTCTTTACTTTGCTGAGAACAGGCGTGACCTTCTCGATAATGCTTTGAGCGATGGAAACCGCTTCGGCGTAGTGTTGTCGGGTAAGAGCTTCCTCCGATTGAGCTCGCAGTTCATCAATAACCTTCACGATTTTCTGTAAACCGCGCTGGCTAATCGTCCGGTCGGGCCGCCGGGCGAGGCTGACGGTGCTGTCCAGCAGCTGAAGGAATTTAGCTTTCGTATCGATACTGCCGACATTAGAGGTGAAACGCGCCTTGAGGGCTATGGCAAAGTTGCGATGGGTACGGGCATACTCCTTGACGAAGTTGACGAGTTCATAGTGATCGACGTTGTCCAGTACGATGGCAGTTGTCAGTTTACGAGAACTCTTTTGTTTACCGCGCTTTTTCTCTTTGCTATCTTTTATCCGGCGAAGCTGACGGCGCAGGGCCAGCAGGGTGGCAACGAAATGTTCACAGCTGTCCTGCTCCTGGAAGCGCTGACATTCACAAGTGCCGGCGAGGACGCGGGAAGGGCTGATCTTGACCTCAACTTCGTAGACAGTTTCTCCTTCCCTTACGGCGCCAACCCACAGATGCCGTTCTATTTCCTGCAAAGGCTGAACGGCGCCGGCTTCGAACAGTTCTTCTCCGCGGAGAAGATCGGCCTCCTCAACCTGAGCTTCCAATTTGCGCAGTAAAAAATTCATAGATGTGGCTGGACGTTCATTTCTGAGATCATAAATTTTGGACACCACGAAGGGCATAAATGTTCAAAGATAGGAACATTCCGTCTAGAACTCAATAGCCGGAGGGAAAGCTTTGTGTCTCACTTTACTCAATAAGAGGCTTGCCAAGATAAACTTTGATTTCCGGAGAGATCCGGATGCGTACCTTCACGATCAGTGGATCGTTTAGGTTAGCATAGGTCTTTTGGTGAAGATTGTAAGTGGTTTTTATCGTATTGACCACTGATAGGATAGCGGCATTACGGGGGTTTTCCTTAATGATGCGGTTGAGCTTTTCCTGGGTGAAGTCCTTATGGTCACCAAGCATTTCCACTTCCAGCGCGGGACTGATGGCTACACTGAGGGCAAAGCTGGAAATCTGCAGACCATACACCTCCAGCTTGGGAAATACTTTTAGCCATTCTTCGATCAACTGATAGGACTTCTCCTTGGCGCCTTCTCCGAATGAGGAGGCCTGCTGGCGAAGCATTTCGGTAGCTTCCTGAAGGGTCTTCTTGAATTTGTCAATCATATTTTTTTGACTTGTTCTACCAAACTTCCAAACTTTCCGCCAACTTGTCAAACGCTACAGCTTCCATTTTGCTTTTTTATTTGAAAATGAATTTGTACCCTGTACGCTAAATACGCCAGCTTTGCTGCTTTTACGGTCCATTGAAAACGCCGGGAAAGGGCAAACTATTAAATCAAATAAACGTTTAGTTACGAGCAACGATTAATTTTAGCGAATTCTGAATCAGCAAAAACACCAAAAATAGCAGTGCATAGCATGAAAGATATCAAAACCCTTGGCCAGTTAAAGAAAAGTGGATACCGTCCGCGATCGATCAAGGAAGAATTACGCGCCAACCTGGTGGATAAACTCAAGCGCAAGGAGAAAGTCTTTGAAGGTATTATCGGATTCGACGATACGGTGCTGCCGGATATAGAACGCGCTATCCTTTCCCGTCATAATATATTGCTTTTAGGGTTGCGGGGGCAGGCAAAAACCCGTATCGCCCGGCTGTTGATCAACTTGCTCGATGAGTACATGCCCGTTCTGGCCGGGTCCGAACTCAACGACGATCCGCTTCATCCTATTTCCCGGCAGGCAAAGGACCTGATCGAAGAACACGGTGATGACACTCCGGTGGAATGGGTACACCGGGATCTGCGTTACGTAGAAAAACTTGCTACGCCGGATGTTAGTGTGGCGGACCTCATCGGTGATGTCGATCCTATCAAAGCCGCTTCCCTGAAGCTGCCTTACTCCGATGAACGCGTCATCCATTTCGGTCTGGTCCCCCGGGCGCACCGCAGCATCTTTGTCATCAATGAACTGCCCGACCTGCAGGCCCGCATACAGGTATCCCTCTTCAATATTTTGCAGGAAGGGGATATTCAGATACGGGGCTTCAAACTGCGCCTGCCACTCGATATTCAGTTCGTATTCACGGCCAACCCCGAAGATTACACCAGCCGGGGAAGTATCATCACGCCTTTGAAAGACCGCATCGAGAGTCAGATCCTGACCCACTATCCCAAAACGGTGGAAGTCGCCCGTCAGATCACTCAGCAGGAGGCTCAGTTGGTAGAAGAACAGAAGATCGTGGAAATTCCCGACGTGCTGGAAATCCTGCTCGAACAAATCGCCTTTGAAGCCCGCAGCAGTGAATATATCGACGAGAAGAGCGGCGTGTCGGCCCGCCTCAGTATTTCGGGCTACGAAAATATGGTCAGCACTGCCGAACGGCGTATGTTGATCAACAGCGAAAATAAAACCGAGGTGCGCATCATTGATTTCTGGGGGGTGGTGCCGGCTATTACCGGTAAAGTCGAACTCGTTTATGAGGGCGAGCAGGAAGGGCCCTACAACGTGGCTATCGCCCTGATGAGCGGCGCGATTAAAAAGGTGTTCCTCGACCATTTCCCAAATCCCGACAAACTGAAAAAGGGAGAAGAACGCGATCCTTACGGGACTATTCGGGCCTGGTTCTCCGGCGGCAACTCCGTTGACCTGCTCAACGATTCCAGTGACGAGGAATTCCGGAAAATACTGGATGAGGTGAGTGGATTACGCAAACTGGTCGAGAAGCAACTAGATGTTAAAGGAGAGGAAGCCTATACCTATATGGAACTGGTGCTGCACGGCCTGGCGGAATTCAACGTTGTTAACAAGGATGTCCTGGAGGCCAGCTTCACGTTCCGGGACTTGCTGGCCAATATGCTTGACGATGACCTCTTCGATGATGAAGACTGACCGGGTGGACCGGCTGCCTTTTCTTTTCAAGGAGCAGGCCATACGGTGAACCTGGATTGCAAGGCAGCGTTTCTTAATTGAAAGAGCGACAGAGAGGAAGTCATGATAAAATTATCCGAAAAGACTCACTCCCTGTCGCCTCGCACCCTCCGACAGTGCTTCCCGCCCCCGCGAAAGCACTGCCTTCTATCCGAAGGATTGATTTCATAGCATACTACGTTCTTTTCAATGCTGTAAGCAAAACAACAAAAAACAACGCTAACGCTTATGTTGCTGAAAATTAATAACGAAAACCCCGAAGGAAGAAAAATTAATCAGGTCGTGGAAGCCCTGGAAAACGACGGCGTCATTATCTATCCGACCGACACGGTCTACGGATTGGCCGGCGATATCCACAGCAAAAAGGCCATCGACCGCATGTGCCAGTTACGGGGGCTGGACCCCAGCCGGGCTATGCTGACTATTATTTGTAAGGATATCAGCCAGGTTTCTGAATATACTGAACAACTGGACACCACTATTTTCAAGTTTTTGAAAAAAAACATCCCGGGGCCCTTTACCTTTATTTTGCCTGCCAGTAATCAGGTGCCCAAGATGTTCCGCAACCGGAAGCGAACCATCGGAGTACGCATTCCCGATCATAGTATTCCCATCCAAATCGTAGAAGCGCTGGGACACCCCATCATCACGACTTCCCTAAAGTCCGATGATGAAATTCTGGAATACTTTACCAATCCGGCCGACATTTATGACGACTTTAAGAAACGGGTCGATATTGTCATTGACGGCGGCGTCTGCGGAAATACCCCTTCCACCGTTATCGACTGCACTAACACCGAGCCGGAAATTATCCGCATGGGTGCGGATGAGCCGCAGGCATAGGGAAATTGTTCTCTCAGGTGAATTCGAACTTTGCTTCCCAGCGGACAAGGATCGTCCTTTGACCGGTGGAAAAGCTTCTTACCTTAGCAGCGAGGAAAACTTGTTGAATGAGATTTTTGATCATCACCCTGGGCTGCCTTTTTTCAGTTGTTTTTGTCCTCGAGGCTCAGAACGGTATCGTTCGGGGGCATCTTTACGACGAGGACAGCGGAGAGCCGGTCGTTTTTGCCAATGTGGTTCTGGAAGGGACGGGGCTGGGCGACAATACCAATTTTGAAGGCTTCTTTAGTATTGCCGAGGTGCCGCCGGGAAACTATCAATTGGTGGCGACCTACCTGGGCTACGATACGGTACGGGCCGATATACAGGTAGGAGCGGGGGAGGTGCTTTACCAGCGCTTGTTCCTTTCTCCCGACGTGATCGAACTCAGTACCGTCGATGTATCGGGACGGCGGGAGCGGGCGCGAACAGAGGTGCAGGCCGCATCGGTCACCCTTACGCCCAACGAAATCAAAGCCCTGCCGGCTACGGGAGGCGAAGCTGATCTGGCTCAGTATCTGACGGTGCTTCCAGGGGTGATCCAATCCGGCGATCAAGGTGGACAGTTATACATCCGGGGCGGGTCGCCGGTACAGAACAAAGTGCTGCTTGACGGGATGACTATCTACAACCCCTTTCATTCCATCGGCTTATTTTCTGTTTTTGAAACCGAAACCATCCGCAGCGCCGAAGTGCTCACCGCAGGTTTTAACGCCGAACATGGGGGGCGGATTTCAGCAGTCGTGGATATCAAAACCAGAGAGGGGAATAAAAAGCGATTCTCCGGCCTGGTTTCAGCGAGCCCCTTTCAATCCAAAGTCCTTTTCGAAGGGCCTATCAGGAAACTGCAGGAAGCGGAAGGCGGCAGCATTTCCTTTCTGTTGACCGGCAAGCACTCCTATCTTAACGAAAGCTCGAAGGTACTTTACGATTACGCCCGCGACGAAAATCTGTTCAGCTTCCTGGGCGACAGCCTGGCTTCGCAACTGGTTTTACCCTATAGCTATACCGATCTTTACGGTAAACTGTCCTTCAATGCAGGTCAGGGCAGTCAACTGGACCTTTTCGGATTTCATTTTTCCGATCAGGTGGATTTCAGCGAGTTGATCAGGACCAACTGGAATAGCAGCGGTGGCGGCGCCAACTTTTCACTGGTTCCCACTAATTCGAACCTGGTGATGAAGGGAACCCTGGCTTATGCAGTCTATGGTATCGAACAGATGGAACCCGGCAGCGGCCCGCGCAGTAGCACGATCAGCAGTTATACGGCGGCACTGGAGTTTACTTATTTCGGGAAGCAGCGACAGCTGGACTACGGTTTTGAGTTTCATGGATTCAACACGGATTTCCGCTTTGTCAATGCTTTTTCCATCCCTTTTGAGCAGCGCGATTTTACCACCGAGCTCAGCGGATATCTCAAATACCGGCACATCTTGGGGGATCTGATCGTGCAACCCGGTTTACGTTTACATTTTTATGCCTCCCAGCCCGCATTGTCGGTAGAACCCCGGCTGGGCTTAAAATACCGTCTGTCAGATCACCTGCGTCTGCGTCTCGCCGGTGGTCTTTACAGCCAAAACCTGGTGAGTACGGTCAACGACCTGGATGTTGTCAACTACTTTACCGGATTTCTGGCCGGACCGCAGGAAACCATTTTTGAACCCGGAACCAGGACGCCAAGCCCCACCCGCCTTCAGAAATCCATTCACGGCGTGGCCGGCTGGGAGCTTGATATTGGAACTCAGCTCGAGTTGACACTGGAAGGATACTACAAACGATTCACTCAACTGATCGAAGTCAATCGCAATAAGCGCAGCGGAGTGGATCCTGACTTTTCCACCGAGACCGGCGACGCCTACGGCCTCGATTTCAGCACCCGCTACGATAATGGGCGCCTCTACGCCTGGATGACCTACTCATTGGGTTATGTGTTCCGGGATGACGGAACGCAGCGCTATCCGGCGCTTTTCGATCGCCGCCACAATGTCAATGTTCTGCTCTCCTACGCTTTCGGCAAAGACCGGAACTGGGAAGCCGGGCTGCGATGGAATCTGGGCGCAGGATTCCCCTTTACCCAAACCCAGGGCTTTTATCAGGCCATCCCATTCGACCGGGATAAAGTGCGGACGGACGTCCTGTCCGGCAATTACGATCTTGGAACCATTCTTTCCGAAGATCGAAATGCCGGCCGCTTGCCTTATTATCACCGGCTGGACCTGTCGCTGAAAAAGACCTTCCGTTTGTCGCGCTACAGCCGGCTGGAGGCGCTGTTTAGCCTGACCAATGCTTACGATCGCGATAACGTATTTTTCGTCAATCGCGTTTCCAATGACGTGGTGCGCCAGTTGCCGCTTTTACCCAGTTTGTCTCTGACCTTCGCCTTCTAATACTCCGTATTTTCGAGGAGTAGCGTAAAATAAACCCAAGCCCTCAAACGTTAACAGCTCATTAACAATAATTGAATCCTTGTTAACACGAGATTGATAGGTATTATTTACCTTTGTAATGAACGCTTTCAAATAAAGATCCTTAAATCAAAAAAAAACGAATAGTCCTATGTTGAAGCAAATCAAATTCGGATTGCTGGCTACGATGCTTGTTGCTCTGATGGCAAGCTGCCAAAATTCCAACTCTGATGTACGTGATGAGGCACGTCAGGCGATTGAAAATAATGCTGTACAACCGGCAGACCAGGCCGTACAACCGGCTGCTCAAATGGCAGAGGCGCCTACGGGACCGACAACGGAAATCTCTTTTGAAGAAACGGAATTCGATTTCGGTACGATTACGGAAGGCGAGAAAGTTTCGCACACCTATACGTTCAAGAACACAGGAGATGAGCCTCTGATCCTCAGTGACGCCAAAGGCAGCTGTGGCTGTACTGTACCGAAGTGGCCCCGCGAGCCCATCGGCCCCGGTGAAACGGCAGACATTGTTGTAGAGTTCAACAGTAAAAACAAGCGTGGTAAGAAGAACCAGAAGGTGACGATTACGGCGAATACCAACCCGCCCCAATCCTTCATCTATCTGAAAGGTGAAGTATTGCCGCAAGGAGAAGGTGGTGTTCAGGTAACGCAGTAATTCGCTTACTTGACCGCCCGGAGCCTGTGAGGTTTGCAAAATCTCACGGGCTTTTTTTATTTTACGACCGTTTTTGACACGAAGAAACCGGATCGATGAACAAATACCTGTCCCTGATTAAATTCAGCCATACGATTTTTGCATTGCCCTTCGCCCTGCTGGGCTTCTTTCTGGCAACATTGAAAACAGGTGGCGGGATGAGTTGGCGTCTCTTTTTTCTGGTGCTGCTGTGCATGGTCTTTGCGCGTAGTGCCGCCATGGCCTTTAACCGCTATCTGGACCGGGCGATTGACGAAGAGAATCCGCGTACCCGGCAGCGGGAAATCCCGGCGGGGGCGATCAGTCCGGGAGCAGCGCTTGCCTTTGTGGCGATCAACGCCCTGCTATTCATTTTTACTACCTGGTGGATAAATCCGCTTTGCTTCTATTTGTCTCCTCTGGCCTTACTGGTCGTACTGGGATACAGCTACACCAAACGCTTTACTTTCCTTTGTCACTTTGTACTCGGCCTCGGACTGGCGATGTCGCCCCTGGGGGCCTATCTGGCTGCCGGCGGCGGCTTTGACCTTATCCCTGTACTGTACGCTGTGGCCGTCTTATTGTGGGTGTCCGGTTTTGATATCATCTATGCGTTGCAGGACGAAGAATTTGATAAATCACTCAACCTCAGTTCCGTTCCTGTTGTATTAGGGAAGCAGGGAGCATTGCGTCTGTCCTCCCTGTTACACTTCTGCTGCGGCGTACTCATTCTGCTGGCCAGTTATCTGCTTGGGCAGGAATTTGCTAACTTCAGCTGGGTGCAATGGGGGGCGGCCGCTATCTTTCTCGGATTGCTTTATTATCAGCATACCCTGGTAAGCCCGGATGACCTCAGCCGGGTAAATATGGCATTTTTCACTACTAATGGTTTCGCCAGCCTGCTGTTCGGCGCCTTGATGATCCTGGATATTTATTACTGATTTTCCTCACAGGCGCCTTCGGTCCAGGAGGTCACTCCCGCTTTTTCTGCAAAACAAGTGTTAGGATATGTTTTGCCGTCACAACCACAAACAGGATCATAAATTTGAATACAGGCGGCATCAGGGTCGATTTTATTTTCATCAATACAATCTCCGTTGCCCTGAGCCCGGTTGCAGGTAGCAGCTATACCTGTTACAAAAAGGAATAAAATAAGTATAAAATGCTTCATAACCGATAAAATAAATAAATTAACCGCAGTTTTTTACTTCATTGAGGCAAAGGTTTTGTCTTTTGTTCAAGAAAAATTAATTTTAAATTATCAATTTTACAGTTTAAGAAAAACTGAACCATGAAAATATCCAAAACCCTGATTCTAACTTTTCTTGCCTGCTTTCTCTTTGTGGCTGCTTCCGCACAAAATTTCCGGTCTCTGATGAGAAAGGCGAACAAGCAATACGAACTCCATGCCTTCAATCAGGCTGTAGATACTTACCAGCAAGCGCTGGAACGTCGCCGTGATGATCCGGAAGCGCTGGGAAACCTGGCCGACTGCTACCGCCATCTCAATGAAATGATGGAAGCGAGAAAGTACTATATGCGCGCCGTAGCCCAGAACAGGGTAGAAGCCCGGCATATTCTGAATTACGGCCACGTGCTCAAAGCAATGGGCGACTACGATGAGGCCAAGCGATGGTATCTTGAGTACGCCAAGGATGACCCTATGATAGGCAATCACTATGCACAGACCTGTGACTTCGCCAAGTCTCAGCAGCAGTTGAATACAGGGCTTTATGTCAACAATGAACAAAATATTAATTCCAGCGCGGCTGACTTCGGGCCGGCTTTCCGGCAGGGGCAAGTAGTATTCTCTTCCTCACGGATCGATATACAACGCACCAGCACTAACGACTTCTCCGGGCAGCAACCTAATCAGTTATACATCGCCCGGAGCGGGCAGGAGGGTATGCTGGAAAATCCCTTCTTTTTACAAAATAGTTCGGACAAGAAGCAAAACATCGGACCGGTTTCCTTTTCTCCGGAAGGCCGATACATCGTGTATACCAAAAATAACTTTGTAGATGGTACCCGGCATATAGCCTCCAGCGGGATGCAACTCAATCTCTTTTTCGCCGAAATCAATGCCACCGGTGACTGGATCAACGAGCAGGCCTTTCCGTATAATGCCGAAGGTTATTCCACCGGATTTCCCTGCTTTTCCCCCGACGGTAGTGCCATCTACTTTGCCTCCGACCGGCCCGACGGCTTCGGCGGATACGATCTTTATGTTTCTTACCGGGCAGGTAATTCCTGGGGACGACCGGAAAACCTGGGGCCGGTTATCAACTCGCCAGGTAATGAAATGACCCCTTATTTCGATGGAGATAACCTGTTTTTCTCTTCTGATTGGCACCCCGGGTTTGGTGGCCTCGATTTATTCCGCGCACAACAAATGAATAATCGCTGGTCCCAGATCTTCCATATCGGTAATCCGGTCAGCTCTCCACGCGACGATTACGGACTAGTGTACGATAAGCTGCGCAACATCGGTTATTTCGTCTCCAATCGCGAGGGCGGCGAAGGGCACGAAGACCTTTACTCCCTGTCCCGGCCGGCAGAAAACATCATTCTCAATGTGGAAAATGCTTCCGACGGCTCGCCCGTTGCCAATGCCTTGGTTGATTTTACTGACTGTGGCCAGGGACTGGTGCAGACCGACGATCGCGGAATTTACCGCCTGCAAGCCGTGGAAGGCATGAACTGCACGGTATACATCCGTAAAGAGGGATATATGGACCGCAGCATACAGCTGAGCTCTAGCGGCCAGCAGGGAACAAGGCAGGTAGAGGTACCGTTGGTGCGCCGCGGAGAAGAGTATTACGGAAAAATCCTCAATTATAATACCCGTACGCCGGTAGAGGGGGTAACCGTTATCGCAACCAACCAGATGACCGGGAATACCACCCAGGTCGTGACGGACGCCAAAGGTGATTATACCCTGGCGCTCAGTCCTAATTCAAGTTACCTCATTCGCTACTCCCGCCCAGGGTATCGCGATGTTAACCGGACCATACGCACGAATCAGGGAACGGATTCCTCCCTGCTGGGCACCATCTCCATCCTGCCATCGGATGCCCCTCTGCCCGCCGGCGTGACAGATCCCAGCCAATTGATCGATCCTTATCAAACGGAGAACCAACAGCCCCAGCAAGGCTCCGGAACCCAAACCTACAGTGGTTATGCTGTGCAGGTGGCTGCCCTGAAGCAACCTAACATGGAGCGCTTCTCCGACCTGGAAGGAATGGCTACCTTATACAGTAAGCAGGAAAACGGCGCCCACAAAATCCGGCTGGGTGTATTCCAAACCAAGGAGGAGGCCACCCAAACCCTGAGTAACGTAAAAAGAAAGGGATATAAAGGCGCTTTCGTCGTGGCAGAACCCGGTGTAGAACTCGCTGCACAGGGTAGTGCAGAGTTTGTCAATAACACGGAAAACAGCGGAGGGCGTTTTAAGATTCAGCTGGGGGCCTACCGCAATCCGCGTAGCTTCGATAGCTCGAAAATCGATGACCTGGGATACATTGAAGACAAGCAAAAGGGCAACCTGACTGTGAAATTCCTTTCCGGATTTTCCACGGCACAGCAAGCCAAAGCGGCGCTGCCACAGGTGCGTGCCGCCGGCTTCACCGGTGCCTACGTGGTAGAGGAGCAGAACAATGGGCAGATGAAGCGGGTGCAGTAGGAATAAGAAAGCTGAAATAAGAAATAAGAAAGGCGGAGACCGGGAAGACCGGTCTCCGCCTTTTGCTTGATAGGAGCAGCGGGAGAATATGTCATTGGTCCGCTACGAAAGCCTTTTTACAGCACGGAATCTACTGGCTCGTGAGGCAGATCGAACGCTTCGGCTACGCCTTTATAAACAACTTCCCCCTTCACTACATTAAGCCCCAGTTTGAGCGGCTCGTTGTCACGGCAGGCCTGTTGCCAGCCCTTATTTGCCAGCTGAATAGCGTAGGGGAGGGTGGCGTTGGTCAACGCGATGGTGGAGGTTGTCGGCACGGCGCCGGGCATATTGGCTACGCAGTAATGCACTACCTCGTCGATGACGAAAATCGGATCTTGGTGAGTGGTCGGAGTACATGTTTCAATACAGCCTCCCTGATCGACCGCCACGTCGATGAGTACAGTGCCGGGCTGCATGTCCCGGAGCATGTCGCGGGTAATCAGTTTGGGGGCCTTGGCGCCAGGGATGAGTACCGCCCCAACAATCAGGTCATGATCGGTGATCAGTTTGCGAATGTTGTATTCGTTGGAGAACATCGTGGTGACATTGGGCTCCATGACGTCAGCCAGATACCGCAGTCGCTGAAGATCGATATCGAGGATGGTCACCTGGGCGCCTAAACCAGCAGCCATCTTGGCGGCCTGGGTGCCAACCACCCCCCCTCCGAGGACCAGCACCTTACCCGGTTGTACACCGGGAACTCCACCCAGCAGTACCCCGCGGCCCTTCTCGTGTTTCTCCAGGTACTTAGCGCCTTCCTGCACGGCCATACGACCGGCCACTTCTGACATGGGAATCAGCAGCGGCAGCGAACCGTCGGCTAACTCAACAGTTTCGTAAGCCAGACACACCGCTTTGCGGTCGATCATGGCTCGCGTCAACGGCTCGTAAGAAGCAAAATGGAAATAGGTGAAGAGTAACTGTTCTTCCTTGATGAGCTCGTATTCCGACTCGATCGGCTCCTTGACCTTGATGATCATTTCAGCCTTGTCGTATACCTCTTCGATAGTGGGCAACAGCTTCGCACCGGACTCTTCGTATTCCTCGTCCGAAAAACCACTGCCTATACCGGCAGTCGACTGAATATATACGGTGTGGTCGCGCTTGGTGAGCTCAAGGGCTCCCGCGGGAGTCAGAGCCACTCGGTTTTCATTATTTTTTATTTCTTTTGGAACACCTACAATCATGGTATTTATTTTTATTTGGCCAGGAATGCTGTTTTCGCTGAGTATGTACTTTACAGGTGCAGTGTAAAAGCGCTGCAAAAATAATAAAGCAATGGAAAAAATGTAATAAAAAAAGCCCGCTCATGGAGCGGGCAGCTAAATGATCCTAATTTGCTTGCCAAAACTGATACATAATTATAAACCATGAGTCCCACACTCCCTACCTCCGGAAAGCCTTTTGGCTTCGTCCCAGGAAGATCGGTTTTTGGATAGGCGGAATGAGTTCGCGGCGCACGGCCATATCGAACAGCTGCCGGACGGCTTGTCGCCCTACAGAACCAAGATCACGCGTGAAGTCATTCACATACAGGCCAATGTGTTGATACATCACCTCGCGATTCATTTCCTGGGCGTGTTGCCGGACGAATTCGAAGGTGTCGCCGGGATGTTCCTGGGCATAGGCGACACTTCGACGCATCACCCAGTTGATTTTTTGTTGTATCTCTACCGGCAGGCGGCGGTTGGCGGCAATGCCGCCCAGTGGAATCGGGTGGCCGGTGCGTTCTTCCCAAAATTCACCGAGGTCCATCAGTTTGACCAGCCCTTTTTCCTGATAGGTGAAACGGTTCTCATGAATGATGAGGCCGGCGTCAAAATCACCATTCAGCACAGCATCTTCAATTTGGGAAAACAATAACTCCTCCTTATGTTGTGCTTCCGGAAAAGCCAGGCCGAGCAGAAAGTTAGCGGTGGTGTAACGCCCGGGGATGGCGATGCGGCAATCCGCTATATCCGCCTCTGATATGGCCTGGCGGGCGATGAGCAGCGGACCGCAGTTGTTGCCCAGCGCGCTTCCGGCGTCAAGTAAAACATAATTGTCAACTACGTAGGCGTAGGCATGATAGCTGAGTTTGCTGATATCCAGTTTGTTTTGAAAAGCCAGCTGATTGAGCGCTTCCACGTCATCGATATGAGCCTTGAAATGCAAGCCCTCCGTGTCAATTTTTTGGTGCAGTAAGGCGTCAAATATGAAGGTGTCATTGGGGCATGGGGAGAAACCAAGTGTCAATGTCATAGTTTTTATTATTTTGAACCCTGTATGCGACTACGTCAAACTTACTTTTTATGAGCCATCTCCAAGTTATATACGAAGATAATCATTTGATAGCAGTGAACAAGCCCGCCGGCGTTCTGGTGCAGGGGGATGTCACCGAAGACGTTCCCCTGTCGGAATATGTCAAGGAATACATCAAGGTGCGATATAATAAGCCGGGCGATGTATTTCTGGGGGTCATCCACCGGCTGGACCGGCCGGTGAGCGGGGCGACCATCTTCGCGCGTACCAGTAAGGCGCTGAGCAGGATGAACGAATTATTCAAACAACGAAAGATAGGAAAGACCTATCTGGCAATAACCAGTAAGCGCCCCGAACCCATTGCTGGCCATCTGAAGCACTTCATCTCAAAGGACCGGAAAAAAAATATCGCCACGGCCTATGATCATCTCAGCAAGCGGGCAAAGGATGAAGGGGCTAAAAAGGCAGAGTTGGATTACGAGATGATCGGTGAGATCGACAGCAATGTGCTGCTGCAGGTTCATCCGCTGACGGGGCGCCCCCACCAGATCCGGGTGCAGCTGGCCAGTATTGGTTGTCCGATTCAGGGCGATCTGAAATACGGCCATCCCCAGGCTACTCCTGATGCCTCTATACGCCTGCACAGCTATCAGCTTGAATTCGAGCATCCGGTAAAGCGGGAACCGGTGCGCATCACCGCTTCGGTCCCCGATGAGCAAGGCTGGAATATTTTCAAAGGGATCATCAAATAAAGCGCCTCACGGATGAACAGCTCACGCGTTCCCGCTCATATTCTACCGGTGATCATTTTGTCGCAGTTTGCCGGCACCTCCCTGTGGTTTGCCGGTAATGCCGTACTGGCTGACTTGCAGACCCTCTACGATCTGCCTCCTACCGCAGTGGGCAACATCACCTCGGCGGTGCAGTTCGGATTTATCGCCGGCACGCTGAGCTTTGCTTTTTTGGTTATTGCCGACCGCTTTTCACCTTCCCGGGTATTTTTCGTCTCGGCCCTGCTGGGTGCTTTTTTCAATCTGGGAATCTACCTGTTCGCCACCGGGTTCGTGTCATTGCTCCTCTTCCGTTTTCTGACGGGCTTCTTCCTGGCCGGCATCTATCCGATCGGGATGAAAATTGCGGCCGACTGGTACGCGAAGGATCTGGGGAAAGCACTGGGCTACCTCGTCGGCGCCCTGGTACTGGGAAAGGCTTTCCCTTATTTTCTCAAGTTTAGCAGTGGCGCCCTGCCTTGGTACTCCATCATTTGGGCCACTTCGGCTTTTGCTTTTTTCGGTGGGCTGTTTCTTTTGCTGACCGTTCCTGACGGACCCTTTCGCACCCGGGGCAGCCGCTTTCGACCAGCTGCCGTCGTCGAAATTTTTCGCTTTTCCGATTTTCGTTCAGCCGCCTTCGGATACTTCGGTCACATGTGGGAGCTCTATGCTTTCTGGGCTTTTATTCCCTTTTTTCTGAGGGCCTACGAGGGGTATCACAACACCGTAGTACTGAATGTACCGCTCTGGAGCGCTATTATTATTGGGATGGGGGCCCTGGGCTGCATTCTCGGCGGTTACTGGTCCTTGCGGGTGGGCAGCGCCCGGGTGGCTTACGTCATGCTGGCGATATCGGGTATTTCCTGCCTTTTTTCTCCCTTGTTGTTTTTGTCTTCAGGCTGGGTTTTTCTTTCTTTCTTGCTGGTATGGGGATTTGCCGTCGTAGGGGATTCACCCCAGTTTTCCACACTCGTGGCGCGCACGGCACCCCGGGAGTACGTCGGCTCAGCACTGACCATCGTTAACTGCATCGGCTTTTCCGTGACAATAGCCAGTATTGAACTGCTGAATGTGCTGGCGATTCGCTGGGAAAACCAGTTCTTATACCTCGCCCTGTTGATCGGACCGCTTTTCGGACTGTGGGCGATATCGAAATTGGTGCGCCTTCAACCAGGATGACCGGAATGCCCCGCCTATCCTGGTAAAAATTGCTATTTTGTTTGCCGAGAACAAGGACCTAATCACTATTAAACAGATTAATATGGAGCGACATTCTCCCTGTGTGCTCATCCGGGGCATTTCAATCGTTATGCTAATCCTTCTCGCTTGGTTCGCCCAGGCTCAACCCTCCAAAGACGTGCTGGCCACTCAGGTAGACGCTGTATTCAGCGCATGGGAACAACCCGGCGTTCCCGGCGGAGTGGTGGGTATTGTAAAAGAAGGCGAGCTGGTGCTGGCGCACGCTTACGGGCTGGCCAGCCTGGAATACGGGGTACCGGTGACGACGGAAACCATCTTCAACGTCGCTTCCGTCTCTAAGCAATTCACTGCTTTTTCCATTATTTTGCTGGCGCAGGAGGGTAAGCTTTCGCTAAAAGACGACGTGCGTAAATACCTGCCCGAGGTGCCCGATTTCGGCACAACAATTACAATCGGACATTTGATGAACCACAGCAGCGGCCTGCGTAATTTCCAGAACCTGCTGGCGATGGCCGGCTGGCGCGACGGCGATCCGATGACGAATGACGATTTGCTTAAATATATCCCCTACCAGCGGGAACTCAACTTCCCACCAGGTTCGGAATACCTGTACTGTAACACGGGCTTCAATTTTATGGCAGAAATTGTGGAGCGCGTCAGCGGGCAGTCTTTTCAGGAGTTTACCAAGGAAAGAATTTTTGAACCACTGGGTATGGATCATTCTGAATTCCGGGAGGATCTTGAAACCGTCAATCCCAATACAGCTACCTCTTACGACGGTAGCCAGGAAGAGGGTTTTCGCCGGCCGAAGCCCTTCTGGGCCTACGTCGGCAACGGCAACTTGTGTACCACCGTCGCTGACCTGGCGAAGTGGGTCGATAATTTCCGCCATCATCGCGTCGGAGGGCCCGAAGCCCTGCAGGAATTGACTACACGGGGCATACTGACCAGCGGCGATACGATCAATTACGCCCGCGGTATCGTGGTAGATGATTACCGGGGCCTGCGCCGCTTTCAGCACGGCGGCTCCATCGGCGGCTACCGTGCCTCACTGATGTACTTCCCGGATCAGGCCACAGGAATCCTGGTGCTGAGTAATTTCTCCAGCGCCGGCGCCTCCGGTAAAGCCCTGGCCGTCGCGGATATTTACCTGAAGGAGCATTTCCCCGAACCTAAAGCGGAAGGCCGTTCCGAGCCGCTCCTCTCCAAAAATTCGGTCGAAATGGCTCCCTCCTCCTTTAAGGCCTTTGAAGGGACCTACTTTTTGCAACGTGACGGCGCTCTGTTGAAGTTGTACCGGCAGAACGACCGCTACATGGCGGAAGTAGAGGGAACCGCACTGGAAATCATCCCTTCCTCAGATACGAGCTTTTTCGTGCCGGACAGCGATATGGGGCTGATCGGTCATCCCGAGGGGAATGCCGCGATTGAACGGCTTACCGCCTTCGCTCCTCGCCGGCAGACAGCCCGCCGTATCGATCCGGAGAAACTGTGGAGCCGGGCGGCCTTGCAGCAATATACAGGTGAGTACTTCAGCCCGGAACTGCAAACGACCTACCGCATCGTCCTGCAAGATGATCAGCTCACCGTTCAACATCGCCGCCATAATGATTTTAAAGTGACACCGGTGGCGATCGATCAACTCCAGGCAGAGGCCTATTTCTTCCGCGACGTCAAAGTGGAAAGAGATGAAAACGGTACGGTGAAGGGATTGCGCGTTTCTAACGGGCGCGTTCGAAACCTGTGGTTTGAGCGAAAAGGAACCTAATGCTCGTCACTGGATGCTCGATGCTGGTGGATACTAGCACCCAGCATCGAGCATCCGGCAATCCACCCTCCTGTCCAGGCAGCCTGGAAGTTGAAACCACCGGTAATGGCGTCGATGTTTAAAACTTCACCGGCAAAGAAAAGTCCTGGAAACAGCTTGCTTTCAAAGGTCTTAAAGTCAAACTCCCGCAGGTCGACGCCGCCGGCAGTGACAAATTCTTCCTTAAAAGTACTTTTGCCATTGACGGCGAATCGGCCTTGTGTAAGTTCTGCTGCCAGGCGTTGTATCTGTTGCTTGCTCAGGGTGGCCCAACGCTGACCGGCACGGATACCGGCGGCTTTGACAAGCGCCGTCCAGAGCCGGCCCGGCAGTTCAAACTGCGGATTGGCGGCCACCTGTTTTTTGGCGAAAGCCGTTTTTAATTTCAGTAAGGCCTCGCGGATGTCCTCGGGGTGGCGGTTCAGCCAGTTGACCCGGATGTCGAAGCGGTATTTCCTTGCAGCCAGCTCCCGGGCGCCCCAGGCCGACAGACGCAGGATGCCGGGGCCGCTCATTCCCCAGTGCGTGATGAGCAGCGGTCCGGTGGCTGATAAGTTGCTGCCCATCACTTCCACCGCTGCTTTGGGAACACTGAGACCCGGCAACCCTTTAATCCGCTCATCCTTGATGTTGAAAGTGAAAAGCGAGGGGACTGGGGTAACAATGGTATGACCTAATCGCTCCAGCATGCGCCACACCGCCGGACTACTGCCGGTGGCCACCATCACCCGGTCGGCATGGTAGCGATCTCCTTTGGTAATAATTTCCCATCGACCGGTTTTCTCCGAAGGAGGGCGCAGGTCCTCCATCCGGGAGCCCTTGATTACTTCTACACCCGCCTTCTTCACCGATTCCCAAAGACAATCGATGATCGTCTGCGAGGAGTCGCTTACTGGAAACATCCGGCCGTCTTCCTCTATCTTCAGCTCCACACCTCGCTTGGCAAACCAGTCGACCGTGTCGCCGCAGGCAAAGCGGTGGAAGGGGCCTAATAACTCCTTTTCCCCGCGCGGATAGTGCTTGCTCAACGCCCCCGGCTCCCAGCAGGCGTGGGTGACATTACAGCGACCGCCTCCGGAGATTTTCACCTTGTTAAGGACCTGCCGGCCACCCTCCAGGATGACCACCTTGGCTTCCGGCGCAGTTTCCGCCGCCCGGATAGCGGTGAAAAAACCCGCCGCTCCGCCGCCGATGATAATGATGGTTGTTTGCTTGCTCATGATATAACTAGAAATACGTTCTGTGGATAACTGGTGTATAGGTGCAAAAGTTCCACAGAAGGGTGAGAGAGCGATGGAAGAAACCCAGCGAACGACTTTTTAGTTATTCAACTAAAATTTAGTTGATTTAACGAAAAAATCGTTTTATATTATCGCTATGTCAAAAAATGCCTAAAAGCCATGAGCCGGATTATCTGTTCTCTACTGCTCTTATTTATCGCTTTCCTAAATGCTTTTCCTCAGAGCAAATTACATCCCGAAAGGCCGAAATGGGATGAGCAACTGACTATCCTCTACGATCCTCAGCATCCGGAAGCGGAATTGAAGTCAGGCGAAGAGATTTTCGCTTTTCTGCGCCTTACTTTGAACCGGACAAATTAATTCAAAAACTACCCAAACATGAAACGACTCAACGAAAAAGAAGAACAGATCATGCAAATCCTCTGGCGTCTGGAGCGCGCTTTCGTCAAGGAAATCATGGCGGAAATGGAGGAGCCCAAACCACCGGTGACTACCGTCTCCTCCATCGTGCGCAAGCTGGAGAGTGAGGGGCTGATCGGTCATGAGGCCTTTGGGAAGACGTACCGCTATTATCCCATTCTCAAAAAATCGGAATACCGGCGCTCTTTCTTCCGGGAATTTATGGACGACTATTTCGAAGGATCGCCCAGGGAGGTGTTGTCCTTCTTTGTCAAAGAAGAAGACATAGCCCCGGAGGAACTGGACCAGTTGCTGGAGAAAATTAAAAAGCGGGAAAATGATGACGATTAGCATCCCCCAATATCTGCTGGAATCGAGTTTTTGCCTGCTGCTGTTCTACGGTTTCTACCATTTCTGGTTGCGCCGGGAGACTTTCTTTCAGCTTAACCGGATCTATCTGCTGGCTAGCGCCCTGTTGTCATTACTCATTCCGCTTTTCAGCATCAGCTTATCACAGCCTGCTCCTGCTTCGGCGGCAGTGCCTCTGGATTTGGAATACGTGCTCTATCCCGCCGTCAGCAATATTCAGGAATGGGAGAGCCAGGTATGGGCGGGGCTGGAAAAGCCGGCGCCGCTCTTTGAGATTACCTTAGGCGATGTGCTGCTGGTGGGGTATGCCCTGGGCGCACTAATGATGGCTTCCCTGCTCATCCGCAGACTTTGGAGCCTGTTGCAGCTCATCCGCCGCTCCCGCCGCCGTCGTATGGACGGAGTGACGCTTGTGCAAACCGAGGCCGATTTCCCCGCCGCTTCCTTCTTCGGCTATATCTTCTGGAACGCGGAGCGGCTGAAAGAAAAGGAACCCATCCTCCAGCACGAGCTGGTGCACATCCGGCAATGGCACAGTCTGGATGTCCTGCTGATGGAGCTCATCGTCGTTTTGAAGTGGTTTAATCCGCTCATCTACCTGTACCGGAAAAGCTTACAGGCCACTCACGAATATATCGCAGACCGCTACGTCGTACAGCGTTCAGGTCAGGCATATCAGTACGCCGGTCTGCTGGTTCAACAGGCTAAAATACAATCCTCCGGCCGGCTGGTCAACACCTTTAACTCACTTATAAAAAACCGACTCGTTATGCTCAGCAAAAGCCCTTCTCAACGATGGAATGGATTGAAATACCTCGGAATGCTGCCCTTACTGGCCGGATTATTACTCCTGTTTTCTTTCGACCTGGCGGAACGCCTCCCCGGAGCGGAAAAAGTAGCGGAAGTAGAGCAAATGCTCGGCGATCTGGGGCAGCAAACGCTGGTAAATATCCCCGCCGCACCGGCTGATCCCTCCTTTCAGTTGCAATGGGGCGATCAGCGCTGCGATTGCTACCCCGACGAACTGGAGAACTACTACCACTGTGAAAACCTCTCCCTCCGCCGCGACGAGTTCCGCCGGCTGCTGCGCCGGAAAGGCGGCTTTTTCATATTGGAAGACGACCGGCGGCAAGTCCCGCAAGCTATCACCGTCACCAGCAAGCGCACGCTCCAGGTGAAAGGCGTCCGCACCCAAATGCTGGAAATGGACCGCTTCGACGCCGGAGCGGACTACTGGTCGAAACTGCGCAAAGGGGATGTGCTGAAACTGACTTTCCGGGCAGGGGAGAAGCATTTTTTTAAATTCAACGTCACGCTCAACGACCGCCGGGAATCGATCGATTACGCCTACCTCGTGTTTCTCGGTGAGCAGCGCATCGCCATCGATATGGAAAACCATTTGGGAATAAAATATTTGAGCACATCGGATTTCCGGGAAGCGATACGGCACGAACTGCGCCTGGTAAAGAATGAAAACGAGGAAATGAAGATAGATCGCCTCGAGATTTTCAACCAGGGACTGATGCTGGAACAGCGCCTGGAGGGTCGGTGGGAAATGCCCGAAAGACTGGAGGAGTTGATCGCGGTTCGGGAAACCGCTCCTGGTAACCGCATCAATTTCAGGGTGCATTCCGGAGAAGAGCAGCTGGATTTCGCGTTTGTCCTGAAAGGAGATCAGAAGACCGCTGTTTCCGCCGATCCGGTTTATAAGATCCGATGGGGACACCTCGCATCGGGAAGTGCAAACCGAGTGATGGGCGGGCTCCGGGCGCCCGGTTTTAGTATAAAGGAAAGCGACTTGCAGCGTTTGCAGGACGCAACGCTGAAGGTCCGGATCGATGGAGTTGAGAGAGAGATTCTCGAAATTGAAGGTATCTGGGCTCGTCCGATGGCCATCCGCTCCGGTTTTAGTTCCACGAAAATTTCACAGGAAATGCCGTGGCAGGAGCGTTTGCAACAGTCATTGCAACAACTGAAAGGCGGCTATCTGATGGCGCTGCGCGGCATCCGCTTAGGTGACGGCTTATCCCTCCATATGATGGTGGAAGTGCAGCACGATGTCGACCCTGCCGAATTCTACCGCGACGGTCGCTCGCGCGCCGATTACGACGAGGCGGAACGGGTGATCACTTTCCACGAATTCGACCAGCTCGACTGGGACAAGCTGCGCCGCTGGGAACTGGTGGAAGGCCATCCGCCGCATGTAGTGATCGACGATGAGAAGTATTTCAGCGGGCCGGTATTCGATCCGGGCGAAAAAGAAACGGCGTTTTCCGGTAGGGAAACCTTGTCGATTTTACAGCCGGCCGATCTGGCGGAATTGAAACTCTACCTTCCTGATTTTGAAAGAAGCAACAGGCGAAAGGGCGCTTTGACCGGCGTTTTCCTTATCAAAACCCGCCGGCCGGAGGAAATCGCCGACCGGATGGCTGAGGAGACGACAATTCAGCAGGCCGCTGAGAGGGAAAGCCCGTCTAAACCCGACACCTCCTCCTTGATCAGGATCAACCCTGACGCTCTGGTCGATTCCCTGGTCATTGTTGTAGTCGACGGCAAAAGGGTAGGAAGGGTTTACCAGAAGCCATTATCAGGTATCGACCTAAATGCTATCGAAAAGGTAACAGTCTACCGGGGGCGGAAAGCAGTAAATCGCTTCGGTGAAGAAGCCCGGCACGGGGCGATAGAGATTATAACCAAGCGTGGGGTCCGCCGGAAGAAGAAAGAATGGAAAGCTTCCACCAAAGCCGGGGATAACAAGGTCCCCGCCGTATCCCATAATTCTGCCGTTCAGGAAAGCAAGGAAGAAAAGCTCGTCGAGCAACCGGAGATTACCCTCACCGGTTTAGCGCGGCAAGTGGAGGCTACTCTTCGGGTCTTCCCCAACGCCGCCCGCGAACGCGCCACCGTACAGTTCACGCTGCCTGAAGAGATGGAAAACGTCGACCTGGCTGTGTTTAACCTACAGGGAAAACAGGTCACTTCTCTCTACGAAGGCGCTCTCCCGGCCGGCGCGCAGGAGTTCGAACTGACGCAAGCTCAGGTGAACGCCTCCGGCACTTTTTTCATCCGGCTCAGCCTGGACGAGCAGGCGGTACTGACCAGAAAAGTGGTTTTCGAATAAATGAAAGGATTGAAGGATTGAATAATCAGCAGTCAATCCTTCAATTTCCACCCAATCATTCTGCTACGCAGCCTGGTCGGGTAAACCTTCCGACTTCCGCTTCCGCTTTCCGACTTCCTATATATCCGCTTGCCTGCGCACTTCCACCCACTGCCCCGCTTCGCGGGCGTAGATGCTGTTGTCGTACATCGCTTCGCAGGAGGTAGCCGGCAGGTAGAAGCGGCCTTCGTAGGCGGCGTTGAGCAGCACCCGGAAGGTGTGGGTTTCGCCCGGCGCCAGGTCGAAGAAGGTGTTGACGCGGTCGTCGCGGATGTCCTGGTACTCGTAATTGACAGGCTGCGGGCCTTCGTCCTCCATGGCATCCAGGCGCGTGTTGAGGATTTCCCAGCCGGAAGGGAAGACCTGGCTCAGCGCCAGTTCCTGGTAGCGGATGGGACGCGAACCGGGGTGTGTGACGCGCACCTCGGCGACGAAATCGCTGCCTTGTAACAAGCTGCCGGTATTGATGGGATTCCCTTCGCGATCTTTGTAACTGACCGCTACCTGCAGGTCATTGGCGGCATCCGTTTCGGCGCCCGTCACCGGCTGTCCGCGCAGGATGAGGCGGGCGAAGAGCTTGCCCTGGCTACCGTTTTTCACTAACAGTTTTCCTTCCCGGCCGGCCCTGACCGGCACTTCCACCTGCATGACCGGATTGCCGGACCCGGCATTGACCGATTGGCCTTCGTTGACCTGGTAGGTAAACTGGAACTGTTGCTGCACTTCATCCTCTCCCACGTACTTGCTGATGGCGAGCAAGGCGTAAGCGGTGGTTTGTGTGCCCAGCCACTGATCGGCGCTTAGCTCATCGGAAAGATATTGTAGGAGTTGGGCGGCCTGTTCTTCCTCTTCCAGCAATACCAGCGTTTCCAGGATCATGGCTCGGTCGCGGATGTGGGTGCCGAAGGTGCCACTGAGTTCGTTGTAGGCTTCTACTTGCGTAGAGGCCTGGTCGATAAGTTCTCTGGCGGCTTCCCCTTGGCCCGCGAGGGCATAGGCAGCGGCCAGGCGCCAGCGGGCGATGTTGCTCAGTCCGTCTATTTCGCGCAGGCGGTTCATCGCCGCCATATCGGGTTCCTGGGCCAGCGCCAGGGTGTAGAGGCGGTAGGCCTGATTGAGCTGGTTGCTGCGTGGATCACTAAATCCATACTCGCCGAGGCGTGGCGTCCACATACGCGCCGCTTTTTCCTGAAAATCCATCCAGCTTTCGAGCAGGCCGGGCGGCAGGGTGTATCCCATATTTTGAGCTTCCACGAGGAAGTGGCCGCCGTAGCTGGTCGACCACTGGTCGGCACTGCCTTGACCGGGCCAGTAGGCGAAGCCGCCCTGGCTGGTCTGGAATTGTTGTAGGCGGCTTACGGTGGCCCGGACATTCTCCGCGGCTTCTTCCCGTCGTCTCTCGTCGAGATCCAGCAGGCGGTGCACGTAGAGCTGCGGGAAGCCGGCGGAGAGTGTTTGCTCTACGCAACCGTAGGGATAGGTAAGCAGGTACTGCAGGCGTTCGCCGAGGTTGAGCGGGGGCAGGCTGGACACTTCGAGCATCCCTTCGTTGGTGCCCGGCATTCCCAACGGCTGGAAGGCGGGTGTCCAGTCGGCGCCGGGCTGCAGCACTTCGGCCATCACCCGGGTTTGCACCGGATTGGGGTTGCGCACCTGGATTTCGATGGTCTGCCTGGCATTGACGCCGTTGCCGCTGGCGATCACCGTAAAGCGGGCGACACCGGTGCGGTCGGTCACCTGGAATTCGAAGTTGACCATCTCTTCGCCGGGTTTACTGAAACTCACCTGTTTACTGGTGGGGCCAGCCCAATTGGCGAGATTGGCGTTTTCCTCCACTCTGACGGATACATTGCGTACTTTTTTATCCATTGCGAAGACGGTGACGGGCAGCTGCAGGCGCTCGCCCGGGCTTAGCACGCGCGGCAATGTAGCCAGCACCATCAGCGGCTGCTTGACCGGTACGGATTTATCGACAGCGCCGTAGGCGCCCTGATGCGAGGCGACGACCATGGTGCGGACGGCTCCAACGTAGTTGGGCATCTGAATCTGGTGTTTGCGGCGCTGTCCTGCTTCGAGGTAGAAAGGCCCGAGGTGTCGTACCACGGGTTCGAAGCGGTTGGCCCGCTGTTGAGCAGCGTCGGGGCGCAGCGCGGCGTCACCGCCGATGCTGAGCACCCGTTCGAGCTGCTGCCCGAAAGCGCCGAGCACCTGATCGTAGACGTCCCAGGTGCGTACGCCCAGCGCCTCGCGGGCGTAGATGGCCTCGTGCGGGTTGGGCGTCTGGAAATTGGTCAGGCTCAGCAGTCCTTCATCGACTACGGCAACCGTGTAGGCCATCGGGCGTCCTTCCCGTTCGGCGACTTCCACGGTGAACTCCTGTTCCGGTTCCAGCTCGTCAGGCATGGCGATTTCCGGATGTAATACGGTGCCGGGATCCTCCACGCTGACAGGAATGACGCCGTACATGCGGATAGGCAGGTCGTTTTGTACCTGAGCATGCGGCTGCAGCAGCGACACGTGTGCGTAGACCGTAGGATGCATCTCTTCGGTCACTTCGAAAGTGAAAGTGTTCTCCCCTTCGGTTGCTTCCGACCAGAAGGATCGGATGACTTTGGTGCCGTTTTCCAGGGTGACCAGCGCCCGGCCTTCCTGGCCGGTGGGAATCGTCAGGGTGGCGGTTTCCCCGACTGCATACTTATCTTTATCGGCACGGAAATTCAAAGTGGCGGCGGCTTCGCGACTGTCGGGATCATCGCCATAGGAAGGCGCGCCGGCGTAGACGAAATTGCCGGAGCAGTGGCCGCTTTCGGTATCACATACGCGAACGAGGTAGCGGCCCCATTCGTCGAAGCTGGTCTTCCAGCGGGCCTTGCCCTGGTTGTCGGTACTCAGCCGGCTAGGTGACTGCAGTGCGTTGACGTGGTTGCTGGAGTTGAAGCGGGCGATGTTGTCATAGCCCTGTTCCCACCACCAGCGCCAGTCGACGCGGTAGACGCCGATGCTCAGTTGCCGGTTGCGCAGGGGATTGCCCTGCGGATCGACGGCGGCGAGCTCGATAAAGGCGTTTTGGTTGACTTCTACCGTCGGCTCGCCGTATTCGTTTTCGGGCAAGCGCAAACCGGCGTAAGCGTCGTAGGGATGGTAAGGCATGGCCTTGTAACCGGTGCTGAAATCGCCGCTGGGTTCGAAGGCGCGGGTGCGGAAGCCGGCCTGCAGCGGGCCGGGGGCATTGGGTTGCTGGAAAATTTCGCCCTGCAAACTGGCCTTACCCTGTGCGTCCAGCTGTGCCTCAAAGATGGTTTTGGGCTCATAGTCGATCTCCCGGCTGGGGTCCTGGAAGGTGTAGCCGGTAAAATTTTCGAAGCTGGGGCGGACAGATTGCAGGTTGACCTCTACTTTTGCCCGGATGCCGCGGGCGGGCGCTCCGTGCAGCCATTTGACTTCCAGTTGGCCCTGCACCGGTTCACGGCTGGCGTAGAGGGCCTCGCTGCCGAAGTCGAGGTCGATACTCAGGCGGTTGGGTTTGACGGTTTCGATCTTGATGATGCGATCGAAAGCGGCGCCGCCAGCTTTCACGCGGGCGATCCAGTTGCCGGTGGGATCATCGGGGCTGGTGGCAAAATGCAGGGGGTAGATACTGCCGGTATTATTACTGGTGGCGTAGCGTTCGCGTAGGGCCCCGCGCGGGTCTTGCAGTTCGAAGGCGATGGGATAATTGGAAGGCAACTTGTCGTAGCGGTCGTCGAGGACGAATTGCAGGTAAACCGAATCACCTGGACGCCACACGCCGCGGTCAGCGTAAAGAAAGCCTTTGAGCCCTTGCTGGGTTATAGCGCCTGATACGTCGAAGCGGCTCAGCGAGAGCGCGTCGCCGTCCTGCAGGCGAAGGTAGCCGCTTTGTTCTGCTTTGCGGGCCACGGCGACAAAGGGCTTGCGAGGTAGGTCGGCCATAGCCGTACCGTCGCTGTTGGTATTTACCGACTGGATGAGCTGTTGCTGGTAATCGTAGAATTCAATGGTGGTGCTTCCTGCCGGCTGGGTGTTGCGCAGATCGGTGACGGCCACGAAGAAGCGATTATCGTCTCCTCCTTTGGCGATGATACCCAGGTTGGAAGAGAGGATATTACGGGCTACGAAACGATCGCTGTTGTAGTAAGCCGGAAAACAGGGGTCCTCACGATGCTCCCAGCGATACCCGTCGTAGTAACCGTCCACCCCGTACCATTGGTTCATTATGCTCTCCGGTTCTTCCCCCTCGACGAGCACCATTTCGGTGCGTTGCAGGTTGTCGGCGCCCGCGTCGGCCAGCGGTTTGCCGTTGCAGAAGTAGGAGGCATATTCGGGGCGAAAGCCAATGCGCACCTGGTAGATCGCTTCGGGATCTTCCCGCAGGAGTTTTTTCAGGTCGAGGGCATATCGGGTCCACTCTCCGGAGGGGGCGTTGGGGTTTAGTTGTGCAAGTTCAATCTTTTCCTTGCGGATGATGCGGCCCACCTCGCGGAGTTGGGAGGAGCCGTCAAGCTGGTTACTCTGAAGAAACTGCAGGATATTGGTATTGAAAATTTTGAGAACTTCAATGTCCACAGCGCGCAGGCCTATGGCTTCAAAAGGGAAGATAAGCCCTTCCGACTGCGGCAGGATGACGCCGCTGCCCACGAGACGCACCTGCGGTTTGACATCGGTGATGCGGAGGGTCCATTCACTGCTTTGTTGCATGCGATCTCCCTGGCTATTGCGTATGCCGGGGCGGAATACGATACGCACCTGCCCGTTGAGTCGCTGCACCGGATAGACGCGCAGCTCCTGCCCGTCGATAAGAAAACGTATCTGCCCGTTGTACCCCTGTATATCAACCAGGCCGGCCAGGTTTTGCGATTCCTGCAGCGGGTCGGAGAAGTGAGCGGAGACATACGGCGTTTGGTTCTGTATTACTTCGGCTTCCGTTACCCGGAAATCGCCGAGCGCAGGTACTTCCACGCTGCGTTCGCCGCTCTGATCGATGCCCAGGGCTTTGCCTTGCCAGCGCAGTTCCACCGTTCCCGGATTTTCCGTTCGCTCGATACCGCGTATAGTAAAGGCGTGCTCTTGCTGATCGGCGGAATGGCTCCAGCTGATATCGAGGCTTTCTCGGTTCTGGTTGGCCTGCAATACTCGTTCCACTGCTTCGGAAGCTGCGTAATCGGCGGTGTAAAGCTCACCACGCAACTCCTGTTCCGATAGGTTGTTGGCGTCGGTGGCGTATAATCCGTCGATAGTGAGCTCAAGAAACTGACCGCGGGTCTGGAAACCAAATTCAAAACTTCCGGCGGCGGCCGGCACATCGGCTATGATTTTGCCGAGCTGGACGGTAGCGATGAAGGAGGCTGCAGAGGGTAGGGGAGCAGCGGGGTCGAAACGCAGAGTGCGTTCGTCCTCCCATGCTGCTTCACCGTCAATCGAAGGGGTGAAGCTCAGGAACTCATCCGATACGCTGCGGCCGACTTCTTCGGGGGAAGCGACGGCCTGGCTGAACTGTACCTTGATTGGGCTTACGCGGGAAATCACCCCGGAGGTGTAGGCATAGACGTAGGCGCGCACCTCAGGGGGGATGGGAGCAGCCTGGCGTTCCTGCCTGCACTGAGGAAGGGTAAGCAAGATCAAAAGCAGGGTAGCAAAGAAGGAGAAGCGAATTTTAATTTGTTGCATGCTTATTGGAGTTTTTTGAAAGGGGATATTTAACCTTTTGTAAAACACCCCTGACCAGTTTGCTGTTAGGCAGATGCCTCGTAGTTTATCGCCGAAACTAATCGCGCCGGTGGTGAATCGAGGCATAATTTAAGGAATAATCGAATACAGTGCGCGGGAAAATCAATATCTATGAGTGCGATCATGCCTTTATTTCCACTACAACTGGTGGTTTACCCCGGAGAGCCCCTCAATCTTCACATTTTCGAAGAGCGGTACAAGCAATTGATCGGAGAGTGCGAACGGGAAGGAAACAGCTTTGGCATCCCTGCTTACTTCAATGAGGCTGTACAGGATACTGGAACAGAGGTGGAATTGGTAGAGATCGTAAAGCGATACCCCAACGGGGAAATGGATGTCAAAACCAGGGGGCTTTCCATCTTTAAAGTAGAAAACTTTTATCAGCAGGCGCCGGGTAAGCTCTATGCCGGTGGAGAGGTGAAACCGCTGCCTTTCACGACGGAAGGCGATTATTTGAAAAGTAAAAAAATACTGCATCTCACTCAGGAGCTTTTCCAGCTATTGAAAGTAGAAAAGGAAGCGCCTTCCGATCCTGAAAAGTTCGTTACCTACGAAATTGCCCATCAGGTAGGTTTCTCCCTACCTATGGAATACGAGTTTTTAAATATACCGGAAGAAAAGGAGCGGCAGGATTTTATGTTGCAGCACCTGGAGCAGTTTCTCCCCAGGGTGCGGGAGATGGAGCGGATCCGGGAGAAAATTAAGATGAACGGGCATTTCCGGAATCTGAAGCCACCTAAGTTTTAAGTCAGTAGGCGAAAAAAAACCACACAAGTGCCAGGGACGTTTTGTACCCGCATAAGGACATGGATAAGGCAGCCAGCATGGTTCAGTAATCCCCTTGTCTCACAATGAGAATCCGGCTTTGGGCCGGACTGAGGCCCGCCTTAGTCACGCTGAGTCTAACCTTAATTTGTTAAGTGTTCAGGCAAAACTTTTTGACACTTGCGCGGTATCTGGACAACAACGAGAGTTGTAGTCCGGTTCGCAAGTTACGGAATCTTTGATAGAATGAAAAGGGCTAAGGCATTACGGCTGCCTTGGCTGAATATCCAGCGTTAGGGCGATGATATGGGAAAAGGTGTTGCGGCTGTCACCGAGGTCGGTAAAAGCGTAGTCCACTTTGAGCTTGCCGAGTCGGAAGCCGACGCCGATACTGGGGCGGAGCGTCAGGAATTCGCTGTTGTCAAAATCTGTTTCGCGTTGAAACTGATTGACCCCGGCGCGAAGAAATACGAACTCGTTGTAATCGGCTTCCAGGCCGAAAGCAAGGTCGATACTGAAAGGATCGGAGGAAAGCAGGGTGTTGCGGCGCCCGTCGGTGGAGACCAGCACGTTGAGTTCGGGCAGCAGTCCCACTTTATTGAAACGCAGCTGGTGAGCGGTTCCGAGGAGGATTTTAGGTTTGGTGACCTCCACGCTGCTGATCGGTACTTCGTTGTTGGTGAGTTCCAGTACATCCTTCTCTTCTTCGGTAAAATTAAAGGACCAGGCGTTAAAGGTGGTGGTAATGTCCTGCGCCATCGCTCCGAAGCGCCAATTGCCACGCCGGTACTGAGCGCCCAGGTCCACCCCGAAGCCCCAGGAGGTAGCGAAGGGACCGATAATACGGTGGACCACTTTGACATTTCCGCCGATACTCAACTCGCCGTTTTGAGTATTCAGGCGCTGGGCGTAACTGGCCAGAAAAGCATAATCGGCCGCGGAGAACTCGCTGACATTGTCGAAATTTATAGATCCGTCACTTTCATAGAGGGACAGCGTGTTTGGAATTTCATCGATCCCGAAACGGATAAGTGACAGACCCAGGCGGCGCTTGCCATTAGACAGCGGCAGCACCACGCCCAGATAGTCAAACTTTCCCACACCGGCGAACCACTCGGAGTGCATAGCGCCAACCTGCAGGCCTTGCGTCATGGGAATTGCCGCCAGACCGGCGGGGTTCCAGGCACCGGCGGTCACGTCATCCACACTGGCCACTACGGCGTTGCCCATAGCCTGGGCGCGCGCCCCGATACCGATGGAGAGAAACTCATTACTGTATTTCTGCGACCGCAGCGGAGCGTTCAGCAAGAGGATAAAGAGGAGGAAAAAGAAAACTTGTAAGGTTTGCTTCATGCTAACCAGAGTTTAGATGTACACTTAACGACAAGAGCGGCCCTGTAGTGTGGCAAATATAGGATATTGTCGTTGGACGTCAGAAAACGAAACGGGAAAGCCTGTCCGGTCAAATCGAATAATTTTCATCCCCTTCATAAACCCTTCTCCTCGTCGAGTTTGGCCTCTTTCAGATCGCGGTTGACGGCAATAGAGGCGTTGAGTTCGAAGCCGATGAGGATGAAAAGAGAGTTGAGCTGAATCCAGATCATCAGGACGAGAATAGCGCCTATAGAGCCGTAGAGATTGATATAGGCGCTGCCGCCGAAGATGCGGATATAAAAAGAAAGCGCCACCGAGGAAAGTATACACAGGAAGGTAGCCAGAAAAGCACCGGGGGTAAACATTTTGAAGCGGCGTCTGGTGGGAGCGCCGTAGCGATAGATAACCGCTATGGAGATGTAGAAGAGCAGTAAGATAGCGATCCATCGCACCAGATTGAGCAGAAAGCTGGAAAAAGCGGTCAGGATCTCCAAAGTTGTAAGCCAGTTGATGACCACCTGCCCCACAATGATCAGGATGACCGAACCTACGACCATACCGCCGACGCCCATGGTCAGTAGAATGCCAATCATTCGCTTTTTGAAACCACCGCGGTTTTTGAAGGTGCGCATATAGGATTTTTCAAAGCCTCGCATCAGGGCCATCATACCGTTGGAGGCGATAAAAATAGCAATGAGAAAACCAAAAGACAGCAGGCCGAACCGTGGGTTATTGATAAGATCCTCGATGAAATCGTAAAGGCGGTCGCCGGCCAGGCCAGGCATAATCCGTTTGATTTCCGTTTGCAGGATATTATTGAAATTCTCGTAGTTCTCGGGGATGATGAAACGCAGGATGTAATCCTTGAACAGAGGCAAGGCGGTAAACAGTGCGATAAGCGAGGGGAACAGCGACATGAAAAAGCTGTAGGCGATGGAGTTGGCCCGTGTGATGAGGTCGTACCGACGCAGTTCATTATAAACGAAGATTACGACATCGAAGACGGGAACTTTAAAAAAGCCTGGAAAGGAACGGTTTTTAGCCCAACGCTCCAACCGGTTGACTAAATGATGTTCCTGTACGTAATTCTTGATGTCCTTAATCTTCGGAATCTTCACTGCTGGTAAAGTATGGCATTAATTTTTTCAATAAATATGCCGGTGCGCTGACCGTCCGGTTGTTTTTTACTTCAATAAAACACAATTTAACACTTCCTCCGTTAACGAGTTTACCCTTTTCGTTGAATATTTCCACGTGGAATGTAATGAATTGATCCGGCATTTTGCGTAAGCTGGTACGTATAGTTAACAGCTCGTCGTAATAGGCCGGGCGCACAAAACGCTGCTGCAGGGTCATCACGGGCATCATGATGCCGTGCTCCTGCTCCATGGATTTGTAGGTCAGGCCCAGGGATCGCAGCATCTCCACCCGGCCAATCTCGTAGTACTGGGCATAGTTTCCGTAGTAGAGGTACCCCATCTGATCGGTTTCCCCGTAGCGGACGCGTTTATGGTAGTCGTGGCTGTACATAGTTTCAGTAATTCATGCTTTCAGTGACCTGTGATCTTACAGTTTTACGGTCCCGGGGTGATCGCTTCAGCATATCAGCCGGGAACCGGGAAGCAGTGGGACCATGAAATAATGGCCCTGCTCTCACACCGGCTCCCGCTGTATGGGGCAGGTCATACAGTGCGAGCCGCCGCGGGCGCGCGAAAGTTCGGTGGAAGGCAACGTAATGATGGTGTATTCCAGGCGCTCGGGAATAATATCTCCTTTTTCGACGCCTTCGAGGAAGTCGTAAGCATGGATCAACTGATAGCCGGCATCGCGGAACGCCTCTTCCGTTTTCGGGTTGCGATCGTAAGTGAGCGCGACGCCCGGTTTGATGGTCACGAGGTTACAGCCGTCGGTCCATTGTTCTCGTTCCTGATAGGGCGACTCCCCGTTGCCGCTGAGAATAAATTCCATTTTCGGGTTGATCTCCGCGATGAAGAAGTCCTTCACCGTGGTATAGAAATTGGTGCTGCCGTCGATATGGTGTACCTCGATGTTGGAGCCTAGCCCGTCGAGGACGATCGGCTTGTAAGCTACGATCTGGTGGTGATGGATCTGAGTGAAAATGGTATCGATGTGCATGTACGAGCGGTCGCTCGGAATATTGACCTGAACTACGTTCTTAACGACTCCCCGGCGGAAAAGCGCTTCGCGGAGTGAGTGGATGCCGTGCGCGGTAGTGCGTTCGCTGCGTCCGATGAGCAGATAATCTTTATTGATGATCATGACATCGCCGCCTTCCACGGAGACCATCTCGCCACGTTTGGAGGGCGGGAATTCTTCCACGTCGTTCATGTTGATGAGATGACCTTCTTTACGAACTTTCCGGAAGAGTGGGTGCGCCCAAAGGATAAAGCGGGTGAGGAAGTTTTCGCGAAAGCGCGCCTCCTTGGCGGCTTTGGTGATCACGACGTGGTCGTTGATGGTCACGGCGATATCGCGGGTGAAAATAAAATTCGGAATAGGGTCAAAGAGGATGTAGTCGTCCTCATCGTAGTAGCCGGTGATGAGTACTTCGGTCAGTTTTTCATTGCTGAGGTTGCTGAGCAGGTCCTTGATGGTAGAAGGAAGTTCCTCGTAGTCGACGATGCGTCCGATCATGTCTTCCTTGCTGTCCTGATCTTCGGCGAGGGCTTCCAGAAGCAGCTGTTGGGTATCCATGACATTATCGGGGCCGACGAAAGCTTTAAGGACGCGGGTAAAGATGTCGTGCTCGGCCTGCATTCTCGGCAGATAAACGATATCGTCGAAGAGCAGCTCTTCGGCGCGTTTGGGAGAGATGCGGGCGATGCCCTCATCTGGGCGATGCACCATCACTTTTTTGATGGCGCCGATTTCGGAATTGACATTTACAGGTGTGCTCATAGGTGGCTTCAAGTTGTAAAATTCACAGTTGATAGTGGCTAGTGCGCCGGGAACTAAATTATTCACAGTTAATTCTGCTTCTTTTGGCGGTATCCTTCGTTGCTCGTCGGTCAGGTAGCTCCGGCTATCTTCCCTTCTCGCGCCTCGTCTACCACCAAAATAATCTCGCCTAAACTATGACGAACTTAGTTCCCGGCGCACTAGGCTGCTCAGTGGGGTTCTGAAAAACCTCAGACCGGAAGTACTTTTTCAATTTCGTAGATAGAATTGATTTTGCCGGCAAATATGCAATAAAATCGCGGATTTTCCCGGAGAATGGAGATTTCGGTAGGCCGGCTGTCATCTATGTGACTGGCCTTCAATTTGGATTTGATGGTAAAAAGCGAGCGGTAGTAATGCAGGGGAATGTGCTCAGCCAGATATTGCCGGATCTGCCCTTCCATTTTAGCAAAATTGGATCGGGGCCGGACCGGGCAGTAGTTGCAGTCGGCCGGTAGGCCGGGGCGGCAATCGGAGCGCTGGTTCTGGCAGTCGAACCGCGGTTTGTTTTCGTACGATATCTGGTGATGGGTGTAGGCGACGGAAGACAGGGAGAGCAGCCCGCTGCGCCCATAGGGCATCAGGGAGGCGAAGGGACCATCCATAATGGTGAGCCCCAGGGCCTGAAGAGGAGGGGAGCTGAGCAGGGCGATTTCTGAAATTTCGTGCATCAGCTGAAGGGAGGGCACGCCGAAAAGAGCATTTACTGCGTTGCTGGCGGCGTAGGTGGCGTTGATGACGGCCTTTGCCTGGATGGGGCGGTAAGTTGGTCCTTGCGTTTGCGCGAGCTCGAGTTGCCAGGCGGATCCATCAGCATTGGCATTGGTGATATGACTCTGCTGATAAATTTGCAGATTAGGCCCAAGTGTCTGTAACTGCTGCCGGTAATAATCGCCGATAAGTACCGGATCGAAACTGTACTCCGTAGTTTCGTAAAGCGCTTCGATGCGCTGGAAGTTGAACATCGGGTGCCCCCCCACGCGCTTGCAGGGGATTTTGAGGTATTGGCAAAAGCGTTCAAACTGCGTCGCATCGGTAAGGGAGCCGTAACGGTCAACAGCGTAGAATTGCCGGAAATTAAAATTGATGAAAAGCTCATGATCTGCGGTAAAGCGAGCCCTGTTATCATTTGACATGCGGGCCGTAGCCACGCTGCGCGGATAGTGGTAACCGCCGTGAAGCCGCGCCTGATTGACGAGCGATGCCTTGCGAAGCAGCTGATCTTCCTTCTCGATCAGACACACGCGCAGTCCCTTCCGGCACAGGTACAGGGCGGTATAACAACCGAAGAGGCCGCCACCGATCACCGCGTAATCATATACTTCTTTCTGCTTCGGCATGGGCGCGATGGAGGGTTAGCAAACTTTCGTAAAAATCACGGAAGTCGAAGGTCTGAAGTTGCTGGTAGAATTGCAAACTTTCTTTTAGTTGCTGCTCCGTGGAACAGCCCAGGATCATGTTGCTGATGGCCGGGCTGTGGTAGGCAAAGCACATACCACACTGGTAGAAAGCGCTGATGTCCGGGCGTTCTTCCCGGCGGTTGGCCTGCCGGATGAGGGCTTCAATCTCCGGAATAACGGGATGTGTATTTTCCGTATCGCCACCCCGGACCTTCAAGGAGCTGTCGGGTCGGTAGTCGCCGGTACGCAGCTTGATGCCGCCGGCATTGATGCCGTAGGCGATAAAGGAGGCTTGCTCCTGCAAGAGTGCGTAGCGGGGATAGTCGGAGTGCAGCAGGTTGTGTTTGATCTCTATACGGAAAGGCAACCGGTATTTTTGGTTGAGCGCCGCGTGGTGTTCCGGATGGCGGATGCCCGAGAGGCCGGGGTACAACCCGCGCCGCCGGACTTCGTCTAGAGCCTGAAAAGTTCCTTCGACCTGCTTTCGATCATCCCGGTTATCCCAGTGCACCATAAAGGTGTGCAGGCTTTCGCCAAAACGGGCCTGGTACTCGTCGAGGCTGAGCAGCAGAAAGCTGTGCGACAGGTTGTGCTCGGGGCTGCGCATATTATTCAGGCTGCCTGCCTTCATGATGATCTCCAGGTCCCGTACGCCGTGGCTCCGCACCCATTCTTCAAGAATTTGCTCAGAGCGGCGCCAGTCGCCGGGATTTTTGTTAATCGGATAATTGGTGGCGGCGTCTACCTGCCGGTGACCGGCCTGATAGAATTGGTCCAGCAGCGTGAAGGCGCGGGCCCGGGGAATGGTCCATCCCCAGAGGGCGGTGCCGAGAATGAGCATAGTCGTCGGTGCTTGGTGAATTTGGCCGGAAGATACGGTAAATATGTTGGGTGGCAATAGCTTGAGATTGTTTAGTAGTTTCTCATTGATGTTCTAAGGCTTGCGTTTTTTTAGTTCCTGCATATCTCGCAGATACCGCTTCGCCAGCGGCACGATTTTGACCCGGCTGCTGCTGACGTCGTCGGTCCAGCGGACAGGGAGTTCGCAGAGGCGAAGGCTGAGCCATTCGGCGACGGTAAGAAGCTCGGTAGAGAAGAACCATCCGTCGTTGCGGGCACCGTGCTCATAGAGGCGGGGGTATATGTCGCGGCGCAGGAATTTGAAGCCGCACATGCCGTCGGAAAAGCCGACCTGAAGATAGCTTTGGAGGATGAAATTGAAGACGCGGGAAGATATTTCACGCTTGAGCGGCCGGTTGATAACTTCCGATTGGGGATGCAGGCGGCTGCCGTAGACGAGATCGCAGCCCTGACCACTGATCGCATCATAGGCTTCGGGGAAGTGACCCAGATCGGTAGCCAGATCAAGGTCCATGTAGCCTACAATATCGGCCGTTGACTGATCCCAGGAGGTTTTGAGAGCGAGGCCGACGCCGCGGCGGGGAACAGTAAGCGGGATGACGTTGTTGTAGTGTTGTTGCAAATCGTGGGCAATGTCAAAAGTCCGGTCGGTGGAACCGTTGTCGGCGATGATGATGCGCCACTGTCGCGGGTCGGAGAAATGCGTGAGTACGAAGTCGTGTAAAATGCCGACCTGCCTGGCAAGGGTAGGTTCCTCATTGAGAACGGGAATAGTAATGTCGAAAGTCATGCCGGTAGTTTTGAATGCAAATATAGACAAGATAGGACTTATCCGAATGTCTAATATGGACGGCAGGAAGCTCCAGACAGGGGTGGAGGAATAGTGGAGAGCCCGGAAACATGGAAACCGCGAAACCGCAATTGGTGAATTAGGTGTTTTTTGTTTAATTTGTAGGCGAAAAGCAGGGTTTGTTCGTTACCAGAAAAGAGGTTTTAAACAGGAGAATAAATGGATAGCTATAACAAAGAGATTAATCAGAAATCCTTTTGGGAACGCCCGGAGGGCGTAACGGGAATGCTCGTGCTGGCGGCATTGCTGATCGGCGGCGGGTATTTGCTGTTTGCGTTTTTACCGGTGCTGATCGGGCTGGCGCAGAATGTATTGTACCTGAGTTTGATGCTGATGGCACTGGCGGCCGTTGTTTACGTGGTGCTGGATCCGAAGATGCGGAACCTGGTGTGGTATATGTACAAGAGCGTGATGCGCTGGGTGACGGGTTTATTTGTCCAGGTCGACCCGATTGGAATCCTGAAGTCCTATGTGGAAGAACTGCAGGATAATCTGCGGAAGATGAACCAGCAGATCAGCAAGCTGCGCGGGCAGATGCACAAGCTGCAAGAGATTATCTTCAACAATAAAAAACAGATTGAGAGTAATCTGAAGCTGGCCAGCAAAGCCAAAGCGAGCAACAAGGAGGCCATGATGATCCTGAAGTCGCGAAAGGCCGGCCGCTTGAAGGAATCAAATATGCGGTTGGAGGATTTGTACCGCAAGATGGAAGTGCTATACCGCGTACTGAGCAAGATGTATGAGAATTCACAAATCCTGATGGAAGATATCAAGGATCAGGTTGCGATCAAGGAACAGGAGCGTCAGGCCATTCACGCCAGTCACAGCGCAATGAAGTCGGCCATGAGCATGATGTCGGGCGATCCTGACAAGCGAGCCATGTTTGACGCAGCGATGGAAGCCATTGCCGATGACGTAAGCCAAAAGGTAGGTGAGATGGAGCGCTTCATGGAAATGTCCTCCAGCTTCATGGATTCCCTGGATTTGCAAAACGGCATCTTCGAAGAGGAAGGCCTTAAAATGCTCGAGGAGTGGGAAAAAGAAGGCGCCTCGCTGTTGCTGGGGGCAGAAAAAGAAAACTTACTCCTGCAGGCCAACAGTGAAGAAGATATACTGGACCTGGACGAGCCGCTCAAGGAGCCGGTGCGGGAACCGGGGCACAGAAATCAGTACGATAACTTTTTTGAATAAGGATTAAATTTCCCATATTTTCAGATCTTTCGCAACTTCATTCGCAAGGTCTTTCTGTTGATTCCCAGAATCTGCGCCGCTTTTGTTTTATTTCCTCCTGTGGCTTCGAGGACTTTGCGGATATACTGCTGTTCGACTTCCTTGAGGGGCAGTAATCGCCCGTTATTTTCCGAGAGCGCCGGCTCTGCCGGTGATTTGAGGTAATCGGGCAGGTGAGTGGCCTCGATCTGTCCGTCGCAGAGGATGAGCGCCCGCTGAATAATGTTTTCCAGTTCGCGAATATTGCCGGGCCACGAATGACTTTGCAGCAACTGCAGGGCTGTGGAGTTGATGCCGGGCCGCGGCCGATCGAACTCCCTGGCGTATTTATCGAGGAAGTGATGGGCGAGCAGTGGAATATCGGAGCGCCTCTCCCGCAGCGTAGGGGTAGGTATGGTAATGACGTTAAGGCGGTAGTAGAGGTCTTCCCGGAAGCGCCCACTTTGACTGAGGGCATACAGGTCGCTGTTGGTCGCCGCGATGATGCGTAAATCGATACGCTGTGTCTTGCTGGCGCCGATCATTTTAATTTCTTTTTCCTGGATGGCGCGCAGTAGCCGGGTCTGTACGGAAGGGGAAGCGGTGCCGACTTCATCGAGAAAGATGGTGCCGCCCTCCGCGGCCTGAAAGAAACCGGGCCGGGTTTCGTACGCGCCGGTAAAGGCGCCTTTAACGAAGCCGAAAAGCTCGCTCTCCAGCAGGTTTTCCGGTATGGCGCCGCAGTTGACGACCACGAAGGGCTCCTGCTGATGCCGGCTGCTGTAGTGAATAGCCCTCGCCACCAGTTCTTTACCGGTGCCGCTTTCGCCTTGGATAAGGGTAGTCACCCTGGTGTCTTTCACACGTTCGATGAGCTCGACGAGTTCATTAGCCGCTTCTGACTGGCCGATGATGCCGTAGTAATTGAAGGCCTCGCTTTCTTTCGAGGCTGCTTCGGAAGGCAGGGCAGCTCGTCCGTAGCGTTGTTTTAAAATCTTTTCCACTGCCGCCTTCAGCTCATTGGCCGTAAAAGGTTTGGATAAGTAGTCCATCGCTCCGGACTTAACGGCCTCCACGGCGCCGGAGACCGAAGGGAAGCCGGTAATGACCAGTACTGGAATATCCGGAAAGTGCATCTTGGCGTACTTCACCAGATGCATGCCGTCAAGACCGGGCATACGCATATCCGTAATAAGCAGGTCGACCGGCGAATTTTGCAAAATATCAATAGCGTCGCTGACGGCCGAAGCCTGAAAGGTAGTGTACTGCAGGGCGCCGAGTTGGCGGTGCAGCACCTCAAGCATGTCGTAGGAATCATCCACCAGCAATATGCTTATCTTCTTCACGTCGTCGGGTTTAAAGGTAAACGAACCGTAAAAGTAGCGCCTTTTTGTGGGCTGCTGTCCACCTTGATGCTCCCTCCGTGGCTTTTTACGATGCCGTGCACTACGCTGAGACCCATACCGGAGCCTTCGCCGGGAGCCTTGGTGGAAAAGAAAGGCTCAAAGATGCGCTCCCGGATGCTTTCCGGAATACCATGCCCAAAGTCACGTATGCCAAGAATCATCTCCTGGTTCTCTTTTTTCAGTTCGATGTGTATTTCCTGCCCGGGCGCGGAAGCATGAAGCGCATTGATGAGCAGGTTGAAAATAACCTGTGTAAGCTGAATGGGATCAACATGTGCTTCCACAGGGTATTGCGGGACGCAAAATAGGGGGGTGATGCCGGCATTTTTAAAGGTGATACGAAGCAATTGTAAGGCTTCTTCAATCAGGGTGGTTACTGATACCTGCTGTTTTTGTTGCGGCATTTCGCAGGAAAAAAACATAAGCTTTTTTACGATCTCGCGGGAGTGCATGGCCGAATTGATGATCTTTTCCACATCCCTCCCTACCTGCCGGTCATGGGTGCGCTTCTGAATGAGCTGTGCAAAGCCCAGAATATTGCCGAGTGGCGTATTCAGCTCGTGGGCGATCCCCGCCGTGATTTCACCCAGAATTGACAAACGGTCGGCCTGCTCGAACTTTTGACGCAACAGCTCCTCACGCTGCTTTTGCTCATCTCGCTCGATGATTCCGCCGATCTCCTGGGCCAACGTTTTGAGTAACAGTTCCTCTTCGTACAGGAAGGGTGGGGGCGGTCCTTGCCGGTAGTTGTAATGCATGGCCAGATAGCCTCGCTCCTGCTGCCTGATGCGGATTTGGTGACCTTGGGTATTGTATTCTTCGGCAAGGTTTCCTGAAATATAAGAAGTCCCGTCCAGCTCCAATTCAGCCACCGCATGTTCCGGGTGTTGCCAGGCTTTTGGCAATGCGCTGACCACCAGTTCCAGCTTCAACTCCAGCGGATCTGCGGAAGTGGCTGCAATATTGGAAATTTCGTACAGGCAGCTCAGTTCCTTGATTCGCTCCTGCAAGGCATGTACGAGTTCGGCATGATTATGCGGCATGTTGAGTAGCTTAATTCAGGTTTAGCTGTGACAAAGTATGATTTTGTTCCTGCTCTTGCTCCAGCCCGTCCCTTTCGTTTTTACTCAAACGCCCTTGCAGCTTTCCTAGTTTAATAAAAGCGTAAATCTGGCTACCCCCCAGTATGATGGCTGTTACCGGAAAAAGATAGTTGAAGGCCAGCCAGTTTAGTATCACGTTGCCCCAAAGTAAAAGGCCAGCTAAAATTGACAGCAGCCCAAAGATACCCAAAGACCTGCTGCCGGGCCACTGTGACCTCAGCTGGTCAAAGCGTCTCGTATGGAAATAGCCGGAGAGGATGAGCCAGGTCGCGAACAGTTTCATGGCTGCCTCGATATTCAGTGCAACGAAGAAAAGTGCTATCAGCCCGGTTAAGGTATCCGACCAGCCACTTTGTTGCAACAAACGCCTCCAGGAACTTCCCCGCGGGAAAAACCAGGCGCTGAGTAGCAGACGGGCTATTCCGTTGAGGAACAACAGCATACCAACGGGGGTCAGCATTGCCTGTAGCTGTCGCCCGGGATAGCAAAAAGCTACCGCTCCAAAGGCCAACATTCCTATGCCCTCGATCAGCATTGCCTCTTTGCTGTCCGTCAATCGTTTTTCCGTCGACATACAAACTTCTGTTATGGTTCTGAATAATACTATGCTCTATTCTTTACAGCGCCTGAGTACAATTGGCGTGCCAATTGGAAAGTACTTTATTAAATAACTCGCTATCAGTGTTTTATGAGTATTATAAGACCAGGGCAAGATGGGGTATTTTGTATCACATGGGGCATTTTGAACCGCACTGCATGGCTTCCCGATTGTCAAAGTGGAAAAATAAGGAAGTGTCGGATAGGACATTTGTAAATGTCCTGTTTACATTTACATAAAAAAAATGTATCTTGCAGAATCTGCTGATAGCAGTTCCCACCTGCGAAAAAAACCTACACCAGTCAAATCATCTGGTTTCCTGTCCTCATTATGATTTTTTAATTTTAGCATCGCGCGCATTGATGACGCAAAGAAACATTACAAAGGTTTTGCCTATGGCTCTTCAATCCAACCCCGAACTCGATCTGGCGTATGAATACGTTCGCTACACTAACGATAGTATTTTTCTGACCGGCAAGGCAGGTACTGGAAAAACCACCTTTTTGCACCGTATAAAAAACGAAGCGGTCAAGCGGAATGTCGTAGTAGCTCCGACAGGCGTGGCGGCTATCAACGCCGGGGGAATGACCATTCATTCCTTTTTTCAGTTACCTTTCGGTCCTTACGTGCCCGGAAATACGCGGGAGCTGACCCGGCAACGCAAATTTTCCGGCAAAAAGATTAAGCTGATCCGGAGCCTGGAATTGCTTATTATCGATGAGATCAGCATGGTGCGCGCCGACCTGCTGGACGGAATTGACGATGTGCTGCGCCGTTACAAAAACCCGCTGCAGCCTTTCGGCGGCGTACAACTGCTAATGATCGGCGACCTGCATCAACTGCCGCCGGTAGTGAAAGACGAGGAATGGCACCTGTTGCGTCCTCATTATGATACGCCTTATTTTTTCAGCAGTAATGCCCTGCAACAAATCCGCCCGAAGGTGGTGGCCCTCAAGCATATCTACCGGCAATCGGACAGCACCTTCATCGATCTGCTCAACAAAGTACGCAATAATGAGGTGGACCGGGAACTGCTGGAGAAACTCAATAGCCGCTTCGTTCCTCATCATCAAATCCGGGAGGAAGATTCCTACATCACGCTGACGACGCACAACGCCTCGGCTCAGGCTATTAACAGGCGGAAACTGGAAGATACGCCGGGCCGTTCCTTTCAGTTTAAAGCGACCATCACCGGAGACTTTCCCGCTCACGCCTATCCGACGGACGAAGAGCTGGAACTGAAGGTAGGCGCCCAGGTGATGTTCGTCAAGAATGATCTGTCTGCTGAAAAACGCTTTTACAATGGCAAGATCGGCAAGATCACCCGGATTGAAAAAGACGATATCAGGGTGCAGTGTCCCGGCGATGAACGGGCCATCGAGGTGGAACGGCTCGAGTGGCAAAACGTAAAATATTCTATCAACAAACAAAATAATGAAGTTTCAGAGGATGTCGCCGGCACCTTCACTCAGTATCCCTTAAAGCTGGCCTGGGCTATCACCATTCACAAAAGTCAGGGACTTACTTTCGAGCGTGTTATTCTGGACGCACAGGCCGCTTTTGCCCACGGCCAGGTATACGTAGCCTTAAGCCGTTGCAAGAGCTTTGAAGGTATCGTGTTGCGCAGCAAAATTGCCTTAAACAGTGTCAAGACGGACAGGACGGTCAAGCAGTATACGGAGGCAGCGGAAAAAAATGCACCGGGGCCGGCAGAACTAGAACAGTCTAAGATTGCTTTCCAGCAATCGCTGATTCTGGACTTGTTCGGCTTTGCAATGCTGAAAAAGTATTTCGAAAGAATGAACCGGGTATTGCTGGAACACGAAAAGAAATTGAATCCGGCGGCCCGTCAGGCATTTGAAACACTGGCTGCCAAAGCAAAAGAAGAGGTAATTCCCGTTGGGGAAAAGTTTTGCCGGCAACTGCAAGGCCTGTTCCGGCAGGGCGAGGGGCTGCCGGAAGAAAATGAGTCGCTTCAGGACCGCATCCGAAAGGGATGCGCCTGGTTTGAAAAAAAATTCGACAAGGAACTCCGGCCGGGGGTGGAAAGTATTCAGATCATTACCGACAACCGGAAAATCCGGAAAATGGGCGATGAGGCCCTGGAAGACCTGGAAAGAGAAATATTTGTCAAACAGGCTTGTTTCGCCGCTTCCCAAAAAGGCTTTGTTACCCAGGATTACCATCGTCTGAAAATTAACGCCGAACTGGACTTTAAGTCGGCCGGCCGCAGGAGCACCGCCGCCGGTCCAGTTCCCGTCGCCCGGGAATCCCCGCATCCCGAGCTCTACGCTCGTCTGATCAAATGGCGCGATCAAGTCGCCGATGAAGAGAAAGTCAGGCTTTACCAGGTGCTGCCTTCCAGTTCTATGCTGGATCTCACGCTCGCATTACCGGTGACGAAAGCCGGGCTTAAAAATATCAGCGGTATTGGAAAAGGAAGAGTAAATAATTACGGAGAAGCCCTGATCGCCATGATCCGGGATTATTGCGAGGCAAACCATATTACCCCGCCAACAAATGGGGCTTTGAAATCTTTGAAACCGGATTCGAAAACAATCAGTTTTGAACTCTTTCGTTCCGGGAAGAATATAAAAGAAATCGCCAAAGTCCGTGACTTGGCCTGCTCCACAATCGAAGGACATCTGGCGCACTTCGTCGTACAGGGAAAACTAAATGTTTACGACCTGGTGGATAAACCAGCCGTCGAAAAAATTGAAGCTTTCTTTCGGGCCAATGAGGAAGCCACCTTGTCGGAAGCAAGAGCCCATTTTGGAGAGGCTTATTCCTATAACGAGCTCCGAATGGTGCGGGCCTATACGGAGAGTGGTAATTGACGCAGGGTAAGCTGAAAGGCGTCTTCCGTTCCGAAGGAAGCCGCCGTACCAAAAAAGATGCCCCATGTGCTTATGGCACACGGAGCATTCTTTTTTCAGCTGTTCATGACCAATCAGCTTGCTTCCGCCCGGGCGGATTCAACCGATTCGATCTCAAAGTGCTGTACCGGTGGGTCACGCCGGAAAAAAAGGTGATAGGCTCCCCATAAACTAAATAAAAGGATCCCTATCAGCAACCAGTTTTCCGTTTTCCCTGCACTTCCGGCCTTCTTCTTGGAGTAATGTCGTTTCATGGTCAGTCTGTTAGTGGTTAGAAATGTATGAAGAAAACTGCTAGGCCAGACAGTTTTATCACGCTGTTGACATCAATGCAGAAAGCCCTCGATTGCTTCGTAGAAGTATAGATTTTAGCCTCCCTTGTGATTCATTCAATGGTTCCCGGATAGCCTCAAAGATTGATCGTTTGTCTAAAGTATTTATTAGACAAAATCAAATCAGTTAAGGAATAAGTATTTGGGATGTATACTATGCTCTCTTGCTGGAGGAGGTGAAATGTATGCCGGGGAGAAATAGCATATGGATAAAGTTAAAATGTTTGCCCTACAAATATTAAAAAATCATTGAATATTTAATAGTTTTTTGCGTTTTTTTTTCCTTTGTGCTGCTGAAAACTTCCCGTGAGGTTCATAACAGTAAAGATGCCGATAAAAAGAAGGTATTGGTAATCTTTAGCTTTCCGGAATTAGTAAAAAGTGCTGTTTTGGTTTTTAAAAGGAAGCAAGCGGGTTAAGCAGGACGACCCCTGTGATTGATCTCAGAGGGGTCGTCATCCTTTCTCATTTGCCGGAGTAAATCAGCCTGCCGCCGTCTCGATGGATTCGACTGACTCAATCTGCAGTTGTTGTGCGGATGGGTCCGGTCGAAAGAAAAGATGATAGGCTCCCCATAAGCTGAACAGGAGAATACCTATCAGCAGCCAGTTTTCCGTTTTCCCCGCACTTTTGCTCTTCTTGGTGTAATTGTGTTTCATAGTTGATTTGTTAGTAGTGGTTAGAAATTGGGGGATTTGCTGATCCAGGGGGGAGGGGATTCGAACAGGAGGACATTGGTGTAGGTGCGCTGCAAATATTAAAAAAATATTAAATATATTAAACTTTTCTTTAATTCGCTTTGCCGAGTGCCACGCAATGCCTTTCACCAGAGTTGTTGCAACAACTGTGCCAAAGTGTATTTTAACTGGTTTTTTTCAGGAAAATGGAAAGATGCTCACTGCTGCATAGAGAATAAGTCTTCCGGCTTTTTAGGTAGAAGAAGCCAAAGCCGGCCGTAACTCCGCATATTCATGGCAGCCTTCCGGGCTTCCGGGCCGGTTCCGAAGTAAAAGTCGATATGACCGGGGCCCTTAATGCTTCCTCCCGTATCCTGAGCGAAAAGGAAGCGAAACTCATGGCCGGTAACCCGGTTGATCTTGGGATCGTAGATGGGAACGGCGGCGAGCAAACAGCTGCCGAGAGGGATATAGCGTTTGTCAACGGCGATGGAAAAATCGCCGGTCAGCGGAACATTACCTGCTCCCTGTGGAGATCTGAAACGCGCCCTGAAGAAGGTATAGGACGGATTTTGAAAGAGAACGCTGTCCTGTAGTTCCGGAAACTGTCGAAAGAATTCTTTCACGCCGGGGATAGAAACGCTGCCTACATTCCAGTCGTCTCTGGAAAGCAGGTATTTTTCAATACTGCGGTATGGGTGTCGGTTGGTGCCGTTGTAACTCAGCAGCACCCTTTTTCCATTTGGATATTCTGCATAGCCGGAACCCTGCAGTTGCATGTAGTAGATATCCGCTTTACTCTTGGCATAAGCAATGGCGAGGTCTAATGAATCCAGGGCGCCTTCCTGTTCAATTTCCCTTCGGGTCGGAAGCGGACCGATCCAGTTGCTGGGACGATCGTAAATAGGATAGGGATATTCGGCGCTTTGCGTATCGTCCACAGGGATAACCGGTGTATAATAGGCAGTAAACAGGACATGGCCACGCCGGTCCCGCCCCCAGATCTGATACCCATCCAATACTTTACTCAGGTCGAAGGGCAGGGTGTGCTGTCTTGACTTCAGGATATCAACCGTTTCTGCCAGTTGATCCGTGCTGAACGTCAGGTTGCCTATCCGGTGGTTCTTGCGCGGCCTGATCAGTTTTAGCAAGCGTTCCTGGTGCTGTAATACATTAAGGGTTGGTTCGTCAATGATGGGAAAAGGAATGGTATCCAGGTTAGCTGGACGGTAGATGTTATTAAAAACGACTTGGTTGATGAATTTTCCATTCTGCTGCAAAGATCTTGATGGAGCCGGCTTTTCGGGGAGCTGCTGAAGGGAATCTATGCTCAGAGGCTTAACTGAATCCGGATCACGGTCATCGTCCTGCTGGCAGGAAAACCAGAGGCAGAGCGTTAAAATCAGCAGGTAGGAGGGTTTCTGCATAGCCATTGTAATAACTGGGCGTTTTGGAAAGTTACGCCATATTGAGCGTTTCCCCAAAAAAATCTTCTGATGGCGGTGGCGATTAGCTGTTGGTAGCCGGACGAGTATTATAGGATAATCAGTTGCCGGTCTGATCTGAACGATGCGCTATCTTCTCGTCCTCTCGCAAATAGCGAACCATCAGGGCTGCCGTTCTGCGGGAGGCGCCGTCTGTACCCAGGCGCTCACGTAACTCTTCATAGCCCGAGAGAATGCGTCGGCGTTCTTCGGGAAAGAAAAGCCGCTCCAGTTCAGTTCTCAGCCTTTTTACATTGAATTCGTCTTGTATCAGTTCGGTTAGCAGCTGACGATCGACGATGAGGTTGACCAGGGAGATATACTTGACATTGACCAGGCGCCGGGCGATGAGGTAGGACAAGCGGCTGCCCCGGTAGCAGACCACCTGAGGCACGCCGAAAAGACCGGTTTCCAGGGTTGCCGTACCGGAGGTGACAAGAGCGGCGTCAGCGTGCTGCAACAATTCATAGGTTCGATTGGGAATGACCTGAACGCGTTCCGGATCAAAGCTTTTTGGAGCCTTTTGCGCAACTTCCCGGACCAATGCATCATAAAAGGATGCCGGAATAGAGGGCGCTCCCGCGATGGCAAACTGGTACTGAGGAAAATAGGGTGTCACCTGCAGCAGGACCTCCAGCATCCGGCTGATTTCCTGCCGTCGGCTACCTGGCAGCAGCGCTACTAAAGGCTGATCGGTCAGTCCGTAGCTTCGCCGGAAGTCTTCATCGACCGGACGGTTTTCGACGACATCCAGTAAGGGATGCCCAACAAAGTCGACCGGATAGTCATAATCGGCGTAGAATGCTTCTTCAAACGGCAATATGACGAACATACGGTCAACCGTTGCTTTGATACCATGCACCCGGCTGGAATGCCATGCCCAGAGCTGCGGAGAGATATAGTAAAAGACCCGGATGCCTTCCGCTTTCGCCCATTTGGCGATGCGCAGGTTAAAGCCTGGGTAATCGATCAGGATCAGCACATCGGGTTGAAAGCGCCTGATATCCGCCTTGCAGAATTTGATATTTTTCAGGATAGTGCGCAGGTTGAGCAACACCTCCCAGAATCCCATAAAGGCCAGATCGCGATAGTGTTTGACCAGTTTTCCACCGGCTGCCTCCATTAGATCACCTCCCCAGATCCTGCACTCCGCTTTGGGATCCTCCTCCCTCAACGCCTTGATGAGGTTGCTGCCGTGCAGGTCACCTGATGCTTCACCGGCTATGATGTAGTATTTCATTCATTGAGTGTTTTAAACCTTCGCCCTTCCGGTTTCTTCCTTTCTTCTCACCCCAAAAGGTCTTCACTAAAATACACTACCCAGGCGATGGCGTAAAGCACCGTAATGATGGCGATACCGCGCATGGAGCGCGTATGCCTTCTTTTGAAAAAATAGTTGAAAGGAAAAATATTGAGACAGAGGGCTACGATGCTGAGGGTGCGCTGCCGGAAATTGGGGCTGAACCCTTCGCTGCTCAGAAAACCTGCAGTCCCGAGTTGTTCGAAGATAGTGAGTAGCAGTGCATAGCCCACAAAGGGCAGCAAGAGGCCGATGAGCAGACCGGCCCAGATGGCGTTTCTTTCCCAGATCATACGTTCTCCTTTTGAGGGGTGGACAATTTTTCCAGGGGCGACAAGTTCTCCATGGCCCGGTAATTGGTCAGGTCGTGGTTAGAGGGCACTACCGAGATGTAGCCGTTTTCCAGGGCCCAGATATCTGTATCTTCGCCGGAGTCATTGTTGACAAAGTGGCCGGTCAGCCAGTAGTACTTCTGTCCCCGCGGATCGATAGACTCCTGAAACTCCTCTTCCCAGCGGGCGTCGGCCTGCCGGCACACCTTCATCCCCTTAATCTGATCGCCCGGTAGGTCGGGGATGTTGACATTGAGCAGGCTACCCTGTTCCAGCCCGTTCTCCAGAATGTACGCTATCAGATGCTGTACATAGGGCTTGGAGGATTCGAAATTAGCCGAGTAGGAGTAGTCGAGCAGGGAAAGTCCGATGGACGGTATGCCTTCCAGGGAAGCTTCCATGGCCGCCGACAGGGTGCCGGAATAAATGATGTTGATGGAGGCATTGGAGCCATGGTTGACGCCGGACAGGCACAGGTCAATATGGCGATCCTTGAACACGACGTTCTTGGCCAGTTTGACGCAATCAACGGGGGTGCCGGAGCATTCATAAGATTCGATGTTGAAATCATCGAAAGCCTTGGATTTATGCAGCCGGATGGGATCAGCAATGGTAATGGCATGACCCATTCCGGACTGTGGAGAATCGGGCGCCACGACTACGACCTCTCCTACCTGCCGGGCTACTTCTACCAAGGCCCGGATGCCGGGTGCAGTAATTCCGTCATCGTTGGTCACCAGGATTAATGGTTTTTTCATAAGAGCACATCATTTATTGCGAATGCCAAAGGTAGCATCCTTTGACTGTTTATGACAGTTATTTTACGGATATTTAAACCGGATCGTTCCTTCGTTGTTGTAGTTTCACTTCCCAATTGCGGGGAAACTTACTATATTTCTATTTTCACGGATCAGCGCAAAAGCAAAGAGAAGAAACATGCATTGGATCGGAAAAAAAGGTGTATTGCTCGTTAATCTGGGTACGCCGGATGCGCCCTCACGCGGGGCGGTATATCGCTATTTGAAAGAATTTTTACTGGATCCGCGAGTCATCGATTATCCCTGGTTGCCCCGCAACCTGCTCGTTCGCGGAATCATCGCTCCCTTCCGCTCAGGGAGTTCCGCCAAATTGTACAAACAACTGTGGACCGAAGAGGGCTCACCGCTTAAGTTCTACGGGGAAAGGGTGGCTGAAGGCGTACAACAACGGCTCGGCAAGGATTACATCGTAGAACTGGCCATGCGCTATCAGCAGCCTTCCATAGAATCGGCCATCGACAAACTAATGGCCAAGCGGGTGTCGGAAATTATCGTTTTCCCCATGTTCCCTCAGTATGCCTCGGCGACTACGGGTTCGGTGCACGAGGAGGTGATGCGCATCTTGCGTAAGCAGGAAATCATTCCCAATGTGAAGATGATCAATTCCTACTTCGATTATGACCCCATGATCGATATCTTCGTCGACAATGCCCGGCAGTTTGATCTGGATAATTATGACCATATCATTTTTTCTTTTCACGGGCTGCCGGAACGCCAGTTGCGCAAGGCCGATCCCAGCGGGAAGTATTGTACGAAGGCGAAAAACTGCTGCCACAAAATGTCTTCGGTCAATCAGTTTTGCTATTCTGCTCAGTGTCATGCCACAACCCGGGCTATCGCCGGAAAGCTGAACCTGTCGCCGGAGCGTTACACCACCTCTTTCCAAAGTCGACTTGGTCCTGAAAAATGGGCTCAGCCGTATACAATCGATATCCTTGAGAAACAGGCGGAACAGGGCGCCAAGCGGCTGCTGGTCTTCAGTCCCGCCTTCGTGGCCGACTGTCTGGAGACGATCGTCGAAATCGGCTTCGAGTATCAGGAGGAATTTGAAGAAATGGGGGGCGAAAAAGTGGATCTGGTACCCAGCCTCAATGATGATCCCCGCTGGATGGATGCAGTGCGGGATATTGTGCTGGATTACGCCGGGGAGACTAAAGCGGTAGAACAGGCCGGATAATCAGGATGACCAGCCTGGCTTCAGTGTCGCCGAACGTTCAGGAGTGGTGAAATTTCCAATGAAGGTAGCGCCAGTTCTTTGGATAGTGAAACCATGAAACACGGAGATTATAAAATAATGAACTCTAAATCCTGACTTTTGACCTACGCAAAAATTATTCAGGAGCTTAAGCAAAAAAAATACCGGCCCGTGTATTTCTTGCACGGCAGGGAATCCTTTTTCATCGATTCGATCACGGAGCATATTGAGAAGAAGGTGCTGACGGAGGCCGAGCGGGCTTTTAACCAAACGGTGGTCTACGGCAAAGAAGTAGATCATATGGCCTTGGTCGACATCGCCCGGCGCTATCCGATGGGAGCCGAACGGCAGGTGCTCATCCTTAAGGAAGCGCAGGAAATGCGCACGCTAAAGGAATTGCAGCGCTACGTGGAAAAACCACTGCACACTACACTGTTTGTCATCGCCTACAAACACAAACGCTTCAATTTCAATTCCAAGTTTGGCAAGGCGCTCAAAAAGCATGCCCTCGTCTTTGAATCGAAACCGCTTTACGACAACCAGGTGCCTGACTGGATTCAGGCCTATCTCAAAAGTAAGAAGCTGAGCATTTTGCCCGGCGCCAGTGCGCTCATCGCTGAGTACCTGGGTACTGACCTGAGCAAGGTCGCCAATGAACTCGACAAACTGGCCATCAACCTCGAAGCTGGCACCCAGATCAACGAGCAGCACATTGAAGAAAATATCGGCATCAGTAAAGAATACAATGTCTTCGAATTACAGCGGGCACTGGCTGCCCGAGATACGCTCAAGGCTAACCGGATCGTCAACTACTTTATCGCCAATCCGAAAAAAAACCCGATCCCTATGCTCATCGGCGCGCTGTACAATTACTTTAGCAAAGTTTACATGTTGCATTTTCTCCAGAAAACACCCGAGCAAGAGCTACTCAGTGCGCTGGGCTTGCGTTCGGGGTTCTTCCTGCGGGAATACCGGCTGGCAGCGCGGCATTTTCCAAGGCATAAAACCGAACAGGTCATCGGTTTGCTCAAAGAATACGACCTGAAATCAAAAGGCGTGGGATTCAACAGTTCCGGCAAACCGGAAGGCGAATTACTTAAGGAAATGGTGTACCGCATTTTACATTAATTAAAAAATATTTCCATTTTACTTGTTTTTGTAAAATGAATGATTTTATCTTTGGGCGAGCGAAAAAAGAAACAATATGACTTTCTCGATCAAAAATTGGTGGTGGCACAGTCTTCAACTCAACATTGGGTGAGATGACGCGCCATTGATTATTTTGATCGAATAAAGCGGCTTGTCGGTTCACCCGGCAAGCCGCTTTTAGTTTGTATCGCTTACTTTCAGCTTTTGTAGAACTTGAAATACCATCTGTATCATGGATATACCGACTACCAAGAAAGTTAAACTCCGAACCATCGTTCGACGTCACCTGGCCGATATCATTACGCCGGTTTCACTGTATCTGAAAGTACGCGATCACTATACCGAGCCGGTCCTGCTGGAGAGTAATGATTTCAGCAGCGCCGAAGACAGCTTTTCCTTTCTCGGGCTGGAAGCGATTGGCGGCTTTCAGGTGAAAAGCGGGCGTATCCGCGCGCAACTACCCGGACGGGAGCGAGTGGAGACCGAGGTGGAAAATACCAATACGGTTCCACAGGCGCTGAAGGACTACCTGGCGCAGATCGATGTCCGTTTTCCAGAGGAATTCAACGGCTTCAACGGACTGTTTGGACATGTGGGCTTCGATGCAGTGCAGTACTTTGACACGCTCGAATTCGATCCGGAAAAACGCCGGATCGATATTCCCGACCTCCGCTTCACGTTACACCGCTTTATTATCGCTATCAATCACTTCAAAAATGAACTGTACCTGCTGGAGAACCTGCTTCCAGGCCAGCAGTCGGAAATGGAGCAATTGGAGCGGCGAATCCGTAGCCAGAAAGTTTCGGAACACGAATTTCAGGTAGAAGGAACGGAGGAAAGTAACCTGACGGATGCGGAGTTTATGCAATTAGTCAGTCATGGCAAACGGCACTGTCAGCTGGGCGATGTTTTCCAGATCGTCTTTTCCCGGCAGTTTAGGCAGCGATTCAGTGGTGATGAGTTCAACGTCTACCGCGTCCTCCGTTCCATCAATCCCTCTCCTTATCTGTTCTATTTCGACTGCGGCAGCTACAAAATATTTGGTTCTTCTCCGGAAGCACAGATGGTTATCCGCGACGGTGTGGCCCGTGTCAACCCCATCGCGGGCACCTATAGACGAACGGGCAACAATGAAGAAGACGCTGAGAACGCCAAGGCATTGATCGCGGATCCGAAGGAAAATGCCGAACATATTATGCTGGTCGACCTGGCGCGCAACGACCTGGGGCGGCATGCCGAAAAAGTGGAAGTGAAAAAGCTCAAGGAAATCCAGTTTTTCAGCCACGTCATTCACCTGGTCTCTGCGGTTGAAGGCGAACTACCTCCCGGCACTAACCCCGTGCAGATCTTCGCCGATACTTTCCCGGCAGGCACGCTGTCCGGAGCTCCGAAGTATAAAGCGATCGAACTGATCAATCAATACGAAAACCAGAGCCGGAATTTTTACGGCGGTTCACTGGGGTTCATCGATTTCAACGGCGAGATGAACCAGGCCATCGTCATCCGTTCTTTCCTCAGCCTGAACAACACGCTCTATTACCAGGCCGGCGCCGGCATTGTGACCGACAGCGTAGCGGAAAAGGAACTGCAGGAAGTAAACAATAAACTTGGCGCACTGAAAAAAGCGCTGTTGGAAGCGGAAAAACTGTAATCCCGAACTGTAAACGACCTTAAACATCACCGATATGAATATTCTGGTTCTCGATAATTACGACTCTTTCACCTACAACCTGGTTCAGTATATCCAGGAAATTTTGGGGCACCCCATCGATGTCTTTCGAAATGATGCCATTAGCCTTGAACAAGTAGCTCATTACGATGTAATCGTACTGTCGCCTGGTCCGGGGCTGCCGGTCGATGCGGGGATCATGCCTGCCTTGATCAAGCGCTACGCTGCCGAAAAGGCGATTCTGGGCGTCTGTCTGGGCCATCAGGCGATCGGCGAAGCCTTCGGTGCCCGGCTGGAAAACCTGAGCAAGGTTTATCACGGCATTGAAACACCGGTGCAAGCGACGGTGGATGACGAAGTGCTTTTCCGCAATCTACCCGGGGTCTTTCAGGCAGGCCGCTATCACAGCTGGGTGATCGACAAAAACAGCCTGCCTGATTGTTTGGAAGTGACGGCCGTTGATCAAAAAGCTGAGATTATGGCTTTGCGCCACCGCGAATACAATATTCGTGGTGTGCAGTTTCATCCCGAGTCAATTATGACCGGATACGGCATGAAAATGTTGGAAAACTATTTGTCTTTTTGTAAAAATCCTGTGCAGGAAGCCCTCGAGGTTTAAAAAATGTAATACTCGACATGAAAGATATTCTAAATCGCTTATTTGAACACCAGAAACTGACCCGGGAGGAAGCCAAAGCTGTTTTGCTGGATATTTCCAAAGGCGTCTACAATCACGTTCAGGTGTCCAGCTTTATCACAGTTTACAACATGCGGCCCATCAGTCTGCCCGAATTACAAGGATTCCGGGATGCGATGCTGGAACTCTGTGTTCCTTTTACTTTGGAGCAAGGGATGGACACGGTTGATATCGTCGGCACTGGCGGTGACGGTAAAAACACGTTCAACATCTCCACGCTCTCCTGTGTCGTCGTGGCAGGAGCGGGTTATAAGGTGTCGAAGCATGGGAGTTATGGTGTTTCTTCAGCTACGGGTTCCTCCGATGTACTCATGGCTATGGGATATGAGTTTACCAATGACCAGGATACGTTGCGCCGGCAGCTGGACAAGGCAAATATCTGTTTTTTGCACGCACCGCTTTTTCACCCGGCGATGAAGGAAGTGGTGCCTGTCCGCAAAAACCTGGGCATGAAAACCTTTTTTAATATGCTGGGGCCACTGGTCAATCCTATACAACCTAAGTACCAGCTTTTCGGTACCTTTAGTCTGGAGCTTTCCCGTATGTATCAGTATATTATGCAACGCAGCAACCGGCGCTTCGCCATCGTTTACGCACTGGACGGCTACGACGAGATTTCTCTAACCGGCGACTTTAAGCTAGCCACGAATGAGAGCGAGCGCATCCTTTCTCCGGAAGACGTGGGCAAGCCCCGGCTCAAGCAGGAAGACCTTTTCGGCGGCAACACCCACGGGGAAGCTGCTGCGATTTTCCGCAATGTACTGGAAAATAAAGCGACTCCCGCCCAGCTGGATGTCGTGAGCACCAATGCCGGTATGGCCATACATTGTGTCAAACCCAATCAGTCCTATGAAGACTGCATCGCGGAGGCCCGCGAGAGCATAGTCAGTGGCAATGCCCTGCGGCAGTTTAAGAAGTTACTTTCCGGAAATTGAAAATTGGGAAGTCACCCAACAGCCGTTGAGGGCGGCTTGATGTTGTGGGTGAAAGAATGCTTCGCCGACGGCGATATCCCGCTTTTCGGATCGCAGCGCAGTGAAGCTTCTTTTTCCGGGAATACAGTGGAGAAAATTCCAATCAGCAAATAGCATATTGACCAAAACGGGTCTTTTTATTTAAAAGATACATCATGAATATTCTCGATCAAATCATTGAACACAAGAAAAAAGAGGTGGCCCGGCGGCGGGAACTCTATCCGGTGAAGCTATTGGAACAAAGTATATATTTCGAGACGCCGGTTGTTTCGATGAAAAAGTACTTACTGCGGCCCGACAAGTCGGGCATCATCGCGGAATTCAAACGCCGTTCCCCTTCCAAGGGCGATATCAATCCCTATGCTTCTGTAGAGAAAGTCACCATCGGATACATGCAGGCAGGCGCCTCAGGCCTGTCGGTACTAACCGATGAGCAGTTCTTTGGCGGGAGTAAAGCCGATCTGACGGAAGCACGTAAGTTCAATTTCTGCCCCATACTACGCAAGGATTTCATCATCGATGAATACCAGTTGTTTGAAGCCAAGTCGATCGGAGCTGATGCAGTGCTTCTGATTGCCGAATGTCTGGACAAGGGGCAGTTAAGGGCGCTGGCGCTACGGGCCAAAGACCTGGGCCTGGAAGTATTGATGGAGGTGCACTCGGCGCCGCAACTCGAGAAGTTTAACGAGTATATAGATATGGTAGGGGTTAATAACCGTAACCTGGAAGACTTCACAGTAAGCATTAAAACCTCAATGGAGCTTTATGATGCAATACCGGATGAAGTCGTAAAAATTTCGGAAAGCGGGATTAGTGATCCGAATGCTATCGTAGAGCTGCGCCGTATTGGCTATCGGGGCTTTCTGATCGGAGAGTTTTTTATGGCCAGCAGCGATCCGGGTAAAACTTGTCAGACCTTTATCCAGCGAGTGCGGCATATTGAGGAAATTTTGCACAACGCTATTGCTTGAAAACAAGAGATATGAAAATCAAAGTATGTGGTATGCGGGATCCGAAGAACATTGAAGCCGTCCTGCAGTTACCTATTGACTACATGGGGTTTATTTTCTCGGCCCAGTCTCCTCGCTTTGTGGGAAAGGGAAAGTCCCTTCCCAAATGGATTGAAGCGAACCAGGAAAAGTTTGGGGATATCAAAAAGGTAGGGGTATTCGTCAATGCCGAGATCGACGAGATTCTCAATGCGGTACACGACTATCAGCTCGACTTCGTACAGCTGCACGGGAGCGAACGTCCGGAGTACTGCCGCGAGCTGCTGTCTTTCTGGGAAGTCAGTTCCATGCGGGAAGCCAAACTGATCAAAGCTTTTTCCATAGACGGAAACTTTGATTTCCGGCGAACGAACGACTATAGCGGCCTTTGCTCGCTTTTCCTTTTTGATACGAAGGGATCGGCGCCCGGTGGCACCGGCGAGCAATTCAACTGGAAGCTGCTCGATCTCTACCAGGGTACGACGCCTTTCCTGCTGGCCGGAGGTATCGGCCCCGAGTCAGCCGACGAGCTGCGGCGCTTCCCTCATCAGCAATTCAGCGGGGTAGATCTCAACAGCCGATTCGAAATTGAGCCAGGGCTGAAGAGCATCGAAAAGCTGAAAGCCTTTGTGACGATTTTTAAAGTTTAGTTGAGCAAGCAATTTTAAAAGTAACGACAAAATATAACAATCATGATCGCAGTCAACCAGCGGGGATACTATGGCGAATTCGGAGGCGCCTACATTCCCGAAATGCTCTATCCGAATGTAGAAGAGTTGCGTGAAAACTACCTCGACATCATGCAGGATACTGGTTTTCAGCGCCAGTTCCGGCAACTATTAAAGGATTATGTCGGCCGGCCTTCGCCGCTCTATTTAGCCGAAAGGCTGTCCGAGCACTACGGCGTTAGTATTTATTTGAAACGGGAAGACCTCAATCATACCGGTGCGCATAAGATTAACAATACGATCGGTCAAATCTTATTGGCCAAGCAGCTGGGCAAAACGCGCATCATCGCCGAAACCGGCGCCGGCCAGCACGGAGTGGCTACCGCTACTGTTTGTGCCCTGATGGGAATGCCATGTATCGTTTACATGGGGTCGGTGGATATAAAGCGGCAGGCCCCTAACGTAGCGCGTATGAAGATGCTGGGGGCGGAGGTGCGCCCTGCCAATTCCGGCAGCCGGACCTTGAAGGACGCAACCAACGAAGCCATTCGGGACTGGATCAACAATCCGGAAGATACCCACTACATCATCGGATCAGCCGTCGGCCCGCACCCTTATCCCGATATGGTAGCCCGGTTTCAGTCGGTGATCAGCGAAGAAATGAAGTGGCAACTGGAAGAACATACCGGCCGGGCAGAACCCGATGTGCTTATCGCCTGTATCGGAGGCGGCAGTAACGCTGCCGGCGCCTACTACCACTACCTCAATGAACCGGCAGTACGCCTGATCGCCGTTGAAGCGGCAGGAGAAGGCGTACACAGCGGGCGTTCCGCGGCTACCAGCATTCTGGGAACCAAAGGCATCATTCACGGCAGCCGTACCCTGCTGATGCAAACCAATGACGGACAGATCGTCGAGCCCTACTCCTTATCGGCCGGTCTCGACTATCCAGGCATCGGTCCAATGCACGCGCACCTGATCGCCAGCGGCCGGGCGGAAGCAGTGAGCATTAACGATGACGACGCCCTGCGCGCCGCCTATTTCCTGGCCCGTAAGGAAGGTATCATCCCCGCTTTGGAAACGGCCCACGCCTTCGCCGCTTTCGACCACATCGAGTACAAAAAGGATGACGTGGTCGTCGTCTGCCTGTCCGGCCGCGGCGATAAGGACCTGGAAACATTTATAAAGCATTACGAGCGCTTAGTAGATTGATGGGTGGTGTTGAGCCATTGACGGGGTGACTCGGAGTCACCCCGTCAATGGCTTAGCACTACCCGTTCATTCAAAAAATAATAAAACCATGACCAACCGGATACAGCAATTGTTCGCTAACAAGCAGCGCGATATTCTCAATATCTATTTCACTGCCGGTTACCCGAAAAGGGACGACACCGAACAACTCATCCTGTCTCTAGATGAGGCTGGCGCCGATCTGATCGAGGTCGGTATGCCCTATTCGGACCCGCTGGCCGATGGGCCCACCATACAGCACAGCGGTACGGCGGCCCTCCGCAACGGGATGAATCTGCCGCTCCTGTTCGAGCAGATCGAATCGGCACGCACCAAAACGGAAATTCCGCTCATCATGATGGGGTATTTCAATCAGGTCATGCGGTACGGCGAACAGCGCTTTGTCGATCGCTGCAAAGAAGCCGGCGTTGACGGCATCATCCTGCCCGACCTGCCGCTCTATGAGTACGAGCATTTCTATCAGGACATGTTCGAGGCCGCCGGTCTGGCTGTCAGCTTCCTCATCACCCCGCAAACCGGCGCCGAACGGATTAAAAAAATCGATGAGCTAACACGTGGCTTCATCTACATGGTATCTAGCGCCTCGATTACCGGAGCAAAAAATGAAATTTCTGAAAAACAGCTCACCTACTTCGATAGAGTGAATGCAATGCAACTCGACAATCCGCGCCTGATCGGATTCGGTATCTCCAGTCACGAGACTTTCTCGACAGCCTGCCGCTACGCCAATGGGGCCATCATCGGCAGCGCTTTCATCAACGCTTTGCGCGACAGCCCCGATGTGACCGAAACAACCCGGAACTTTGTGCAGCGAATCAGAGGGGTGGAAGAGAAAGCAGTAGGCGCAAGTTAAGCGTGAGTTGCTCAGAGGATATTGAACAATTTTGAATTATCACGAACAGCATCTACCATGATCATTCAACTCGATAAAGATATAAGTGCGAAGCAGCAGGAGGATCTTCGCAAAAAACTCGAAGAGATCAAATACAAGGCCAACAAAGTAAGCACCCAGTCTGGCGCTTACCTCATCTGTATCGGCAAAAAGGAATTCGACATCCGGCAGTTGGGAAACCTGCCGGGCGTGCGCGACATCCATCGCGTCAGCGATGATTACAAGCTGGTGTCCCGCAAATGGCGGGTGGCGGATACCGTCATCGACCTGGGGGAGGATGTCAAAATCGGCACCGGGCGCTTTACCCTTATGGCAGGGCCGTGTTCTATTGAATCGGAGGAGCAGATCGAAAAAACGGTGCAGCACCTGGCTGATAACGGGGTACGTATAATGCGCGGGGGCGTCTATAAACCCCGTAGTTCGCCCTATTCTTTTCGCGGCCTGGGGCAGGAGGGACTGCAACTTTGGCATAGCATCGCCAGCAAATACGGTATTAAGATCATTACGGAGGTGATGATGGTCAAGCAGATAGAAGCAATGGCCGACTACGTAGACATTTTCCAGGTAGGCGCCCGCAACGCTCAGAACTTCAATCTGCTTGACGCACTGGGAGAAGTGGACAAACCCGTTCTCCTGAAGCGCAGCATGTCGGGCACCCTGGACGAACTGCTGCACTCGGCGGAATACATTTTTTCCAACGGCAATGAGCGCATTATGCTTTGCGAGCGAGGCATCCGCACCTATGAGACCGCTTACCGCAACACCATGGACATCAATGCTATCGCCATGCTTAAGCAAAAGACCCATTTGCCGGTCATCGCCGATCCCTCACACGGTATCGGGGTGCGCCGCTTCGTGGAGCCCATCGCACTGGCCAGCGTGATGGCGGGAGCCGACGGCATCATTGCCGAAGTGCACCAAACTCCCGAAAAGGCATTCTCCGATGCCCAGCAGACGCTCAGCTTCCAGGAAGCGGAGCAACTGTACGAGCGCCTGCGGAAAGCATACCGGTTCAGAGAGGAACTGTAAAACAGAAAAATCCGGTTGTTACAAGACGATACCCGGCGGGAATAACAGAAGCTTAAGAAGGAGATGACGACACCAAATAATTGCCCTGACAATAGGTAAATAACAAATTTTAAGATTTTTCTTTACAATACTTTGGGCACTGCACTTCGTTTTATAATCATCCTTCTTAAAACCTAAAAGATATTCCCAGATGAAGTGCATCAATTTTCTGGCCGGGTTGTTTCTACTGATCGCTCAGGTAGCAACGGCCCAATCCTCCGCCGGTAATGCAGTCGTAGAACAGTATTGCAACTACGGCGGCGCCGAACTTGTACAGATCAAGGCAATTCATCAGTTTTCTTCAAAGGCAGAAGCACAGGCGGTGATGAACGACATCGTCAAGGTCCTCGGATTGGTGCCCAATTTCGTGGTAGAGCCCGGTAACGTTCCCAACGCGGCAGCCTGGATCAATGAGTCGAAACGATATGTGCTGTACAACCCCACTTTTATTCAGAATGTGCGCGATGATACGCGCACTGACTGGGGCGCCATCAGTATCATGGCTCACGAAATCGGTCATCACCTCAATGGACACACCCTGACTAAAACAGGCAGCCGCCCCGACACCGAACTGGAAGCGGATGAATTCTCCGGCTTTGTTTTGCGCAAAATGGGCGCAACCCTGGAAGAAGCACAGGTTGCTATCCGGCTGTTGGCCGGCCCTCAGGGATCGGCTACCCATCCGCCCCGCCACCGGCGGCTGGAGTATATCGCCAAGGGCTGGTATCGCGCCGACGATATGATGGCAAGCGCACAGCCCGATTTGCCGCATCCGCCCACGTCCAATACCAGTGCAGGTATCGGAACGGTAAATCCCTACCCGGGGATGCCGCCGGTCAATGTTCAACACACGCTGCCGACTCCTACCTTCGCACAATGGCGGGTCGACATGTCCAAAAACCCACAAAGCCACTATTATATCACAAAAAGTAACGAGTTCGTGCTGGTGAAGAACGGTAAAGTGTACCCCCTCGGCTCTTTCCGGCGCACCAGTAATGAAAAGTACCCCTTTATCATTATTCTGGAAAACAGCCCCAATCTGGTGGTTTCTCCCGAAGGCGCCCTGATCAGCCAGAACGGCGATAGCATCGGACGGCTCGTTCGCGAGTAAGACAAGAAAATGGGCGAACAAAGCGGCAGGCGGGTACATTGAACAATAAAGGATCATCGAGATGAAAAATTCCACCCTCTGTCTGGCTTGCTGCTTTTTGCTGTTCTCAGGGTGTAATCCCCGTCCAACCGGTGGCTCCCTCGATCATTCCAGCTGGAAACTCAGTCTGATCAATGAAACAGATACGGTTCCCGATTCCATCCACATCCTGCTCCATTTTGAGGTGAATAAAATCAGCGGCAACAGTGGCTGCAACAGCTTTTTTGGCGAATACACCGTAGAGGGGGGGAGTTTACATATAAAAGGCCTGGGGGCTACTCGAAAGACCTGCCCGGAAAACATGGATCTGGAACAACAATTCCTTAATTGGCTCGACGCTGTCGACAAGTATTCCATTCGTCGGGATGAACTTAAAGTGACAACGGAACAGGAAAAGGTCCTGTATTTCACCCGCCTGTCGGAAGCCGAAACGGCTGCTATGGAAATGCGACAAGACTGGAATCATCTCGATCGCCTGTTCGCTTCCGACCTGCCGCAGGAAGATCTTCATCTCTATGCCGTTCCTTATCCCAATGAGGCTACGGATTACCCTTACCATGGTACGGAGATTCCTTATGATTTCTACCACTTTTTTGGAACAGAACAGACTGAAAACTGGCAGGAACTTGGTTGGGGTGTCTACGCCATCGGTAAGTACCACGATCATTACCTGCTTCGTATCCCCGGTCGTTACACTTCCGATCAGATTGCCCTTTATAAAACGGAAAATTACCAAATGGTCTATCAGGCCTCCCTGGCTTCCAAGTGGTGCGAGGAAGGCTGGTGTAAGCAGCAGGATGCCTGGCTGCAGGACCTCAACGGCGACAATCTTTTTGATCTCGTTACGCACTACGCCCAGCTCGATGAGCAGGGTAATCCCCTGGTTGAATCCACGGAAGTGAAATTGCAAATCGTCGGCGGCGATTTCGTCACAACCACCGAGCTGAGCGTAGAACCGGAGGCGTACCCCTTACAGTGACTCCTGCTAATCTTCCCGCTTCATCGCCTGCTCCAAATCCCCGATAATATCCTCCGCTGCTTCGATACCTACCGAAATGCGGACCAGGCCGTCCGTGATGCCGTAGGCCCGGCGAACTTCGGGATCTACATTGACGTGTGACATGGAGGCCGGGTGCAGGATCAGGGTGTCCACATCACCCAGGGTAGGAGCGAGGGTGCACATTTCCAGGCGGTTCATAAAGGCTTTGCCGCCTTCCAGACCACCTTTTAGTTCGAAGCTGAGCATACCGCCGAAGGTGTTCATCTGCCGCTGCGCCAGCTGATGATCAGGGTGGGAGGGGAGCCCCGGGTAGTTGACGCGTTCCACGGCAGGATGCTTCTCCAGGAATTGAGCGACGGCCATGGCGTTCAGGCTGTGCCGTTCCATTCGAATGGCAAGGGTTTTCAACCCGTTGTTGATGAGCCAGGCGTCCCAGGAATTACAGTTGGTGCCCGCCAGTTTCATAGTGGTAAATACTTTTCCCTGCATCCATTCGGTATCGCGCCCGATAATGACGCCCGCTACGCCGTTGCCGTGCCCGTTGAGGTACTTGGTGGTGGAGTGAATCACAAAGTCGGCACCCCAGCGAAAAGGTTGCTGCACATAGGGCGTACAAAAGGTGTTGTCGGCCACGCTGAGGCAGTCGTGGCGATGGGCAATATCAGAGAGCGCCTGTATATCAACGCAAGTCAGCGTCGGATTGGCCGGTGTTTCGTAGTACAGCATCCGGATATGCTCGTCTGCTTGCAAGGCAGCAGTTACCGCCTCCGTATCCTGCAGGTCCGCCACAACGGTTTCAATGCCGAGCGGGCCTAGTATTTTCAGAAACAATTCGGTTGTGCCTCCGTAGAGGTTGCCCTGGGTGAGAATTTTGTCGCCGGGCGAGAGAATGGACAGCATCAAGGTGGAGATTGCTGACATGCCGGAGCTGACTAGAAGCGCTTCCGACGCTAAGCCCGTACCATGGCTTTCCAGCTGCGCCAGCTTACTGGCTACCGTATCAATGGTGGGATTTCCGAAACGGCCGTAAATATGGCCCTTTTCATCTCCTTTAAAAACGCGTATCCCTTGTTCTATACTATCAAATTCAAAGGAGGAAGTGGCATAGATGGGTAGCTGATGTGCTTTAGTCGTTCTGTTTTCCGGCAATTCCTGTGCGCAAAGGGAGGCAAAATTCATGGATCGGTTCATAATTTCAGATGCTTTTGTCAGATAGAACTGCGAAATTAATACATTTCAGGATAGTAATACCTCTGCAACTTAAAGGAACTTTAGAGTGTTAAAAAGATCGACTAATTTTGCTACCTTATCATCAAAGAGCAGATTTAAATTTCGTTTTCGAATTCCAATTGGGGCCGAAGGATGAAATTTTAATTATGCTCTAAAGAATCCGGAGCCACGCTTATTGACGCAGCCCGGTAAAAGTGTATTCATTCGAAAATGCAGGAAAAACAAGAAAACAGGGAAGACTCTCTATCTGATGATTTATTTGACCACCAGGAGATCAAGGTCGACCGAAAGCAAAGTCCTATTCGAATCGATAAATTTTTGATGGACCGGCTGGAACGGATCTCACGGAACCGAATTCAAACCGCAATTAAATCGGGATCTATCCTGGTGAATACGGAGGAAGTAAAACCAAATTACAAGGTTCGTCCAGGTGATGCTATATCTGTTGTGTTGCCGCGCCCGCCCAGCGACAGCCTTAAGTTAGTGCCCCAAAAAATTCCGCTGGATATCCGCTATGAGGATGAAGACCTGCTGATCGTTCACAAACCGGCGGGTATGGTGGTTCACCCGGGAATCGGGCATTACCGCGGTACCCTGGTCAATGCCCTGGCTTATCACTTCGGCGAGCAGGAGCTTCCGGTATTGGACGGCAACCGGCAGGACCGGCTGGGGCTGGTGCACCGGATTGATAAAAATACATCGGGATTGCTGGTCGTGGCCAAGAACGACTATGCCATGACCCACCTGGCCAAGCAGTTTTACCGTCACACTGTTGAACGTACTTACTACGCACTCGTCTGGGGGGATCCGGAAAAAGACGAGGGAACGGTATCGATGAATGTCGGACGCCATCCTCGTTACCGCAAGCAATTCACCGTGTTTCCGGAAGGCGATCAGGGCAAATGGGCAGTCACCCATTACAAAGTGCTGGAGCGCCTCTATTACGTCAGTCTTATTCAGTGTAACCTGGAAACGGGGCGCACACACCAGATCCGCGTGCATATGAAACACCTGGGCCATCCCTTGTTCAGCGATGAGAAGTACGGCGGCGATCGCATCTGCAAAGGGACTATCTTCAGTAAGTATAAGGTGTTTGTGGAAAACACTTTCAATATAATGCCGCGGCATGCGCTGCACGCTAAGTCACTGGGCTTTATGCATCCCCGTACAAAAAAAGAAATGCATTTCGATTCCGACTTGCCTCAAGATTTCCAGGGCGCCCTGGATCGCTGGCGCCGCTATCTGCAGGGACGCAAGGCGGCAGTGGGGGATAAGTTGGACTAGATGCTGGATGCTGGATGCTGGATGCTGGGCAGGGGGAGTAATCAATAATATTTCACAACGATACACCCAAAATTTTGCGTAAATCAGTACAAGCCACCAAAAACTGGATCGAGTTCCTGGTGATTGGGTACAACTTATGTCCTTTTGCCAAACATCCTTTTGTACGGGATCGCATCCGTTACCGGGTATCCGATGCGAGCGAGGAAGAGGCGCTGGCCGAAACCCTGGTGCAGGAAGCTCTCTTCCTTTCCGAGGTATCGCCGGAGGAGCTGGAAACAACCTTGATTATCCATCCCCAAATATTGAACCGGTTTTCCGGCTACCTCGACTTCCTGGCTCGTGCCGAATGGCTTCTGCAACAATGCGGACTGGAAGGCGTTATTCAGATTGCTTCTTTTCATCCCGATTATCAGTTCGAGGAGACGACAAGAGAAGCGCCCGAAAATTACACCAATCGATCTCCTTACCCCATGCTGCACCTGCTGCGTGAAGAGAGTATTGAAACGGCGCTCCGGCACTACGAGCATCCCGAACAAATCCCGCAGCGGAATATGGAAACCATGCGCCGCCTGGGTAAGGAAAAGATCCGGGAAATTCTACAAAAAGTACAGGAACTTTCATGAAATTGCAAGAACGCATAGATGTACTCGTCCAGCTTGGCGATCACCTTCGTGGAGAAGACGAATACCTGCAGGCCGTCATCAAGCGAACGGCCTATAACAATGCCTGGTTTACCGAGGAAAATCAACAGCAGGCCATTGATGCCATCGCAGAGCATTACCTGCGAAGGGAACAACTCGATAAATGGCTGGCTCCTTACGAGATTCCTGATGGAAATGAGTTGCAAAATATAGGCATGATCCTAGCCGGTAACATTCCACTGGTAGGTTTCCATGACCTGCTCTGCGTATTCATAGCAGGCCATCGAGCGCTGATTAAACCCTCTGAAAAAGATCCGTATTTGTTGCCCTACCTCCTTAAATTAATGGAGCGCTTCGATGAACGCAGCGCCCATTACTTCCGGCTCGTGGATCGCCTGCGGGACTATGACGCCGTCATCGCCACCGGTAGCGGCAATTCGGCGCGGTATTTTGAATCTTACTTTGGAAAAGTTCCGAACATCATCCGTCGCAACCGCAACGGCATCGCCGTACTGACGGGACAGGAAAGTCCGGAGAGCCTGCACGAACTGGGCAAGGATATCTTCAGTTATTTCGGCCTGGGCTGCCGTAATGTCTCCAAAATATACGTGCCCCGTAGCTATGACTTCCAGCCGCTGCTGGAAGCCCTGCACGAGTATTGCCATATCGTCAGGCACCGGAAGTACAAAAATAACTTTGACTATAACTTCGCCGTACATGTACTCAATAAAGCGGAGTTCATGAGTAACGGCTGTGTAGTGCTGACTGAAAATCCCTCCATTCACTCCCGCCTCGGCGAGCTGTATTACGAATACTATCCCGACCTGGTGGAAATGCAAAGGGTTATAGAAAACAGGCAGTCAGAGATCCAGTGTGTGGTGGCTGCGCCCTCCATCTTGCCGGTAAAGACCTTTCCCTTTGGCAAGGCGCAGGAACCGGAATTGTGGGATTACGCGGATGGGGTGGATACGATGGCGTTTTTGTTAGGATTGACGGGGTGACTCAAAGTCACCCCGTCAATTGAGCTTACTGAAACATTATCCGTTTCGCCACAATTCCCTCCTTGAAGCGAATCCTGGCCACGTAAATGCCGGTCGGCAGGTTGCCTCGTTGAAGGATGAAGCTGTTGTCATCGATGCGGTTGTTTGACTGCACCAGGCGGCCGTTCATATCGAAGAGCTGCAGTTCCTGCATGGGGAATTCCACTTCCGTCTGCAAGAATACCGATTCCAGCGCCGGGTTGGGCGCCATTTTCAGGCCGACTTCCACGCCGGGCAAAATGGTCTCTACCGAGGATACGATGCCCTCCAGGTTGCAGCCCAGGTCGAGTGTCAGGCAGGCGCGCGGGGTAAAATAAGGTATGATGGTATCCGTCATATAGGATTTGGCGGCTTCCGGCATGGGCGGTTCGGTAGCGTTGACGTTATCCGGAGCGTAGAATTGCCAGGGTGCGGTGCGGTCTTCTCCGCCAGGGATGGGGAACAAGCCTTCCAGTCCGCCGCTGCGATCCATAGCGATAGGGGTGAGGTCATCCAGGAAGGTGGCGGCGGCAAAAGGTTCATTGTTTCCGAACTGGTTTTGCAGCGTCTGAATGATCAGGCCGCCCTGCACTTCCACTACCGGCAGTCCGATGCCGGGCACGTTGACGATGCCCTCTACATAGGGCGCATCCGGGTCATCCGGATTGTGGAATGTAATCCACGGATTCTGTCCGGAGTCTATCCAGGAAGAATCGCCCAGAGCGCCTCCCAGATTGATCGTCAGCTGATAATCCGAACCAATGGGCTCACCGTTGTCATAGGTAACCCAGTTGGGATAGCAAAGGGTATCGCCTTCTGGAAATCCGGGGTATCCTGCCGGGACTTCACCTACCGAGGTGCCATAAATATCGCCGTTGACGGCTTCGATGACCATGGGAAAGGGCTGACCGCCGATTTCCGTCGTAAACTTGGGCAGGAACACCTTATTGAAATCATCCAGCGTATGTACGGCATTGACGACGTAGCCGCCGCTGCCGTGGCCCCAAAGAGTGATGCGAGTGGTATCAACACCAAAGGAATTGGCGCTATCGCGAGCATCCTTTTTAAAGAAGCGGATAGCGGTGCGAGCGTCCTGCATGGCACGGTAGACGGCGTTGATCAGGGTGAATACGCGTTCGTCCTGGTTCGGGGCGATGGGATTCCAACCCAGGCGGTAATCGATGGATACCGCCACAAAGCCGCGCCTTGCCAGTTGGGTAGCCGCCTCCACAACCGAAGAGTCGGTTTTTAGTCCGCCGACGGAGCCGTTTTGCGGATGGGGCAAAAAGTTGCCGGTGTGGAAGAGCAGCACCAGCGGGCGTTCTGTGAGATCATCGCCTACCGGTTCGTAAACATCCAACAGTAAGGGGCGGGGAATGGCTTCGCCTACTTGGGGCAGAGCCAGCACGGTGGCGTTAACCCCATAGACTATGTCGGAGGTAACCGTGACATTGTCAAAAATAGGATCCAGGTAACGTTGCTGAGCGGTGGCAGTGAAGCTACAGCACAGCGCCAGGAATAAAAGTAATGCGTTGAATTGTTTCATACAAAAAAAATTTGTGGTTTAAACAGGCTTCCAAAGCTCATTTTCGTTAAGAACAATTATTGCTTTTTGAAGTCATAGGTTAGCGAAACATAGGCAAGCCGTCCGATCCGTGGCCCTCCGTAGGTTTGAAACTGCATATTGTTCAGGATATTGGAGGCGCCGACCTTCAGCGTCGTATTCAGACGCTGAAAGAAGTAGTTGACTTGAGCGTCCAGCAGTTCGTACTGGGGAATAAAGCCGGTAAATTGTGGTGATCCTTCGAAAAGGAAGCCATCGATCCATTTGTAATTGATGTTGAATCCAAATTCCCCTGCCCGTCCCATACGGATACCCCTCCCGGAGATGCCGACGTTGAATTTGTGTTCCGGCGTGTTGAAAGCCGGTACGATGGGATCATCTACTTCGGAAACCAGCTTGTTCCAGGAATAATTTCCGTTTAGCTGGAAATAATCGGCGAAGTAATAATTGAGGCCGATTGAAAAGCCCTGCGTTTTTACTTCCTCCCGCGAGTTGGCCGAATAGCGGAATACCTGTAAATCAGTGGGCAAGTTAGAGGTTCCTCCGAACTCGGCATCGATACCGATATTGAATCCGAGAAAGTCGTTGTAGATATTGTAGTAGTACCCTGCATCGACGTACAGGCTGTTGAACAGCGTGGTTCGGTAGCCTACTTCCAGGGTCCTTACGCGCTCAGGACGGACCGGATCGATGTTGAAAAACGCCAGCGAATCGAGCCGCAGGCTTTGCCGGTAGGCTTCAAAGGACTCCAGGGTGATCAGGCTATCTACGCCGGTCAGGTTACCTGAAAGGATCGCCCGGCCAACATCAAGGTTGAGATACTGATCGGTGAGAGTCGGATTGCGGATTGCTGAGGAAAAGGAGAAACGCAGGTAATTATTGGGGGTAGGATTCCAGACGATCGAGGCCGCCGGGGTCGAGATCCAGTCGAAGTTTTCGTTTTTGTCGACGCGAGCCGTAGCGCTGAGGCGCAGCTTGCGATCGAAGAAGGATTTGGAAAGGCCGCCGTAGAAGCCGAACTCGAAATTAGTGATGGTCCGGTCAAAATCGGAAAATACGGTGCCTCTGGATTTCGGGGTATAATAACGCGCGCTGCCGCCCACGGTGATTTCGTCGGTCCACAGCGGGGTAAATTTGTACTCCCCCTGCAGATGGTAGAGTGCCGATTTATCATAGAAGCGGGTGCCGTTTTCCTTATCATTGGAAAGAGCGGAGGTAATGCGGTTGAATTCTTCTTCAAAGCGGGGCGTTCCGGGTTGGTAAAAGTCCAGGGAGTTGTCAATGGATCCTCGGTTGGCAAAAGCAGCGGTTTGTTCATGCCACAGCTGGAGCAATTCCTGGTTCTCGGAGTCGGCCAGCCAAGCCTCAGCCTGGTCAAAGTCAAAGGAAGGCGGGAAGGTGCTGAAATCCAGCTCGGGATAACCGAGTTCCGCCATTTCGCGGCCGAACCGCTGTTGCTTCCAGTAGCGGACATAGTCGTTGGCCCACAGTTCGTCGTCCTTGGCGAGCTCCTGCAGACGCAAAGCGGTGAAGTAGGGATCGTAAGAGTCGCCGGCATCTTCGTGAGTGGTATAAGCCCGGATAAAGAACTTATCGCGTTTACGCCATTCCAGGCGGTTTTGAAAGAACTGAATATTGCGCAGGCTGAAGCGGTTGTCGCCCTGATAGACGGTAGTGCCGAAGCCGAAGCTGGAGTTTAAAATGAGCTCGGGGGATTCTGATTCACGTTCGGGGGCGGTGCGCAGGTAAAGCCCCACATTCGCTTTGAGGTTGCGCGTATCGTAATCTACCAGATCGATTTCGCGGTAACCATTACGATAAAAGATACCCAGGCCCGCGTTGTCGCCCCATTGGTTGGAAGGGGAGGATTTATCCCCTAAGGGGAAATACTCATCGCCGTAGATGTTGACGGCATCGTAGCGGCCGGGGTTAGTGGCTGGCACCCGGCTTTCGTCTATGGGGTCGTAATTATCGGCTTCCCAATCATTGGCGCGCAGATAGGAGAAATTGAACTTATAGCCGAGAATCTCCATGCCGCTTTTGTTCTTCACCACATCGGCGTAACGGAAAGCCGTTTCTACGAGTGATCGTTCCCCCACCTTTACACTGGCGGCCAGGCCTTTCTGGAAAAAGGGATTTTTGGTCTCCATGCTGATCACGCCGTTGAAGGCGTTTGGGCCGTAGAAGGCCGAACTGGCGCCCTGGATGAGATCCACTTTAAGCACGTCCAGTTCCGGGCTGCCCAGGAAGTTGCCAAGCGAGAAGTTGAGTCCCGGCGCCTGATTGTCAACGCCGTCTATTAACTGAAGCGTACGCACCGGACTGGTGCTGTTAAAACCACGCGTGTTCACCACTTTAAAGCCAAGGCTGGCGGCGGTCAGGTCAACGCCCTTAAGTGATCCCAAACCATCGTAGAAGTTATCGGACGGCGTCGCCTTGATGGCCAACAAGTCCATAGATTCGACAGTGAGTGGTGCAGCTTTTTGCTTCTCAGAGATCCGCTGGCCTCTGACTTCCACGACTTCCGTCGTGATTGCATCCTCTTCCAACTTGATATCCAGGGGCATTTCACCTTCGTTTACCTCGATTTGCTGCTCCAGGTACCCTACATAGGAGACCACAAGCGTCACCGGCAATTCTATTTCCGTATCGATTTCGAAATTTCCATCGAAGTCGGTTACTGTACCGACGGTAGTGCCCTGGATCAGTACGCTGGCGTTGATGAGCGGCTCGCCGGTACGCGCATCCTCGATCTGTCCGCGTATAAGCGTCTGACCGATAAGACAGTGGGTGAAAAGCAAAAAGAGAATAATATTTAGAATCCTGTATAGGTCTAAAAATTTCATATTTTCCTCTGCGCTGGTTTGAAAAGTTATTCTGTTTCGGGCGGTAAATTAGTGAAAATTCGCTAACAATTAAGTATTTGTAAAAACAATTTTACCTCAAGGTAAAGACAGCCGATAGGATTCTGGGCAAACAAGATCGTTGACCGCTAGATCTAATTACGCTTCCAAAATTGTACCTTTGTTTCGCACTTTAAAATATTGCTATGGCTTTCAAGATATACACCAAGACCGGCGACGCCGGCGACACTTCCCTCTTCGGCGGCAAGCGCCTGCCGAAAAGCCACGTCCGTATTGAATCCTACGGCAGCATCGATGAGCTAAACGCCTTTTTGGGGCTGGTTCGGGACGGCGTAGAGGCAGAAGGGACCCGCACACTTCTTAAAGAGATACAGGATCGCCTGTTTGATATTGGCGCCAACCTGGCCATGGATCCGGACAAGGAACTGCCGGCTTCCAGCCTTGAGGACGATGATATTGAGCAACTGGAAAAAGCGATTGATGAAGCGGTTAGCGGATTGCCGGAACTGAAGAACTTCATCCTTCCGGGCGGCCACCCCATGGTATCCTATTGCCATATCGCCCGTTGTGTGTGCCGGCGGGCCGAACGCCGGATCGTAGCACTGGCCGGCGAAGAAAAAGTTGACATTCGGATTTTACGTTATCTCAATCGTCTTTCTGATTACCTGTTCGTTCTGGCCAGAAAAATCGCCGGGGACCTGGGGGTGGATGAAGTGAAGTGGACTGCTCGCAAATGATTTTAAATCAGTAGATTATTGTTAAGTCAGCACTGGCTGTCTGTTCTTCCAACCTTATCGGGTTTTAATTGTTTTTAAGGGCTGTAGCAGTTTGCAAATAGGGTAAATCGTTTTTGAACTGTTTGGTAAAAGATTATCATTGCCGGTTTTTCAAACAGGCCTGGACGACTACCTCGAAATGCCTATATTTGTTCTATGAGTAATCAGTGGAAAACGGCGATTGAAAGCTTGCCGAGCATTTTCAAATACTTATTGGTGATCGGAGCGGCGATATTCATCGCTTTTCTGTTTCCCGAGCACGTGAAGTTCAAATACCACTTTGAACGGGGACAGACCTGGCAGTACGAGGATTTGCACGCGGCTTTTGATTTTGCCATCAAAAAACCGGAAGCGGAGATCGAAGCCGAGCGGGCGTTGCTACGCGCCGAATTCGCCCCCTATTACGAAGTATTTCCTGCCGTGGTCGATTCGCAAAAGGCGGGTTTCCAGAAGGATTTTTACCAGCAGCTCGATTCGGTTCGCGAAGCAGGCCAGTTTCCTGATGTATTGAACCGGCCGCAGGCCTACCTGAACTTTGGGCAATTTTTTTTGGACCGTATTTATCAACGGGGAATCATACAGTTGGACGAAGAACATCGGGAACAAGATGAGGACTTTGAGGTCAATCTGGTTCGGGGCACCACGACTCAGGAGCAGTCCGTTAAGCCCTTTTTTACGCCAAAAGAAGCAAGGGAGGAATTGAGCGATACGCTCTTTTCCAGTAATCTGGAGGAGCCCGAATTCCTTTATCCAATTCTCGAGAACCACCTCCAGCCCAGTATCCTCTATAACGACACGCTCACCCAACGTTTTCAGGCGGATTTGATGGACAATATATCCACCTCCCGGGGCATGGTCCGGGAAGGAGAATTGATTATTCCGGAGGACGGAAATATCTCCGAGGAAGCTTATCAGAAACTGCTCTCTCTTCGCGAACAGTATGAAAAGGAATTGGTGGCCAATAAATCCCGGCTAACTGTTTTCATTGGTTACTTCCTGATCACCGGGTTGATTATCGGCGTATTCGTCCTCTACCTGGCCCGGAATGCCCGGGAGGTTTTTACCAGCCTTCCTAATATGATTTTTATTTTTCTCTGGCTCATCGGCTATAGTTATTTGGTTTATGTCGTGGAGGAGCTGGAGGTGCTCAGCGCTTATCTGATCCCGTTCTGTATCGTTCCCATTGTTATTAAAACTTTCTTCAACGCTCGCTTGGCGCTATTTACGCACATCGTGGTAGTTCTTATCGCAAGTTTTCTGACGACCCTGGGTTACGAATTCACCTTTCTGCAGATTCTGGTAGGGGTGGTGGTGTTGCTGAGCAATGTAGATACTAGAGATTGGAGTCAGTTTTTCTATTCCATGCTTTTTATTTTTCTGGCTTACGGATTGGGATTTCTGGGACTGTCGCTCATTCAGGAAGGTGATATTCAGCGTGTTGACTGGTCGATGTTAACCTGGTTTTTCCTTAATGTTTTTTTGACGCTGCTTGCCTATCCGCTGATTCCACTGCTGGAACGGGTTTTCGGTTTTACCTCTTCGATTACGCTACTTGAGCTATCGGATATGAACCGCCCCCTGTTACGGGAACTGGCGATGAAGGCACCCGGTACGCTGCAACACTCGCTGCAGGTCGCCAATTTGGCTGAAGAAGCTGCAAGAAAGGTGGACGCTAATCCGTTACTTGTAAAAGTGGCCGCTCTTTATCACGATATCGGCAAATCCATCCATCCTGCCTACTTTATTGAAAATCAAGGGGCGAAAAATCCTCATGAGGACATTTCAGACCTGGAAAGCGCCAAGAAAATCGTCGGCCACGTAACGGAGGGAGTCAAAATGGCGAAAAAATTCCGCCTGCCGAAAGTGCTCATCGACTTTATTCGCACCCACCACGGTACCACCCGGGTGGAGTATTTCTATCGCAACTACCTTAAGGAACATCCGGAGGAGAATGTGGACGAAAGCCAGTTTCGCTACCCAGGTCCCAGGCCCCGCTCCAAAGAAGAAGCTATATTGATGATGGCGGACTCTATTGAAGCGGCTTGTAAAAGCCTCAAAAATCCGACGGCGGAAGATCTGGATGAATTAGTAGATAAAATTATCAGCGGAAAGATAACCCAGGGACAATTGGAGCGCTCCACCATATCCTTCCGGGAACTGGAACAGTGTAAGCGCGTATTCAAAAAGACGATGAAATCCGTTCACCACGTGCGTATCGAGTATCCTGAAGAAGAAAAGACGGCCAGTCTCGAAGAAAACCCACCAGAGGAAGAAAAGGAGAAGAAACAGTCTGCTACGGAAGAGTAGAGCAAGTTAATTTATGGCGGGCCTCTCCAGTAGTAGAGAAGATGACATGGAAACTCGAAGCCAACCCCATGTTGGAGTAGCGCTTCCAGTTTCCATATCAGGTAATCTTTCTTTTGCGCTCAGGCCTTTTGCAGACGCAATACCGGGAATTTCATCTGCGCCCATTCGAAGGTAGTGAACAGAACTCCTGTGAAAAAAAGGTCTCCCAGCATTGTATTCCAGAAAAAGGGGATGCCCATAGCGTAGCAACTGATGAGGCCGGCGCTCGTTTTGGGATAGAGCGGCGTGGAGAGCCAGACGCCAAAATTTGTAATCAGGAAGAATAATACTGATGCGCCTAAACTGGCGCCCAGCAGGGTGCTCAGCCTGATTTTGCGCAAGAGCCCAAAACCCAGTAGCACAATCAATCCAAAGCTAAGGTATACCCAAGGATTGCCAAACCAGGCAAAACCTTCGTACATATCGGGATAAAGGCGTGCGTAAACGAGGTTGTTCAGCAGTAAATCACTAGCCCACATGGCTGCCAGCGGTACCAGAAACGCAAGGTATTTACGGGAAAAATAGGCAGCTCCAAACAGCCCCAGCGCACCAACCGGCGTGACATTGTGTGGATGAGGCAACAGTCGGCTGGCTGCAACAACCAGAATGATAAGAGAGAGCAATCCGATCCGGGGATTTATTTTTTCGTTCATCTATCTAGCGTTTGTTGTTTTCTTGCAAATTAACCCAAATAATGGCATAATACCAAAATCCGGTTGGTTACGGATAATTGCTTGTAAACATCTTCTTTAAAAAATAACTTTTACCACTTCCAGCCGTTTAATGAAAAGCCCAAAAAAAAGCCGGTTTTAGTTAATTAGGCCCAGAAAGTTATCTTTACGTCCGTTTGTTGAAATTGTTCATTCTTTTAAAAGCCTACCGATGAAACCTTCACAACAAATTATTTTTTTTCTTTGTCCCCTGATGTTTTTTGCTGTTGCGCTCAGCGGGCAGGCCGACCGGTGGCAACAACGTGCGGTCTATAATATGGATATCGACTTCGATGTGAACACGCATCGCTTTACCGGTACTCAGCAGTTGGTCTATATCAACAATTCTCCCGATACCCTGCGGCAAGTGTTTTACCACCTTTATTTCAATGCTTTTCAACCCAACAGTATGATGGATGTGCGCTCGCGCACGATCATGGACCCCGATTCGAGAGTGGGCGCCCGCATCCAGGATCTTGACGAAACAGAGATCGGTTATCAGAAAGTCCAAGCCCTGACTCATAATGGATCGGCCGTCGATTACGAAGTGGTCGGGACTATTTTGGAAGTACGGCTCAATGAACCCATTCTTCCCCACAGCAGCGCTGTTTTCGCTATGGAATTTGAAGGTCAGGTGCCGGTTCAGATCCGGCGTTCCGGCCGGAATAACCGGGAAGGTATCGCTTATTCTATGGCTCAGTGGTATCCTAAAATGTGCGAATACGACTATCAGGGTTGGCACGCCAATCCTTATATCGCCCGTGAATTCTATGGGATATGGGGAGACTTCGACGTGCGAATCACCATTGATAAGGAATATACCATAGGCGGGAGCGGTTACCTGCAGAACCCGGAAGAAATCGGTCACGGCTATACGATGGAACCCGTAGAACTCGATGCGGATACTGAAAAGCTTACCTGGCACTTTATCGCCCCGAACGTACACGACTTCGTTTGGGCCGCCGATCCCGATTACACGCACGATACCTTTACACGCGAGGACGGCATGGTTATGCATTTTTATTATCAGAAAAATGAACAGACCGAAGAAAACTGGGCCCGGTTGCCGGAAATTATGGATCGCGCCTTCGCTTTCATTAATGAGCACTATGGGCCGTATCCTTATGATCAGTATTCTTTTGTTCAGGGTGGCGATGGTGGTATGGAATACCCTATGGCGACCCTTATCACCGGTGAGCGCAGCCTGCCAAGCCTCGTTGGCGTATCGGTGCACGAACTGATGCACAGCTGGTATCAAATGATGATGGGTACCAATGAAAGTCTTTATGCCTGGATGGACGAGGGCTTCACTTCCTATGCCTCCAGCGAGGTAATGAACTTCCTGCGCGCTGAAGGCCTGCTACCGGGAAATGAGGTGGAGTATCCGCACGCCGGATCGGTTCGCGGCTATGTCAACTTTTCCCAGAGCGGACTGGAAGAGCCCCTGAGCATGCATTCCGATCATTTCAACACTAATACGGCCTATTCCAGAGCAGCTTATACCAAAGGAGCTGCATTTCTTTCGCAGGTGGAGTACATCATCGGAAAAGAACATTTCGACCGTGGAATGCTGGATTATTACTACACCTGGCGTTATAAACATCCGAACGTCAATGACTTTATCCGCGTGATGGAAAAACAGTCTGGCCTGGAACTCGATTGGTTCAAAGAATACTTCGTTTATACCACCCGGACCATCGATTACAGTATCAACGAGGTGACGGCTGCCGGAGACGACAAGGCCCAGGTCAGTATGCGTAAACTCGGTCTGATGCCCATGCCACTGGACCTCCTGGTCACTTACACGGATGGTTCTTCGCAATTGTTTCATATTCCCCTGCGCATCATGCGGGGGCATAAGGAAAAAGAAACTTCCCGGTACGGTGAGGTGGAATACAATGTGCTGGAAGACTGGCCCTGGACCCACCCGCTCTACGAGTTTACAATTGATGCTCCGCTTAGTGAGATCCAGCAAATCAGCATCGATCCGACAGGGCGTCTGGCGGACAGTGACGCCGAAAATAACATTTTTACTAATAAAGAATAAACTTAACCGGGAAGGGGACCGAATCAAAGTGCTCTTCCCGGATCACCTTATTTGATTATGCTGCTGAAATGGATCAATCAGGTACCCGCCTTCACTGCGGGCGATGAAACCCGGATTCGAGAAGTGCTTCATCCCAAGAACGAAAAACTGGACCTTCCTTATAGTCTGGCCCACGCCTCTCTGGAACCCGAAGAACATTCCCTGCCGCACCGCCTGCGTTCCAGTACGGAGGTTTATATCGTTTTGGAAGGAAGGGGCCTCGTTTTGTGCGATGGAGAGCAGCGGAAGCTGGAACCCGGCGCTGTTGTGCTGATCCCTCCGGGAGCGGAACAACAGGTGCTCAATACTGGAAAAACGACGCTCCGTTTTTTGTGCATTGTTTCGCCGCCCTGGCGTGCGGAAGATGAAATAGTAGAGTAGCGTTGGTCACGGGCGCAAATTGTTTTATTTGCGTTGATTTAAAACTGGAAAGCTGCGATTTGCCATTTATTTTGTAGACCTTGAGTTCCTGGAAAAACTTCGAATATTAAAAACCGGTTGTGAGAAAGGATAGTAAATACACCAGAACTGATGGGACAACTGCATAAACTGATCAATGGATGAAAATACTTCAACTCTGCAAAAAGTTTCCTTATCCCCTTAAAGATGGCGAGTCCATCGCTGTGAACACCCTGAGCCGGAGTATGACCCAGATGAGTGCCGAGGTAACCTTGCTTGCCATGAATACTACCAAGCATTATTACGATACCACTCAGCTTCCGGCAGGATTGAATCACTACAAGGAAATTTTTGCTGTAGAGGTTGATAACCGGATTCGGCTCAGCGACGCTTTCCTCAATCTTTTTTCCAAAGAATCCTATCACATCTCCCGCTTTATTTCACCGGCCTTCCGGCAAAAACTCATCCGTTTGCTTCAGGAGAAGGACTTTGAAGTGATTCAGCTGGAAACGCTTTATCTGGCGCCCTATATCCAGGTGATCCGAAAACACTCCGATGCGCTTATCGTTATGCGCACCCACAACGTAGAGCACGAAATATGGGAACGCATTGCGGGCCATACCCGTATTTGGTGGAAACGCTGGTATTTGAAGCACCTTACCGCCAAATTGAAGCGCTATGAAAAAGAGCAATTGAGTAAGTGCGACTTGCTGGCGCCTATATCCTCCAGGGATGAGCGGACTTTCCAGGCACTGGGGCCCTGTGCTCCCTCTACCGTCATTCCCATCGGTTTAGACCCCTCGCACTATGAACCCGATTACGATAGTTTTCATCGCCCCCTTTCGGTGAGCTTTATCGGATCACTGGACTGGATGCCCAATCAGGAGGGGTTGAAATGGTTTCTGGATAAAGTCTGGGGACGGGTGAGTAAAGAGTTTCCCGATCTGCAGTTGCATGTGGCAGGCCGGAATACTCCGGATTGGCTATTGCGCCGCAAGCAACGTAATCTCATTGTCCATGGAGAAGTACCTGATGCCCAGGCCTTCATCAATCAGCATAGCCTGATGGTTGTCCCGCTGCTCTCAGGTAGCGGTATGCGCGCCAAAATCCTGGAAGGAATGGCCCTGGGAAAGGTGGTATTAAGCACCCGGCTCGGACTGGAAGGGATCCCTGCTACACATGGCGAGACGGTCTTTGTAGCTGATACGCCACAATCTTTTCTGGATGCTTTCCGCTCTTGTGTCAAAGAGGGAAAACAGCTCGAATACTTTGGGCGTAAGGCCAGAGGCTTTGCAACGGACCACTATGACAGCCAGACGATCGCCAAGAAACTGCTTCAGTTTTACACCACGCTCACCGTAGAGGCATTGTGAGCTATAGAATTGAAAAACAATGCGATTGTCCGGTCGCAACAACTCGAATACAAAACGCGATTACGCACCTGTCTAACAGGAATCATTGCCAATGAATCTGCCCGCGGAAATACTTTTATTGATCAGCGTGACGGCTCTTTTGCATTCCTATGTTTTTTATCCGCTCCTTCTTCGATGGTTATCCCGGGGGAAATCGAATAATCGAGACATTCATCTCCTGCCGGATGACTTTCCCGATGTCTCGGTCATCATGTCGGTATACAATGAAGAAAAGGTAATCGAAAAAAAGCTGGAAAGCCTGCTTTGTCAGGCGTACCCCGCCGAAAAGATGCAAATCTTCATCGGCTCTGATCATTCTACCGATCGGACCGATGCGTTGCTTACGGCTGCCGAAAGCAGCCTGGGCCATTTGCATTTTTTCCCTTTTCGGACTCGCCGTGGCAAACCGGCGGTTATTAATCAACTTGTCAGGATGGCCCTTCAAGAACGAAAGGAGCGCGCCGATCATATTCTGGTCATTACGGACGCTAACGTCATTTTGACCCCCTCTACCATCCATCACCTGGCCAAACATTTCCGAAATGAGGGGATTGCTATCGTCGATGCCCATATGGTGCACACCGGGATGCGGGTAGAAGGTATCTCCAGAGCAGAAAATACTTATATTTCTTCGGAGGTAAAACTCAAGCACCGGGAGGGCATCCTGTGGGGAAGCATGATCGGTCCTTTTGGCGGTTGTTACGCTCTACGTTCTACTTTCTTTTCCGAGGTGCCTCCCCGGTACCTGGTCGATGATTTTTATATTGCCATGCGCGCCTTTGAACAAGGCGGCGAGGCTATTAGCGAGCTAAAAGCAATCTGTTACGAAGCCGTATCGCATGAGATGTATGAGGAATACCGGCGCAAATCGCGCATCTCCGCTGGCAACTTCCAGAACCTGCTCACCTTTCACCGTTTATGGTGGCCGCCACTGGAACCGCAGTCCTTCGCTTTTTTCTCCCATAAGGTGCTTCGCTGGCTGGGCCCCTTCTTTTTATTGCTTACTTTTTTGTCAACCGGCCTCTTGGCTTGGAGCGGCAACTTATTTTACCGAATTTTGTTCCTGATCTTGGCAGGAGCTATGATTTTTATTCCTGCAGTAGATCTGTTATTAAATACGCTGAATATTAACCTTTTATCACTCCGTGGCCTGCGTTACTTCCTCGTGATGAACCTGGCCCTGTTGGAGGGATTTTTCAAATTCATCAAAGGGATCAAAAGTAATGTCTGGGAACCACCAAAACGACACTAGTAAAACCGAAACCTTTCAACTCAATACTATTGAGGAAGCCATAGAGGATATCAGACGGGGAAAAGTGATCATCGTAGTGGATGATGAAGACCGCGAAAATGAAGGGGATTTCATATGCGCCGCCGAATGCGTCACTCCTGAAATCATCAACTTTATGGCGACGCACGGGCGGGGCCTCATCTGTGCGCCTATCGATGAGCGGCGGGCTGAAGAGCTGGAACTGGATATGATGGTTTCTTCCAATACCGCGCTGCACGAAACTGCCTTCACGGTTTCTATCGACCTGATCGGACAGGGTTGTACTACGGGGATCTCAGCCTATGACCGGGCAACTGGGATACGGGCCCTGGTAGATGAAAACATTAAACCAAGCGACTTTGCGCGCCCGGGCCACATTTTCCCGCTGCGTGCAAAGACGGGAGGCGTCTTGCGGCGTACCGGTCATACTGAGGCAGCCATTGACCTGGCCCGGCTCGCCGGGCTCTACCCGGCAGGCGTGCTGGTTGAAATCCTCAACGAGGACGGCACAATGGCCCGCTTGCCCGAACTGATCGGAATAGCCAAAAAATTCGACCTTAAGATTATAGCTATCGAGGATCTCGTAGCCTATCGCATGCGAACCGAACGGATCATCAAACGCGAGATTACGGTGCCCATGCAAACCAAATACGGAACTTTTGAAGTGACGGCCTTCCGGCAACTGACCAGCGGTGATCTGCATCTGGCGATCAAACGTGGCGAGTGGAATCCCGACGAGCCGGTTTTGGTGCGGGTTCATTCCTCTACAGAAACGGGTGAAATCCTGGGGTCGCTGTTTGAAGGTTATGGTGTACAACTGCAGCGTTCGATTGAAATGATCGTTGAGGAAGGTAAGGGCGCCCTGCTGTACATGCGGCACAATGAAAACCCCAATGCCTTATTGGAAAAATTGCAGTCCTATCAGGAGGCCCATAAAAACGGGCAGAAAACAAAAATGGAAGACAGTGATATGACCCAGCGCGATTACGGCGTCGGCGCCCAGATACTGCGCGATCTTGATATCCGGAAGATCCGCCTGATCACCAACCATCCCAAACGACGCATCGGGCTGATCGGCTACGGTCTGGAAATTGTGGAGAATGTGACCTTGTAATCAACCTGTATTTTGGGTTGAGTCAACCTGCACCCTCAAAAGGCCACCGGCCAACCGCCCCGGATCGAAATCAGCTGCCTCAGGTGATGGCCGGCGGGGCGGCGCGAATCGGTGTTAATTAGAATTTAGGACATAGGACCGTTTCATTATCGTAATTTCCCAGATAGGCAATGGATATCTCAAAGGCATTTCGACGATTGCCCATCATGCCGTTGAAGTCCTTTATATTAGCGTCGTAACTGAATCCTACCAGAAAATTATTTAGTTCCAGGCCGGTCATCAGTACGGCGGCTTCCGGTTCGAAGCTGTTGTCGGCATCTTTCACCGGGCGTATTGAGCCGCCTAGGTGCAAAGCGATACCGTTGATATCGTTGAGCAAAAATCGGAAGTTAGCGCCGGCATTAAGCGCCATGTGGGGCCCCTGGGCGTAGAAAAGCGTTCGGGGCAGGATCTGTATCGTCTCCGACAGGGGGATCTGTAGCGTGAGGTGGGCGGTGTATTTGCGCAGTAAGGTATTGTCGCCGTTTAAGTCGGGATCCTCCTCGTCGGGATCATAATAAAAACTGACCTGGGGTTCGGTGATGTGGTGAATAGCGGCGCCCACGAAAAGTGCGGTGCGGCGGGCGGGAGCCAGCGTGTAATTGAGACCTACGGAAATATCACCGTAGGAAAAATTATTTTCCGGCAAATTCTCGGCCGTAGGATTATTGTACCCCTGGGTGCCGTCAAACTGGTCGCCGAAACTGACATTTTCGTAGTTGATGTTCCGCTGGGCAATACCTACCTGGGCGCCGAGCGTCAAATACTGATCGCCTTCGCTGCTCAGTGCCTTGTGGTAGGCACCCGATACGGAAATCTGATTGGTGGAAAAGCCCAGCCCCGAAAATTTATCACTGTAAAAAACCATGCCGGCGCCAATGCCGTCGAGACTGCGCGGACGCCGGGAAGGGGCGGCAAAACGCATATCGACAGAAGCGGCGTAAGACACGTTTGGAAAGTCAAGCGCCTTCCGCCACTGGTCCCGGTAAATAATTCCCAGCCGGTACCTGCCGTTGAATGCTCCGGTAAGACCTGGGTTGAAAGTCAGGGGCGCTGCGTAAAACTGCGTAAAATGCTGATCCTGGGCTTGTACCGCGGCCGGAACCATGGTGGCGATCAGCAGCAAGGCGATGGTAAAGTATTTTATCATAGATGCTGTCGTGTCTTGAATTTGCGCAAAGGTAGTGAAGTATCGGAAGTTTGAAGCCGGGATGCCGGCCGCTTTCCATTTAATTTATACTCAAATCAACGGACTTTCCCCGATAATTATTATTTTTGAAATATTAACATGGCATTTAATCTCCTTCCTGATGACTTTCGGTGTATGCCCCCTCAGTGTGGTGCCGATTCGCAGCTCGGCTTCTGACAAGAGTGAGATGGTTTCTCAGCTCCTCTTCGGAGAGTTGTTCGAGGTGCTGGAAACCAAAGGACGCAAGTGGTGGAAGATCCGTTGTGAAAACGACAACTACGTTGGATGGGTGGTGAGTCATCAGGTCAAACCCGTCACACCTACCGAATTCGATGGCTATCAAAACCGTTTTGCTTATAACCTGGAGCTGATGCAGGCGGTCATGGCCAAGGATCATTTTCTCCCTATCACCCTGGGCGCCCGTTTACCTAATTTTGACGGTATGCGCTTCTACCTGGGGGAGGCCATTTATACTTTTAGCGGGCAGGCCGTATTTCCTGCCGATATCGAGATCAATTCCGATTTTATCATCAAGTTGGCCCGTCGCTACTTACAGGCGCCCTATCTGTGGGGAGGGCGTTCCCCTTTTGGTATTGACAGTTCAGGACTGATTCAGGTCGTTTTCCAGATGGCGGGTATTCCCATGCCCCGGGAACCACAGCAACAGCTGGAAACCGGAACAGCGGTGGATTTCATTGAACAAACCCTTCCAGGCGACCTGGCTTTTTTCGAGAACCGCAAAGGCCGCATTGCCCATGTCGGCCTCATCTTACCGGAAGGCGGGCTGCTGCACGTGCACGGCAAAGTCAGAATCGATAAGTTGGATCACTATGGCGCCTACAATGAAGAAGACGGACGGTACACTCATCGCCTGCGACTGGTAAAACGCATACTCCCTCCTATTCCCCAACAGAATAAGACTACCGGGACTGAAGAAACAAGCATCAGCCGGCAGGCGGAATTGTTCTAGTTCCTTGCACTTAGATGCCGGCTTACATCGCCTGCAATATATCGTATTGCGTCAGAATATGCTGACGTCCTGCCTTGTCTTTTGCGATGACTGCCGGAATGCGTTTACTGATGAATTTACTCAACTGGTTAAATGGAAGATCTTCATTGACGGTGGGAAAGGGCGCGCCCATAACAGTTTCCACAGATTTCAGAGCGTGGTCTTCCGGGTTCTCCAGCAAATAAGTCAACACCAGGCTCTCCGTAAGGGATCCTACAATATCGCCGTTTTGGACCACGGGCATCTGGGAGATATCGCGTTGTTTCATGAGGTCGAGTGCTTCCTTGACCGTCTGATCTTTCTGAACGGAGAAAAAGCCTTTTTCTTCTTTCATATTGAGCAGGTCCTTGACTTTCAGTTCCCGTTCCAGGAATCCACGCTGGATCATCCAATCATCGTTGTAAATCTTACCAACGTAGCGGCTGCCGTGGTCATGAATGACGATGACCACCACGTCGTCTTCAGTCAAGCGGTCTTTTAACTGCAATAATCCGGCGACTGCGGAGCCTGCGGAATAGCCCATCAGCAGGCCTTCCTCGCGGGCCAGGCGGCGGGCCATGATGGCCCCGTCTTTATCAGTTACTTTTTCAAAGTGGTCGATCACGTCAAAATCGACATTCTTGGGCAGAATATCTTCTCCGATCCCCTCCGTGATGTAAGGATAAATTTCCTTGGGATCGAATTCTCCGGTTTCGTGGTACTTTTTGAAGACCGAACCGTAGGTATCGATTCCCCAAACCTTGACCTCCGGGTTTTGCTCCTTGAGGTAGCGGCCCGTTCCGGAAATGGTGCCGCCGGTGCCTACTCCGACGACGAGGTGGGTGACTTTCCCCTGAGTCTGCTTCCAGACTTCGGGGCCGGTGCTTTCGTAATGCGCCTGCCGGTTGGAGAGGTTGTCGTACTGGTTGAACCAGAAGGAGTTGGGGATTTCTTCACTCAGCCGTCGGGCTACGGAGTAATAGGAGCGGGGGTCATCCGGTTCTACGTTGGTAGGACAGACGATCACTTCGGCTCCAACAGCTTTGAGCAAATCGATTTTTTCTTTTGATTGCTTATCACTGGTGGTGAAAATACATTTATAACCCTTTACGGCGGCGCCCAGCGCCAGCCCCATACCCGTGTTACCGGAAGTGCATTCGATGATGGTGCCGCCCGGCTTAATGTCACCGCGGGCTTCTGCATCTTCAAGCATCTTTACGGCCATACGGTCCTTTATAGAATGCCCCGGGTTGAAGGTTTCCACTTTCATCAGTACGAGCGCTGGTATCTCAGTGATTACCTTGTGTAGTTGCACCATGGGGGTATTACCAATCGTTTCTAGTATATTCTTCTTGTAATCCATGAGGGTTGAATTTTTCTTTTGACTAGTTATTGGATGTTCATTTGAGCGAACCAGCGTTGCCGGACGGGCCTTTTCAGACCATCAAAATATTATTTCCGCATCATCACCGGCGCACTGGCATCTCTATTTTAACAACTCAACCCGGCAAAGGTATCATTTAAGATAGGTAACCCGGACAAAAAAACGATGATCTTTTGCACCGAGAGCGGTTGCTGATAGTGGTGAGAGCACGACGATTACGTTGTCTTCATAGGTCCGGTCCGGTATTTTACCGATAACTTTCGCGTAAATACTGCGTTTGGTCATAGGGTTAACTACTTCTATAACGGAGTTCTCCGGAGCATAGCGGTGCAGCGCGTAAAACTCCGAGCTCGCTTTGTCTTCTTTTTTCCAGACGGCAACTCCCTGTTGCTCGTATTCCTTTTGTGGGCCTATGCCGAGAAAGTAGTTTTCGCGCAGCGGTGCGTTGCGTTTGGTCAGCGGATCTTCCATATTTTTTCTGTATTCTTTCGGAACGCCTTGGATATTCATCCAGCCTACATGCAGGCATTGCCCCGGTTCCAGCTTATCGTCCCAGAGGTAGTTCCAGGAACGTACCGTATCGACCGGCATACGGAAGAAGTTTTTGGAAATGCGAAAAAGCGTATCTCCTTTTCGCACCCGGTAAAAAACAGGGATGTAGCTGTAGTTGAGGGGACCGAAAGGAGGAAACTGGAACCGGAGAATAGCGCGATTCGGGATGGGTATCCTAACCTTTTGCCCAATATCGACAACACCGCTCCTTAGTTCGGGGTTGTAGTAATAGAGTTCCTCGACCGACATACCGTAAAAGCTGGCGAGGGAAAATAGCGTTTGGTCCTCCTGCATCTGATGTTCTAATAGCTTGGTCCCATAAGGGCCGACGCTCAGAAATATCGTATCTTTAAGGGTCAGGTAGCTTGTGCTGTCCACGATAGCCTGCGCCTGAGAAGAAGGAAAGAAAAAAAACAGAAAGAGGAACAGCCAAAGTGTTTTGCTCATAGTTTTATTGCTTTAAGTGCTTATAACAAAAATATGAAAACTATAGGTATCATACCTGCCCGATATGCTTCCAGCCGCTTTCCCGGAAAACCGCTGGTAGATATTGGCGGGCGCAGCATGATCCAGCGGGTTTACGAAAGGGTAGCCGCCGCAGAATTGGTAGACCAGGTGATTGTTGCCACAGATGATGAACGCATCCTTCAGAACGTAAAAGCTTTCGGTGGCCAAGCTCTTATGACGCGACTGGATCATCAGAGCGGAACAGATCGCTGTGCCGAGGTAGTCGAGCAGATCGAATCGGCAGAACTGATCGTCAATATTCAGGGCGATGAACCTTTCATCGATCCGGAGCAAATTAATCAAGTGATCCGCCCGCTGAAAGCCGAAAGGGTAGAAATCAGCACGCTGGCCCGGCGGATCGATCACACCGAGGAACTCTTTAATGCCAATGTAGTAAAAGTAGTTCTTTCCCAGGCGCAGCGGGCACTTTATTTTAGCCGAAGTCCCATACCCTACCTGCGTAATGCGCCTCAGACCGACTGGCTCAAGCATGCGCCTTATTATAAGCACATCGGCCTGTACGGTTTCCGCCGCTCCGCCCTCCTGGAAGTGACCACCTTGCCCGTCTCCACCTACGAACGCGCCGAATCCCTGGAGCAACTGCGCTGGCTGGAATCGGGACGGCAAATATTTGTGGGCATTACTGCGGGGGAAACCCTCGGCGTCGATACACCGGCCGATCTGGAACGCGCCCGCTCCTTGCTGGCCAACGAGCGAGTTTGAACCTTTTCCCCGGTATGGCCCTTTATGTACATGATGAATTTTTGTAGCAACTGCGGGTCTTCCAACCTGGAACTTAAAATCCCCAAAGGGGACAACCGGGAACGCTATGTATGCCGAAATTGTCAGCGCATATTTTACACAAACCCTAAGGTCGTTACCGGCTGTTTACCCCTGTGGCGAGAACAGGTATTACTTTGCCGCCGCGCTATCGAACCCCGCTACGGCTACTGGAACGTTCCCAGCGGATATATGGAGAACGGTGAAACGGTAGAAGAAGGAGCTTTGCGCGAAGTTTGGGAAGAAGCACTGGCCAAAATCAATTTGCTGGGTCTTCACGCCATCTTTAGCATCCCCCATATCAACCAAATGTACATTCATTTCCTGGGCGAATTGCGTCATCTCGATTTTCAACCCGGGCCCGAAAGCCTGGAAGTGCAACTCTTCCGGGAAGAAGAAATTCCCTGGAAGGAGATCGCTTTTACCTCCTCGGTTTTTACCCTTAGAAATTACTTTGAAGATCAGCGCCGGGGCCGTCAGCAGGTGCATGTAGGAAGCATGACCTACACCGAATTGGAGGGCAAAAAAGCCTGGAAAGGAGGGAAATTCTGACTTTCTGGAAAACTCCTTATAAGGTCGCCCCGGTGAACGCCAGCGGCAGTAAATCCCTTCCTGTACTGATTTTATACACCGGCCCGGCCTCCCCCCGTAGAAGGATGGAAATGGGATGTTGATACCGGTCTTCAGTCTCGCAGATCACCTGCCGGCAGGCGCCGCAAGGAGAGGCGGGACTGTCGACAACGTGTCGCTCGCTGCGAACGGTAATGGCGATGGAAAGAACCGGCACTTCCGGATATTGGGCAGCCGCTGCCGCAAGGGCTGCCCGTTCGGCGCAGAGACACATGGGATAGGCAGCGTTTTCCTGATTACCGCCCGTGATGACCTGGCCGTTCCTGAGCCGAACGGCTGCGCCGACGCGAAACCCCGAATAGGGTGCATAAGCTGTTTGCAGACTTTCGCCGGCTTTCATCAGCAGTTCGCGATCGGATTTTGAGACTTCTTCAAGATTGTCAAATACCTGAACGACAGTTTGTAAACGCTTTTCTCTCATGGCTTGGATGACCGGATGACAGGTTTTGAATAAACTTTTACCTTATATTGTGTTTTCATTGATGGCTAAAGGCATTTTTTAAAAGGCTCTTTATGTTGTGGATAATATACGTACTTTTTCTACAGTGAGCATTAACAACTCCGACAGACTGCTAGTCGGGAAAGAATATTTTTCCCGGCAGCAAATTTTCAAAGAACCATTAGATTGATATGACTAACATCCTCATCATCGGCGCGGGACGTTCCGCCACGGCACTTATCACTTACGTGCTGGAAAAGGCTAAGAAATACAATTGGTTTGTTACAGTAGCAGATGCCGATCCGGCACAGGCTAAAAAAAAGGTGAATAACCATCCCAATGCCCGCGCGGCCTGGCTCGACGTCATCAAGACCAATGACCGGCGTGACCTCATAAGCCGGGCCGATGTAGTCGTCTCGCTGTTGCCGGCACACCTGCATCTGGAAGTGGCCCACGATTGTATCAAGCTGAAAAAGCATTTGATTACGGCCTCTTATGTCTCTCAGGAAATGTACCGGTTGGGGGACGAAGCGCGCAACCGGCAACTGATCTTTATGGGCGAGATGGGGCTGGATCCGGGCATAGATCATATGTCAGCTATGAAAACAATTGATGAGGTCAAAGCCAAAGGAGGCGAGCTCAAAGCTTTTCGCAGTTATACCGGCGGACTCATTGCCCCGGAATGCGACGATAACCCCTGGCATTACAAATTTACTTGGAACCCTCGCAATGTCATTCTGGCTGGGCAGGGAACGGCGCAATATCTCGAAGACGGCAAATTTAAATACATTCCCTATAATCGCTTGTTTAAGGAATATCGCATCGTTCAGATTCCGGAATTGGGCGAATTTGAAGTTTACGCCAACCGCGACTCCTTGCTCTATCGCGATGTTTACGGGCTGGAAGGGATTCCGAACCTGCTTCGGGGAACCTTGCGCTATCGCGGCTTCTGCGATTCCTGGCATGCCCTGGTGAAGATCGGGCTGACCGACGGTTCCTATCCCATTATCGATTCGGCACTGTTGACCTATCACGAACTCATGGATGCCTACGTGAGCCCCGATACGGTAGGCGGATCGGTCAAGGAGCGGGTTGCCAATCTTATCGGAGAACCGAATGATTCACCGGTGATGAAAAACCTGGAATGGTTGGGGCTCTTCCGAAAAAAACGGATCAAACTGAAAAATGCCACGCCGGCGCTTATTCTCGAAGACCTGCTGATGGATAAGTGGCGCCTCAAGGGGAAGGACAGGGATATGATCATTATGCACCATGAATTCGAATACGAACTGGAGGGAGAATCTCATCTGCTGACCTCAACACTCAAGATGAAAGGGGAGGACAGCGTCAATACAGCTATGTCAAAGTTGGTAGGTCTGCCCATGGGCATTTTTGTCAAATTGGTCATGCAGGGAAATATCACCGCCAAAGGCGTCAATATTCCGGTGATGAAGGAAGTATACCAACCTGTTCTGGAGGAATTGGAGGAATACGGCGTCGTTTTTGAAGAGCGTGAACGGGTGCTGGCCTGAAGTGCGGAAAGGATCGTCAACACCAAGAAGCCTCATAGAGTGGGATAAGGTCAGAGCCTTACAGTTTTACCAGCTGCTGCGGCAGGGGGCCTTGATTGGAATCGCTGTTTTGCTGGCTAAATCTCCTTTGGCGCCGGAGGCTATAGGAGAATACGAAATGCTGATGTATATCGGCTACGTGTTCACTTTTTTCTGGGTGTCCGGGCTGATACAGGGTTTGTTATCGCTTTTTCCCCGTCATTCCACGGCTGATCAGGGCCGGTTGTTTTTTCAAAGTTATCTTTTGTTTTTTGCTTTAAGCGCGGTATTGGCATTAGGTTTGCTGCTGCTAAAAGGACCGGTTTTAAGGTTGATGACGGGTAATGCCGGGCTGACGCAGTTCGAGTTGATGCTGCTCTTTCTTTTTTTGCACTCGCCTACTTTTCTACTTGAACATTTTTTGCTGTTGAAAGACCGGCCAGGGGAGATTGCCTGGCTGGGGCTGGCATCCTTTTTCCTGCAGATTGCAGCCGTGATCATTCCGGTCTTCCTGGGCTGGGGCTTGCAGGGGATTTTCGCCGGGCTGGTGCTGTTTGCTGTAGTCCGCCATATTTGGTTACTCGTTTTTCTGGGAAGAGAAGGGGAGTGGTCTTTTACGTCTGCCTTTCTTCGCTCCTGGTGGGTATTATCTCTTCCTTTGGTGCTATATACCTTGTTGGGCGGTTTTCACCAGGCTTTTGACAACTGGCTGGTCGGCTGGCATTACAGAGGTGATGAGACGCAGTTCGCGCTCTTTCGATACGGGGCCCGGGAGTTACCCCTGGCGCTGGCGCTGGCCAACGCGCTGGGGACGGGGCTGCTTCCGCAGCTTTCCGGTGATCTGCAGGTAGGGTTATCTGCGCTCAGGGCAAAATCGAGGCGTTTGTTTCACTTTCTCTTTCCGCTTTCCATTATCCTGATGCTGAGTAGCTATAATTGGTTCCCTCTTGTATTTTCAGAGGCTTTCCTGCCAAGTGTTCCCGTCTTTAACCTCTTTCTGCTCATAGTGATCAGCCGGCTCATTTTTTCCCGGACCATCCTGATGGCTTTACAGGATAATCAGGTCATTCTCTGGCTCTCCGTACTGGAGTTGATGCTAAACATAGGACTCAGCTTGGCCCTGGTTGGCCGGATGGGCCTGGCGGGGATCGCCCTGGGTACGGTACTCGCCACGGCCATCGACAAAGTGTTGCTGTGCCTGTTGCTCTATTACCGGCATGGTGTCGGACTGAGCCATTACGTCGATCTGCGCTGGTTCACAGCTTACAGCGCGCTGTTACTGCTCACCTTTTTTTATGTCTCTTGAATCTTTGGAACTGTAAGTTTGCAACATTTTCTTTTTCCGTAAAAGCGCCTTCTTTACTCCCGGTGAACATTAGGCACCAGATATTGTAAATTCAGTACATTTGTTGCGTTAACGCAAACGATAATAAACCAACCAATATGTCAAAAGTACTCATTATCGGCGCCGGCGGCGTCGGCCGCGTAGTCACTTATAAGTGCGCGCAGCATCCCGAAATCTTTTCTGAAATCATGCTGGCCAGCCGCACCAAATCAAAGTGCGACGACATCGTAGCCGATGTGGAAAAAGATACCGGCCACCGCAAGCTTTCCACCGCAGCGGTAGATGCGGAGAATGTACCCGAACTGGTGGCACTCATACGACGTTTCGAACCCGAAATGCTCATCCACGTCGCCCTGCCTTACCAGGACCTGACAATCATGGATGCCTGCCTGGAAACTGGTGTACATTATCTCGATACCGCCAACTACGAGCCGAAGCAAGAAGCCAAATTTGAATACAAGTGGCAGTGGGCTTACCACGACCGCTTTAAAGAGGCGGGCCTCCTGGCTCTGCTGGGCTGCGGCTTTGACCCCGGCGTAACAAGTATTTTTACGGCTTACGCCGCCAAACATCACTTCGATGAAATTCACTACCTCGATATCGTCGACTGTAATGCCGGTGAACACGGACATCCCTTCGCCACCAATTTCAACCCGGAGATCAATATTCGCGAAATTACCCAGAAGGGAAAGTACTACGAAAACGGGGAGTGGATAGAAACCGAACCCCATGAGATCATGAAAGAGCTCACCTATCCGGATATCGGGCCTAAAAAGTCTTACCTCATCTACCATGAAGAGCTCGAATCGCTGGTCAAAAACTTTCCGACCCTCAAACGCGCCCGTTTCTGGATGACCTTCGGCGATGAATACCTGACCCACCTGCGGGTGATCCAGAATATCGGTATGGCACGCATCGAGCCAGTCAAATATAAAGGCGTAGATGTCATACCGCTGGAATTTCTGAAGCACGTGCTGCCCGATCCCGGCGAACTTGGGGAAAACTACACCGGACAAACCTCTATCGGTTGCCGGATTCGGGGGAAGAAAGACGGGGAAGAAAGAACCTATTACATCTGGAATAACTGCAGTCACCAGGCAGCCTACGATGAGACGGGTGCCCAGGGAGTATCCTACACGACCGGCGTGCCGGCGGCTTTGGGGGCGGCTATGATGCTGCAGCACAAGTGGATGGGCAAGGGGGTCTTCAATGTCGAAGAATTTAATCCCGATCCCTTCCTGGATAAGCTCGGCGACTGGGGCTTGCCCTGGCACGAGGAAGTAAATGCGGATATTGAGTTTTAACCAGAATTTTTCACCAAGAAGATAAATACTTAATATGCCGATAGACTACTCAAAGGTCCCTTCTCCTTGTTATGTGCTCGATAAAGCACGCTTGCGGCGGAACCTCGAACTGATCCGGGATGTGCAGGAGCGCAGTGAGGTGTCGGTGATTCTGGCCCTCAAGGGCTTTGCTATGTGGCGGGTTTTTTCCTTCGTCGGGAAGTACCTGAAAGGAGCTACAGCCAGCTCCCTGTACGAAGCCCGGCTGATATACGAGGAGATGGGGCGTAAAGCGCATACTTACTCTCCGGCCTATTTGCCCGGTGATTTCGAGCAGATCGCGGGGTACAGCAGTCATATCACTTTCAATTCCATCGCTGAATACCATCGTTACCGGAATCAATTACCGGCGGATGTATCCCCTGGAATCCGGGTCAATCCAGAATACTCGGAAGTCAAAGTGGATCTCTATAATCCGGCTTCGCCGGGCTCGCGCCTGGGCGCCATGGAGGAAGCTTTCGAAGAGGGGCTGCCGGCAGGAGTGGAGGGATTACATTTCCACACCCTTTGCGAATCTTCGGCCCAGGCGACCGAAAAAGTAATCGAAGCCTTTGAAAAGCGCTTCGCCCGCTTTTTTCCAAAGCTGAAATGGGTCAATTTCGGCGGCGGCCATCTGATGACCCGCAGGGATTATGATGTTGAGCACCTGATACACACCCTGCAGTCCTTCCGGAAACGCTACCCACACCTTGAAGTGATTCTTGAGCCAGGCAGCGCAATCGCCTGGGAAACAGGAGAGTTGGTGTCTACCGTTCTGGATATCGTGCAGCACCGCGATACGCGAACGGCGATCGTAGATGTTTCCTTTACCGCTCATATGCCGGACACGCTGGAGATGCCCTACCGCCCTACCATACTCGGCGCCGGTGAGCCGCAGGAGGGCAAGCCTTCCTACCGGATCGGCGGGGTCAGCTGCCTGGCCGGCGATTACATGGCGGAATACGGATTCGACCGGGAACTGTCGGTAGGTGATCAGATTGTCTTTTGGGATATGATTCACTACACCATGGTGAAAACTACTATGTTCAACGGGGTCAAACATCCTTCGATCGCTATCTGGTACGAAGATGACGGCCTTGAAATCATCCGCGAATTCCATTATGAAGACTATAAAAAACGCCTGTCCTGATGACGGTTGCCCAGGCATTTCAGCAATTGGCGGCGGCACTGTCTACCATTTACGATGCCGGTGAAGCACATAGCATCGCCCGCATCGTATTTGAGGATGTCTTTTACATCCGGAATATGCAGCGCCGCGACCGGCTTTCTTCTTCGCAGCTGGCGCAGCTCTCCCGGATTCAATCCCGCCTGCTGAATAACGAACCGGTGCAGTACATCATCGGTAGGACCCACTTCTACGGCCTCAATTTTAAGGTGGACAGAAGGGCATTGATTCCACGGCAGGAGACCGAAGAACTGGTGCACTGGATCCTGGAGGATCACCTCGAAGCGGAAAATAGACTACGTGCGTTGGATATCGGCACCGGTACGGGCTGTATTCCCATTACCCTCAAGGTGAAACGGCCGCACTGGGAGATACACGCTCTTGATATTAGTCCGCAGGCGCTGGCGCTCGCCCGCGAGAATGCCCGGGAAAACCTGATAGAGCTTGTTTTTCACGAAGCGGATATTCTCGAAAAAGCATACTGGCCTGAATTGCCTCACTTCGACCTGATCGTCAGCAATCCGCCCTATATTCCGCCTTCCGAGGCCTACCTGGTGCCCGAAAACGTACAGACTTACGAACCGCACGAGGCGCTTTTTACGGGCGAAGAAGAGCCGCTGATCTTTTACGAACGAATCATCGAATTTGCTTTGGAATACCTGAAGCCGGGCGGCCGGCTTTATTTCGAAGCCAACGAATACCGGGCTATCGACGTGCGGGATCTGATGCGGGAGAAGGGACTAAAACAGGTGGAACTGCGGCGGGATATTGGGGGCAGAGACCGGATGTTGAAGGGGGAGCTTGATGCTTGATGCTGGATGCTGGATGCTCAGCAGACCGTAAAAACTACTAATTCGGGCTGAATTGCCACGGGGACAACGCTTACCTTTGCGCCATGGACAACAGTATTTCCCTATCCTCCGGCCGGCATCAGTTGCTTGCCGGATTGCTTGTACTGATTGGTGCGATATGCCTTTCAGCAAAGGCGGTGATTATCAAGCTCGCCTATCAATACGGTGTAGAAAGTGTTTCTCTGCTTACCTTGCGCATGCTTTTCTCCCTGCCATTTTACTTGTTTATCGTTACCTATGCTACTGGTCGCCTGTCGAAAGCTTATGTGTCGCCTGGTAAAAAGGACTTGGCACTGATCGTATTGTTCGGCGTGATCGGATATTATCTGGCCAGTCTGTTCGACTTTCTCGGGCTACAGTATATCAGCGCCAGTCTAGAGCGTATTATTCTCTTTATCTATCCGACGCTGGTGGTTATTTTATCTGCCATCTTTTTGGGTAAACCCATTACCCGCAATCAGACCCTGGCCTTGCTGCTCACCTACGCCGGCATAGGGATTGTCTTTTCCGAAAACCTGCTGATGCCTGAGCGGGAGGATTTTCTGCTCGGCACGGGGCTGGTACTGCTGGGAGCCCTGGCCTATGCGATTTATCTGATGGGCAGCGGCAGCCTGCTACCCCGGATCGGCACCTGGCGCTTTACCTCTTATGCCATGATGGCGGCAGCCGGCGCAGTGATCATTCATCACGGTATTCAGTGCCGTTGGGCTTTGTTTCATTTTCCGTGGGAGGTTTACGGGCTGGCGCTGCTGATGGCTTTAATTTCCACGGTTCTACCGTCTTTCCTTATCTCGGAAGGCATTCGGGTGATTGGGGCCGGCAATACGGCGATCATCGGCAGTGTGAGTCCGGTATCAACAATTATTCTGGCCTATATCTTCCTGGAAGAGCGCCTGGGCAGTATGCAGTGGGTGGGCGCCCTGGTGGTGATTGCCGGCGTCTTACTGGTGACGCTGCAGAAGCAGAAGTCATTTTGAATCAGATAAACATCTTCACCATCCCTGCCAGCACCTCATTCAGATTCCGGATCGCCTTCTCCACCTGCCAGTTCTCCCGGTTGCGGGCCTCGACGTAGTTGGAAACGGCGCGGATCTCCAGGAAGGGAATCTGAGAAGCCAGGCAGGCATAAAAAAAGGCGGCGCCTTCCATCGATTCTACATCGACCTCGTAATTTTTCTGAATTCTTTCGATGCTGGGCGGATAGCCGTGTACTTTGTTGACGCTGATGCCGTGGGCCTTGGGGAGGAACTCAAACTGTTTGGAGTCGGTATTCTGCAGCACGCCTTTGTGGAAAGGCCCCTGATCCGGATCGGTCAGGCCTAATTGATGCACGTTCGTAAAGCTGCCGTCAGCTTCTTCGACCCCCAGGTCGCCAAAGCGCTCGGAGACAACCTGCACCACCTCACCCAGCTCCAGTTCCCGGTTAAAAGCCCCGGCGATGCCGGCATTGATGGCCAGCTCGTAACGCTTACCGGCAAAGATCCGGCCCAGGGCGTAGGCCGTCAGGGGCATTCCCACGCCGGTGATGAGCAAACCCAGGCTCAACTCGCCCTTCTGATACTGTGAGGGCGCGTATTCGACGAATTGCTGGTCGAGGTAGTCTTTTAAAGGCGCCACTTCGTAGGGGGTGGCGGCGACAAGGAGGAGGTTCATAATCAATATGTTATCGTATTACAGGCTTAAGCTTTTCCTGTGAGATGAAGTACTAAGGTAACCTTTATATAGTTGAGCGTAAAACCCATTGGTCTTCAGCCAATGGGATGAAAGCGACTGTTTTTAAAAAATATTTTTTCAATAAACTTTGCTAGGGGATCTCTTTGTAGGCAGGTGGGCAAATTATTACCCCTTTTCTCCCACCACCGCCTCCACCTCGATCTCCACCAGGTACCTCTCACCGACGAGTTTGGCCTGCACCAGCGTATTAGCCGGCTGAATATGGCCGAAGCGGGCTCCGTGAGCGCGGGCGACCGCCTCCCAGTCCTTGATGTCATTGACGAATACGCGCGTCCGCACGACGTCCTCCAGTCGGCTGTCGAGCGATTGCAGCGCCCCTTCGATTTTATCGATGACAAAATGAGCCTGTGCGGCCGGATCCTCGCCGCCTATAATCCGGATGCCGTGGGTGGCGGTGGTGCCGGAAACATGGATGTGGTCACCTACCCGGACGGCGCGGCAGTAACCGGCCAGTTCCTCCCAGTGCGTACCGCTGAGGACGCGGCGGCGGCCGTTGCTATCGGTCTTGACCGGGTAAGGTGGGGGAAATTCCTCCAGGTGATGACTCAGATCGCCCGAGGCGGTGAGGAATGGCGGGCGGCGGTATTCGTCGCCGCAGTCGCCGGGAATGGGGGAGAGGCGGGCCAGCGCAGCTTCGATGGCAGCTTGGCTCTCCTCATCAAGTGAGAAGTCGAAAAGCTTTTTGTTTTCCTCGATGTGTTCGCTCTCACCGAGCCGGGCGCCGAGAATGACGCCACCAACAGCCGGCTGCTCCAGAATATAACCGCTGGCGATATTGGCGATGGAACACTCCTTTTTCCGGGCGATTTCGTCCAGAACTTGTAGTAGGTTCTGGAATACCTCCCATCCGCCGGACACGTTGATATACCGTTTGTATTTCATCTGCGACCAGGTCGACAAGTCTTCAATATCCGGTTCGGGTTGGCCGAGCCAGCGCTCGGTGAGAAAACCGCCGGCAATGGTGCCAAAGGCGAGAATCTTGATGTTGTGATCGAGGCAGAGTTCCGTCATCGCGTTCCGGGCGCGCTGATCCAGCAGGGAATAGCAAACCTGGTTGGAGACGATATCGATGCCGCTGTTTACGACAATCCGAAGATGATCCGTATCAAAATTGGTGAGGCCCAGATGGCGGATCAGTCCTTCCTGGCGTAGTTCCTGCAGCCAGTAGAGCCCGTCGAGCCAGCTGGGATCGGCGTAGTTCCAGGCGTGGAACTGAAAAAGGTCGATTGCCTCAACCTTTAGGTGGTCGAGAGAGCGCTGCACGGCTTCGGATACATCCTCACGGATCAGTTTACCAGGTTCCGGCACCCACTTGGTCAGTAGTTGCACTTCCTTGTCCGGAGCGTATTTTTTTTTGAAAATTCCGGCAATCTTCTCCGCCGACCCGTAGTGGTCGGCCATATCGAAGGTGGTAAACCCGGCTTCGACATAAGGCGCCATCGCCCGCGCCGCTTCGTCGAGATCGAGGGCGTTGCCGTCGCGTTCCATATCGGCCACCTGCCAGAGGCCCGTAAGGACACGGGAGATGTGAAGATCCGCTGCGAGTTGGGTATAGTTCATTGTTTTCTTCAAGGTTAAAATATTTTGATTGTTCCGCTTTCCATTTTCTTGTTTCCTCCCGCCCGAGCTTCGCATGGTCGGGTGAAATTTCCGGTTTCCGGTTTCATTCCGGTGGAAGCTTCAAAAATAACGCTTTCACATCTATCCCTGCTTTTTTCAGTTTTCGCCGCTCCCAAAAGTAAATAGCTGTGGCCAATAGCATGACGATTCCCCAGACCGGTGTCGAATGAAAGTACCAGGCATCCGCTTTCGCCGTTAGGTCTTTCCAGAGGTGGATGACCAGAAAGCCGCTGAGCAGTAAGAGCCCCAGACCGGCCAGCATTAGCTGCGGACGGCGATTCCGCAGCACCTGCACCTGAGCGGCGATGGCTGCATTGCGGTGGGGTAGGGCGATGACCGTGGCGCACATGAGCAGGAAGTTGACTAACATGGAGGTGACCATGATGTCGATGCCGAGGAAAAAATCGCCCGCGAAGTGACTGCCCAGGATGCCGATGGTGGCCATTCCTCCGCTGAGCAGCAGCGCGATATGCGGCGTATGGTGCTGCGGATGTACGCGTGCGATCCGGCGGGGAAAGATACCGTCTTCAGCCCAGGCGAACATGAGCCGAGAAACCGCCAGCAACATGGCCGGCAGGTCGTTGATCAGGGCGATAGCCGCACCGCCGACGATGGCCACGGCCCAGCCTGCCGGCAGAAGATAGCGCAGCAATCCGGGAGCGGTGATGTCCTGATTCAGCGCCTCTTCGGCGACGAAGGGCCAGGGGACGGCGTGGTAGACAGCCGCTGTGAACAGCATATAGAATGTTCCGACGGTTACCACCGCAATACCGATGGCCAGGGGAAGATTCCGGTTTGGCCGGCGCGCCTCTCCGCCGGCCTGCGCTATGGAATCAAAGCCGATAAAGCTGGAAAACAGCAGCGCCGCGGCGGCCAGGAATATCTCGATGCGGAAAGGAGTTTCCAGCCCGGAGGGAACCGTCCGGTCCTCCTGCCGGAGAACGGCTGCCGCAAAATCCGCCTGTTCAAATGAAAATCCGACGACAATGACGATCGCTCCCAGGCTGAACATCAGCACCATCAACGGGATCAGAGTGCGCTCGTAGAAGCGGACGCCACGCATATTCACCCAGACGAAACACCAGAGCAGCGCCAGGGCAAGTCCGACCCGGACCGCGCCCGTGTCGAGCAGAGCGGCGGTTTCCATCCATCCGGCCGCGCCGGCAATGTCCCGCAGAAAAGGAATGATGATATACGAAATGACTCCAATGGCGATTGACAGCCCGAACCACTGCGAAAAGCTGGCGACAAAGCCGAGATAGGGGTGAAGCCCGCGACTGGCATAGATGTAACTGCCGCCTGCTCTTGGCATCGCCGAGGCCAGGATGGCGTAGGACAGGGCCGCCAGAAGCGCTGGCACAGCGGCGAATAGAAATGCCGGCAGCACATAGGGCCCGATACCAGGCACGTTGCGTTGAATCATAAAGGGCACTACGTAGACGGAGGCACCGAGCATGGAACAAATACCGGTGGCGGCCAGGCCAAGCAGGCCGAGCCGGCGGGAAAGGCCGGTGCTTGATGAGGTATCTTCAGCGGTAGAATGCATAGGTGAAGGTAGATGAGAGGCGTTTTTTTCACCTAAACATCGCAAATTTTTGGGACTTTTTGTTCTACGTTCCGGCATCAGGGGGCAACATACTCTTACTCAGTTGCCTGCCGGTATATTGTTGCTTCCGGCGTACAACAGGCTAATCCCCGGCGTAAAGCCCAAAAACTGATGCCAGGAACTCGCCAGGTCAATGCCGATGTTGTTTTTGAGTCGCAGCCCGAAACCGAAGGTGAAGAGACTGGGGTTGGTGGCCGCACCGATGCGGAGCAGCAGCGGCTCGGTGATGTGGTACTCGACGCCGCCCTTAACGCGGACGGGGAAATCGATGTCTTTTTCGGCCTCCAGGGTCATGAGCAGTTGCGGAGAGGGGGTATAGCCTATACCGAGGCTAAAGAGGGTAGGGAGCAGTTCACCCTCCTGACTGCGTTCCAGGCGCAATGGATTGTAAACCCCGGCCCCAATCTGGAGCTGGGGGAACAGTTGAGCCTGCAGACCGAACTGGAAGGTAACCAGGTGCCGGTTGCCGTACGAAGGGATGCGATTGCCGAAGTAGATGAACTGGGCGCCCATCTGAAAGCTTTCGCTGAGTCGGCGGGCGTAGGTCAGTCCGATCTGTTGCTCGTTGTAAAGGTCGAAGCCGTAATACTGGACGCGGAGGCCGACCGCGCCTCCGGCCACGGGTAGTCCGGCAGCCGCGGATATCTGCCGCATCTCCTGCACCAGGAAGCGCTGTTCGGCAGTGGCAACCGCAGAAAACTGCTCAAGGCGCGCCAGTCCGGCCGGATTGGAAAAGAGACTGTGAATATCGGTGAATATCATCCCACTGTGGCCCATGGCCAGTCCGCGGGCGCCGGCGATGCCGGGGTAGCCGTCCTGGGCGTTGAGGCTGGTAAAAAGGAATAGGGGGAGCACCATGCGGATCAATTGACGGGGCGACTCAAAAGTCACCCTGTCAATCAGACAAGGGAGCATCAGGAGAAAAAGCGATTTTTTCATGAGGCTACAGACTAATGCTTTTATTCTGGGCGACCTGCCGGTAGAATTCACCGGCTTTGGTCATTTTTCGTTCTTTGGTGTACAAGTTAATGCGGACTAATCCGAAGCGGTAGGAAGGACCCAAGAGCCATTCGAAATTATCGAAAGTGCTCCAGTGAATATAGCCCAACAGGTCGATGCCCTCGTCGATCACTTCGCGGCAGATGCGCAGATCGGTCTGTATGGCTTCGATTCGCTTTTGATCGTCTTCGGTACAAATACCGCGTTCGGTCACCATGACCGGTTTATTATAGCGTTTTGCAAACAGGCGAAGGAAGCGCCCCAGTCCTTCCGGCCGCAGGCCCCACATTTGATCGTGTTTGATTCCCAGTTTATCCAGCCGCCCCGAGCGTTCGATTTCGGTGACCGGGCGGGGATCGAAAGGCACGTAGGCGTAGTAGTTAAGCCCCCAGAAATCGGTTTTACGAAAGGGCATGGCGGCGCGGCGGTTGTACCACCAGTGGCAGAGCCCGGCGGGGATTTTCCCCAGCCAGTTCACAGCATCAAACCAGGCGACGCTGTGGGCGATGCCTGCCGGGGCTTCCGGATAGCTGAATTTTATGAGGTCGTATAGAACATCATGCGCGGCGCCCATGTGTCGCAGTACACGGTCGGCCGTAAATAGTTTGCGGCGCCGAAAGGGCGGAAAGCGCCCCAGCAGGTAGGCCATAGCCACGTAGGCATTGGGCTCATTGAAGGTGTTCCAGTAAGATATATAGTCCCCAAAGTGATCGATACAGCGGCGGGTGAAGTCGATAAAGTAATTGATATTGCATTCCTGCTCCCAGGCGCCTTCGTCTTCGAACCAACGGGGATGAGCGAAGTGGTAGAGCACCAGCATCAGCTTCATATCCGAGTTGCGGAGTTCCTGAAAAAATTGCCGGTATTCGTCCACCACCTCCCTGTTAAAGGGAGCCAAAGGTTCCGGTTGCAGCCTGGCCCAGTTTAGGCTGCAGCGATAGGTACTTCCAAATTGGCGGATGTATTCCAGGTCTTCACTTCGTCGCTGCTCATGATCGATGGTGCGCTTAAAGACAAAGCCGTCACTGGCCTCCAGTCCTTCAAACTGATGGCCGTGAGCCGTTTCGATCTGCGCCGCGGAAGTGGCCGTACCAAACAGGAAACTTTCTGGAAAAACAAATTCCATGATGTAGTCCTACTTTTCATCGCTTGCCCCCATGCCTGGGATGCCGGAGTTTTAGAAGTTCTGAAAGTGCTGCAATACCGGTACCATAAAACTATGCGGTCTATCTTTCCGGTTGTGAAGTCAGGCGGCGCCTGAAAGCCACTTTCAATATACTTATTTTTTCGCTTCGCCGTGCTCTTTCCAGTCGGCTGTAAAAATATTGGTGCTCCGCGATCCACCGTTATTGCGATTGGAGGAGAAGACCAGTTGCTTACCGTCATGGGAAAACATGGGGAAGGCATCGAAAACTTTGTCGTAGGTGATTTGACGCAAATTGCTGCCATCCAGGTCGATGGCGAAAATATTGAAAGTGCGTCCTCCCTCCGCGTGGTGATTAGTGGAAAAAAGTATCTGCTCGCCGGCGGGATGAAAGTAAGGTGCCCAGTTGGCGCCGCCCAGATCGGTGATCTGCTGCATATCAGAACCGTCGACATTACAGACGAAGATCTCCATATCGGTGGGCTGCACCAACCCTTGCGCCAGCAGGTTTTTATAGGTTTGCTGCTCCTCAGCTGTTTGAGGGCGCGAGGCGCGGAAGACCAGTTTGCTGCCGTCGGGAGAGAAGAAGGCGCCGCCGTCGTAGCCGAGCTCGTCGGTCACCTGAAGGAGATTGGAGCCGTCTATATCCATGGTATAAAGCTCCAGATCACCAGAACGCATGGAAGTAAAAACAATCTTTTTACCATCCGGCGAGATGGTGGCTTCAGCATCGTAGCCGGGATAGTCGGTCAGCTGTTGGGTGATGTTGCCCTCCAGATCGGCGACGAAGATGTCATAGCCTTCGTAGATGGGCCAGACGTATTTGCCGTTCACCGTGCGGGGTGTTTCGGGGCACTCCTCATTGGCCAGGTGAGTAGAAGCATAGAGGATGCTGGTATCCCCGGGCATAAAGTAGGAACAGGTAGTGCGGCCCTTGCCGGTACTCAGCATCGGGGGCTGTTCGCCGGTATAGCCACTGACGGGCATGTAGAAAATTTGATCACAGGCTACACCCCAGGGTTCGTAGTTAGACTGAAAGACAAGAAACTGATTGTCATAGCTGAAGTAAGCCTCGGCATTGTCGCCGCCGAAGGTCAGCTGGCGAAGGTTGTTTAGGTGGATTTCCTGTTCGTAGCGCAGGGTATCCGTAATTTCGGAAGCGGCGCGTTCTTCTCCGGCCGCCTCTTCTTGCCCCGGGCTGCAGGCTGCTAAAAACAGCATCAGGCTAAAAACGGAAATAATTGTTCTCATGGATGGAATTTTGAGTAAATATACAAGAGTAAACAGGGTGTCTGTCAGGATGAAAATCAAATTAATGTCATTATTAAAATTTACTTTAAAAAACATAAGCCGGGGGCTGGAAAAGCAGCTCCCGGTGGGAGAGCATGCGTCGATGATATCAAACAACTATTTGCCGCCTTATTTCATTTTACTAGGTGAAGTACCCGGACACAGTTAATTTAAGTTTTCCAGGGCCTCTTTCGGGGCTATCCTTCGTTGCTCATCGGTCACAGAACCCCGGCTATGCTCTAATTCAAGAGTGGGCCCCTTTACCCCACTCTTGAATGGGCGCCTCGGCAAGCCCCAAAATAGTCTCCTGGAATTCCATAAAATAATTATGTCCGGGTACTTGAACAAACAGTTTATCACAATAATCCTTACCTTTGCGCCGCATTATGGAAAAAGTGATTTTCAGGGATTTAGGGTGTATCCGCTATCAGGAAGCCTGGGATCTTCAACAGGCTTTACAAAAAGAACTCATAGACCGGAAAAGAGCCCGTCGGAATGGAGTAACGGAGTCCATGCCTCCGCAGCACCACTATTTGCTATTCTGTGAACATCCGCCGGTGTACACCCTGGGTAAAAGCGGTTCAACGGATCACCTCTTACTCAGCGAAAATGAGTTGGAGTCGAAAGGCTTTGAGTTCTTCAAAATCAACCGCGGTGGGGACATCACTTATCACGGTCCCGGTCAAGTCGTAGGGTACCCTATATTTGATCTTGACTGCTTCTTCACTGATGTACATCGCTACGTGCGTTACCTGGAAGAGGCTGTCATCCGGACGCTCGGCGAGTACGGTATTGAGGGCACGCGCATCGAAGGTTATACCGGGGTCTGGCTGGAAGGAAAGGCGGGAAGACCGAACCGGAAAATCTGCGCCATAGGGGTGCACCTGAGCCGCTGGGTAACTCTTCACGGATTCGCCTTTAACGTCAATCCTGATCTACAGCATTTCAATCATATTATCCCCTGTGGAATTGAAGATGCCGATAAGGCGGTCACCTCGCTGGAAGCGGAATATGGCCTTCCGGTAGATATAGAAGAGGTGAAGGAAAAGCTTCGCGGGCATTTTGCCAGGCTTTTCGGTTTTGGATTTGTCCAATTTGAAAAAAATAGTTCATGAAAAAAGATATCCCAAACTACAAGGTAGAGGATGTAGCCATCGCCGTCGTTCCCCGCAAAAACGAAGATGGAACCCTTGACGAAGAACTCTGGGATACCTATCTGATCAATTTGAAAGAAGATTCGATCACCACGGTATTGATTAATTCCCGGGGATACGGCAACATTGAGGGGGAAAAGATGCGCACCACCGTTTTGCGGCATTATTTTGAAGAAATAGGTCCGTTGAATATAGTCAAGATCGAACCCATCCAAACGAGGGTCTTCAATCTTACCAATGAATACTGGGTCAGCTTCGTACACGATGATTATATGTACGACAAGAAGTACGTTTTCGTAAAGGGGAGTATCACCAAAGAAAACTTTACGACGATTCCCTTTTTGAATCGAAAGGGCGTGATGATCCGGTAGAACGGCGATTGCTGAGGAGGCAATCATATTTAAAACTGACTATGGAAGAAAGAAAACCAGCCCCAAAGCGGGTAAGCGAATCAAAGACGGTGATGACCGAAATGGTCATGCCTAATGATACTAACCCCACCAGCAACCTGATGGGGGGTAACCTGCTGCGCTGGATGGATATTGCCTGCGGTATCTGCGCGGGCAAACATTGCGAAGCGCATGTGGTTACCGCATCGGTTGACCACGTATCCTTTCAGCGGCCTATACGAAATGGAGAGATCGTCACCCTTGAAGCCACAGTCACACGGGCTTTCCGTACTTCGGTGGAGATATTCGTCGAAGTATTTGCCAATGATATTAAAGGTGGAAATGCCCGTCGTTGTAATCACGCCTATTATACTTTCGTTGCGCTGGATGATGAGCAGGGCAAACCTATCCCCGTGCCTCCGGTGTTGCCGTTGACAGAAATTGAGCAACAGCGTTACGACAGCGCGCCTCGTCGCCGGGAAGTCCGACTGATCCTTTCGGGCCGTCTGAAACCGGAGGACGCCAAGGAGGTGAAGGATTTTTATTTCAAACAATACAAGGAAAAGGAAAGGCGGGAACAGGATTCTTAAAAAGAACAGTTCACTGATCAGGACGGATCGGATTCACCCGGAGAAATGTTTACCATTCCTTCAGGTTTTTTAGGGTAGCTCTCGCTTCCACCCTGATCAGCCTGTTTTCCGTTAATCCTCTTGTTCCTGTGTTTCTTCTGATTTCAGCTCGTGCGCCGGCAGTTCTTCCGGGTCTTGCTCCGGACGGATGCGGTCGATGAAGAAGTTAACTAGTTCTCTTCCCCGGCGGTCGACGTCTTTGGAGCCCGCCTGCTGGGTGCCGGTCATCAGGATATCCTGGATGTTGACGTGCCGTGGCCGTGAAGCAATAAAGTAGATAGCTCCGGCCACGTCGCGGGCGTTGAGCGGCACGAAGTCTTCGTAAATTTTTGCTTTTTCTTCGTTGCCGTCGAAGCGGACCTCAGCGAATTCCGTGTTTTCTACATGGCCAGGACTGACCTGACTCACGCGGATGTTGTACTTCAGCAAGTCGAGGCGTATGGCTTTGGTCAGAGCTTCCACCGCAAATTTGGTCGCACAATACACATTACCTTTGGCGTAGACCTCTTTGCCGGCAGTAGAGGCGAGGTTGATGATGTGACCGTTGCGACGCTTGATCATATAGGGCACTACAGCCCGGGTAAGATAGAGCAATCCTTTAATATTGGTGTCGATCATCTCTTCCCAGTGTTCCAGACGCCCCCGGTGGATGGGGTCAAACCCTTTGGCTTTTCCGGCATTATTGATCAGGATATCGATTTGCCGCCATTCGAAGTCCAGCTTATCCTGAAATACTTCTTTTATTTCATCCACATTGCGGACATCGAAACAGAGGGTGCGAATTTCGCTGTCGTACAGTTCTTCAAAAATTCCTTTCAAGTGGTCGAGCCGCTCCTGTCGCCTTCCGGTGAGAATAAGACGGTATCCGTTCTCGGCAAATTCCTTGGCGCACGCCCGTCCGATACCAGAGGTGGCACCGGTAATCATAACGATCTTTCCACTTCCGGGTTTTTCCTTCTCGGGCTTTGCGGCGGCGACTTTTCGCTTGCTCAGCATTTCCTCCAGCCGGCGAATATTCTCCTTGAGATCCTGTATAGGATCGGATTCGGCTTCCGCTTCCAGTTGCGGTTCCTGTTCTTCTTCGGCTTCCATTTCGGGTTCGGCTGCTTGCTCCGTTTTCGCTTCTTTGTCTGTACCGTTATCCGTAGACTGTGGAGGAGAGCCGGCGGCGCTGATGGCTTCTTCCTTTTCTTCTTTCACCTTTTCTGTCTCTTCTGTCTCCTGGCCCTTTTCCGGAGGCGGGACGCTCCATTCCATATCTGCTTGTTTGAGCTCCGGTTGTGATGAAGATTCTGTCATTTCTTCTTTTAAGTTAAAAGCGACATCATTTTCTTCGGTCTGCAGTTCCGGGTTAATATGAATAGCCCGCAGATAATACTCTCTGGCCTGTTCCGTTTCGCCGAGGCGATGGTATATAAGCGCCAGATCGTAATTGGCGAAAGGGTGGTCTTCCTGTTTTTGGAGCACGCGCTGAAAATACTGCATGGCTTCTTCCGGACGGTCGAGGGATTCTCCGACCAGCATGGCGTACTGGTAAATTGCATCAACATTATCGGGGTCTTTCTCAAAGGCGCGTTTAAAATAACCGGCGGCTTTTTCATTTTCATCGGAGTAATGGTTGGCAATGACCACGCCCAGCCGGTAAAATATGTCGGGATGTTCCGGGTGCTTTTCGGCAACCCTTTCATAATATTGTCGAGCTTTGGAAAAATTACCCCGCAACTCTGCCAGTTCGCCCATGAGGAACTGCACGTGTGGATTATCCGGTTCTACTTCCAGAATCTGGTAGAGCTGAGCCATGGCGTCAGGGATGCGTTCTTCCCGTTGGGCCAGCATCAGCGCGTATCGATAGCGCAGATACGTGTGATCCGGATGTTCCTCGACGGCGTTAGACAATACAGCGATACTTCGGTTCCATTCGCCCGCATTGGCATAGCGCCTGGAGGTTTCAATGACTTCTGAAATATCTTCCTCTTCTTCTTCCGCTTCCTCCTCTGTTTCCTCTTCTATTTCTTCTTCGCGAGCGAGCTCCGTCATCTGCTCTTCTTCTTCCTCTTCTTCTTTTATTTCCGGTTGTTCTGCTGCATTAGTTTCTTCCGGTGTTTCGGCAGTTCTTTTGTCCAGCATATCCATACCCGGAATACCGGAGGTGTCAATTTCATCTTCCGCCGGCGCCGGTTCCGGACTGACCGCTTGCTCCTCGTCTACCTCCCGGAAGGATTCCCAGGTAGGTAAAGCGTTTACGAATTCGAAAAACGTCTTAAAGTGATCCGTGGCAAATTGCTCGTAGTGGACGTATTCCATATTGCGCAACAAGCGGAGAAATTCGCCGGCTTCGCTAGAAATTTCCCGCATCACCTTTAGATGAGCATTAAAGTTTTCTTCATCCAGACCCTCAAGCTGCCTTTTCTGGCGCCGGAGGTCCAGGTATTGGTCCTGCCAGTAATTGATGTATTGAATAATATCGCTGACGCGCTCAAAGTCGGTAGGGATGCGGACGACTTTTCCACTTTCTTCTTTCTTAGCATAGCCGGTAGCTACGATGGGTAGAACCTGGCTGCCTTTATTCTGTAAGAAAGACAGGCCTTTTTTCATGCACTGGGCAGACTTAAGGAAGTTATCACTGATAATCAAGAGTATGGGGCCGCCAAAGTCGTTCAGCCTTTCAGCGACGCTGGGTTCCGAGGTGGTCTTTTTGCAATAAACATGTTCAAAACGGAAAGGCGTATGCTGACTGATACGGTTATCAATTTCTTCTGCTACTTTAATATTGTCAATACAGTAAGCTAGTGCAATTTTTTTTGGATCGTTCATAACAGGATCAGCATTTGGGTAAAAAATGAATGTTCTTTATTGGCTTTTCTTTGGTTCAGCGCATTGAAAAGAGCTGAACAGTTGATCTTTATTGTAATACTGCCTTTGGGTTGGGTTTTGCTTCCCAAAGAGCCTTGTAGTGTTTGCCGGAGCGGAAGGACCCGATCAGGGTACTGTCTTCCAGGATTTTCCCTTCGAAAAGATAGGCATTTATCCCGTCGAAAGCAGAGAGATAGAGTTTGTCATTCTGAATCGTCCCTTCCAGATTCCGGTAGCTGCCTTGCTCCGTTTTGAAGGCGCCGGTAAGGTTATTGCCGTTTTGCTCAAATTCGGCGACGGCTGGATATGAATCCTCCGTGTCGATGCCAAAAGTAACTTCCCAACGTCCGCTAACATCCATGTCCGGTGTTTTGCGCAGGGTAGTAAAACGATGGGCCTGACCGTGATAAGCCACAAAGGGTACGGCGTAATCCTCGCGGTCTTTGACTACCCATTCACCTTCCAGCACATTTTCTTCGAAGATGCCTCGGATGTATGCATCGGTGCCGGGGAACTCGATTTTCACTGTATCCTTTGCCGTTTGCCGGTCAAGTCCCAGGGTGATATCCTCTATCCGGATGCGTTGCTCGCCGTTGATGATTTCAATGTGGAAAGCCTCTTTGTTGTCGTAGATAACTTCAAAGTTGAATGGGAGTTGGCCCTGGCTCACTTCGTCAAATTTTAAATTGACTTTTTCCGGCAGGGGTTCTCCTCGCGGGTTGGGAATCACCGGGACCGGATCGAGTTTAAGGATCGCTCTCCAGGGGCCTGGAGGGAGCCCCGAGTACTGATTTTCTATAACAAAACATCCTGACAAAAACAATAGGAGCAAAATTCCGGCTGCTATTGACCAATTGATTATCCTCATAACCCTCGCTGACTTGCATTTTTTTCAAGCCGCTGCGTACAGCCGCTTTTAATACGGGCAAGATACTCTTTGCGAGCGTCTTGCTCAATATAGAACTATTCCCAAAACCTTAAAAATAAACTTTTGTTTTTCTACAAACAAAAAAATGTCCTCGCAGCAGTTTCCCGCCGGTTAAAGCAACGTCAGAGAGTTACCATATTTGATTTTAATCTTACGGGGAATTTTCAGCTTTGTTGCGAAAGGGTAGCATTATTTTCCCATGGCTCCGCTAAAATGATCTTTCTTATTTTTAAATAACGCGACGCATTTCGGTTTTCTATTCAGCCAGTTTACTTTCTTCCGCAGCTTGTTGTGCCAGGGGCGCCGATTCGGGCGTGGGAGATTCGGCTAATGCCCCTTCCACGTCCAGTTCGCCCTCGCTCTTGGCAATAATGCTGGAAACAGTGGCGTCACCGGTAACGTTGACAACGGTGCGCAGCATGTCCAGAATACGGTCTACAGGGAAAATAATCGCAATCCAGGCTGGGTTGAGCCCTACGGATTGAAGGACGATGATCAGCATGACCAAACCGGCGCTGGGCACAGCGGCTGAACCGATAGAAGCTAGTGTAGCCGTCAGCACAATAGTGATCTGTTGAGCCATGGTCAAATCTACGAGGTGCATCTGGGCCAGGAAAATGACGGCGATCGCCTGGTACATGCTGGTCCCGTCCATGTTGACCGTGGCGCCGATAGGCAGAACGAAGTTGGTTACGTTTTTGGAGACACCCAGATTATCGCGAACGCACTCCATCGTCACGGGCAGGGTCGCTGCTGAAGAACTGGTGGAAAAGGCAAGAAACTGAGCAGGGCTGATACGGCGGAAGAAATCGCTGTAACTGATCTTTCTAACGATCAGCATCATCATACCGGGATAGAACAAGAAGATCATAATCAGCAGCCCGATCGTTACGACCACAGAATAACTCAGCAGCCCTTTGAAAATTTCGATCACCTGCGCGGGCGTGTCCGCCATTTGTGCAATGACGCCGGCCATAAGCGCAAAAACGAAAAAGGGAGCGGCCTCCATCACAATTTCCACCATTTTCAGAAATACCTCATTGATGCCGTCTATTATCCGCCGCAGGGGTTCCACCTTTTCATCGGGCAGCAGTAGCATGATTATCCCAAAGAAGATGGCGAAGAAGATTACCTGCAGCATGCGTCCGCCATCCGACAGGGCAGCGAATATATTGTCGGGAACAAAGTCTACTATAAAATCCAGCGGTCTGGATTGACGTAACTCCTCGGCTGCCTGTTGTCGGGTCTGAACAGTGGTGTTGCCGGATTCTTCGGCCAGCGCCTGATTCGCTTCGGCTACCAGATCGGCGTACGCTGGATTCGCCAGATAATTCTTTCCGTCCAGTATCGTAACCGTAGGTTCCTGCTCAACCCAGATTTCATACTTGAGCCTGTTTTTGACGCGTTGGTCTTCGGAAATATAATCGCCCGGCTTCAGGGTGTTCACCAGTAATAAACCGATGGTAACCGCACTGACGGTCGTTATGATATAGGCAAGTAGCGTTTTGGCGCCCATACGCCCCAATTTGGAAGGGTCCGGAAGCGTGGAAACTCCACTGATTATGGAAAATAAAACCAATGGCACGGCAATGAATTTCAGTAGCCGGATAAATATTTCTCCAAAAGGATTGATCCAGTTAATAGTGAACTCATTCCAGCCCATAAAGCTGGATAACAGCGAGTAAAAGATACCCAATACAAGTCCGATCAGGATTTTCCAGTGTAACGCTATGTTCTTCATGTAGGCAGGTCGTTTTTTATCGAACGCCAAAATAGCCAAATTATGCTAAAAACGTAGACATTACTCCGGCGCTTACAGTAAAATAACCCCATCCTCGTTACTACCGGAGAGGTATTTTACTTTATTATAATGATAAAATATTTTACTCATCTAAAATTTTCTTTTTACTTAAAATCTGTAAAAAGACCGTAAAAATCGAAGCCTCGGATACGAGAGCCGGTCTATTCTTCCTATTATTGCCGGATGGAATTGAAAAATGATTTATTGTTGAGAACGGCCAGGGGAGAAGCGGTGCCCCGGCCACCGGTATGGCTGATGCGACAGGCCGGCAGGATATTACCCCAGTACCGCGCTTTGCGGAACCGGCTCAGCGGTTTTAAGGAGTTGGTAGAAACCCCTGATCTGGCAGCTGAGGTGACCATTCAACCTGTGGATGAGTTGGATGTGGACGCAGCCATTCTGTTCTCCGATATACTCGTTATTCCGGAAGCGATGGGGCTTCCCTACGAAATGGTGGAGAAAAAAGGACCGCGTTTTCCGCGGACCATTCAAAGTGAAAAGGATATTAAGGCGCTGATAAGCGGTGAGGCCGCAGCGGCGGAGTTGCCCTACGTATACGAAGCGATTGAGCGCATTAAATCGGCCCTGGACGGTCGTGTACCTCTCATTGGCTTCTCCGGAGCTCCCTGGACGCTTTTCGCCTACATGGTAGAAGGGCAGGGGAGTAAGACCTTCTCCCGGGCGAAGCGCTTTCTGTACCAGCACCCCGCACTGTCTCACCAGCTGATGGAGAAAATCACCGAATCTATTGTAGTGTATCTTCAGCAGCAGGCCAGGTCAGGCGTAGACTTGCTACAAGTCTTCGATTCCTGGGCCGGCATTCTTAGCCCGGAGCAATACCGTGAATTTTCCTTGCCTTACCTGCAGCGTATCTGTGATTCCATCCAGGACAAACCCATCACCGTTTTTGCGAAGGGCGCCTGGTTCGCCCTGGAAGACATCGGTCAGCTGGATTGCCAGGTGCTTGGTTTGGACTGGACGATGTCGCCGGAGCACAGTCGACGTATCATCGGCGAAGGCCGGGTGCTGCAAGGCAACCTGGATCCTTGCCTGCTCTACGCCGACCCTGTTGATATCCGCGAGCAGACACTGCATATGCTGAAACGCTTTGGTGGAAAACACATCGCTAATTTGGGACACGGCGTTTATCCGGATACGCCACTCGAGAACGTGCGTACATTTGTGAATACCGTAAAAAGCTTCCGGTATTAAAGATCGCTTAAGTTTTCAATTAAATTCCCCATTTTTGCATTTTATCATTTTAGGATTTTTATTTTTGAATCTTCTGGTATTTCGTTTTGAGCCATACCAAACGGAATGCCGGGACGGAGAGAGCAAGGAAAACAAAAGCACAATATGGGTTGGTTTAAACGTTTGAAAGACGGTATTCAAACTGCTACCAGGCACAAGAAAGAAGCACCGGAGGGATTGTGGTACAAATGCAAACGCTGCAAGGAAACCACGACGGTCAAGGAATTGAAAGAAAACTTCTTTAAGTGCCCGAAATGTAACTATCACGTACGCATCGGTTCCTACGATTATTTCGAACTGATATACGACGGCAACTACGAGGAGATGTTTACCGAGTTGAGAGCTAAGGATATTCTCGACTTTAAAGACCTCAAACCCTACACCGAGCGACTGGAAGAGGCCTATAAGAAAACTGACCTGACTGATGCGATTACCGTATCCAAAGGCAAAGTCAACCGGAAACCCCTGGTGATTGCCGCCATGGATTTCCGGTTTATCGGCGGATCCATGGGCTCCGTTGTTGGCGAGCGCATTGCGCTGGCCATTGACCATTGTATAGAAACCCGTTCTCCACTGATGATCATTTCTAAGTCGGGCGGCGCCCGGATGATGGAGGCGGCCTTTTCCCTGATGCAAATGGCCAAAACCAGTGCCAAACTCAGTCAACTTGCCAAGGCCGGCGTACCTTATTTTTCCTTTCTGACGGATCCTACTACGGGGGGAGTAACCGCTTCGTTTGCCATGCTGGGCGATGTCAACTTTGCCGAACCGGAAGCCCTTATTGGTTTTGCCGGTCCACGGGTCATCAAAGAAACCATCAAGCAAGATTTGCCGGAAGATTTCCAGACCTCCGAATTTCTGCTGGAGCACGGCTTTCTGGATTTCATCGTCGACCGTAAAGACCTGAAGGAACAGATTTCGGACCTCTTGTATTTCTTCGATGAAAACCGCCTGAGTTCTATTTCTCTGCCGTAAAGATGGCAGAGCAGCCAGATAGTCCTGCAGCAGTAGACTTCCGAATTGGTATTATTTTTTTATCTTCAGATTCTACAAAACGAACACCGATGAGGAAAAACCTGTACCTGCTTCTAGTTGCACTACTCATTGTCGCCTGCGGGCCTGCTTCCGATACCAGCGAACCGGTGAAAGGACAGGCAAATACCGAAGAGAGCGATGTGGAGACCAAACTGGTAGAACTCGGCATTGAGCTGCCGGAACCCAGTACGCCGGTAGCCAATTATGTCAATGCCGTACGCACCGGAAATCTGATCTTCATGGCCGGCAAAGGCCCCCGTCGTACGGATGGCTCCAACGTGGAAGGCAAGCTGGGAGTGGATCTGACTATAGAAGAGGGCTACGAGGCTGCTCGTCTAGTCGGCATCAACCAGCTGGCGGCCCTGAAGGCCGAAGTTGGTGACCTGGACCGGGTGGTCCGAATTGTAAAAGTATTGGGAATGGTCAATGCCGCTCCCGACTTTACCGATCATCCCAAGGTGATCAACGGCTTCTCCGACTTGATGGTGGAAGTCTTCGGCGATCGCGGCAAGCACGCCCGGGCCGCTGTTGGCATGGGATCGCTGCCCTCCAATATTGCCGTCGAGATCGAAATGATCGTTGAAGTAAAGTGAAAACACTCCGGATCTCCCGGTCATCCTAAAGCGGAATCCCCACCTCCATCTGAAAGCCCGATAAAAGATCTTTAGTAAACCTAGTTTTCCTATCATGCGCATCATACTCCTCGGGATGCTCCTGCTGCTGTCGTGGCAGACGAGCTACGCCCAACCCCGGACTTACGTCCAATCCACTGTTCAGGACAGCGTCGAAATTATCGTCGATAAGTGGGGGGTTCCTCACATCTATGCTCAAAATGAAGCTGATCTTTTCTTCGCCCAGGGCTATTATGCCGCCAGCGACCGCCTCTTTCAGTTTGAAGTCTGGCGCCGTCAAGCTACTGGCACGATAGCCGAATTGCTCGGCCCTCGCGAACTGAAACGCGATATCGGTACCCGCCTTTTCCAGTTCCGCGGCGATATTGAGCGCGAACTGAATCACTACCATCCGCACGGCACTACTATCATCGGCGCCTTCGTCGATGGAGTGAACGCCTATATCCGGCAGGCCAAGGCAGATCCGGAATCCTTACCTCTGGAGCTCAAACTACTAGGCACAGAGCCGGATTACTGGACCCCGGAAGTAGTCATTTCCCGGCATCAGGGATTGCTCGGCAATATAGGGGAAGAACTGCGCACCGGCCGTCTGGTAGCGCTACTGGGGCCTGAGCGCGCTGCCGAACTGAACTGGTTTCATCCCGGTGACCCAGACCTGCGCCTGGACCCCAAAATCGATCCGGAACTGTTGTCAGAAGATATCATGGAGCTCTACAACGCCTACCGGCGCCCGGTGGCGTTCCGGCCGGAGGACCTCATCGCCGGAGTACGCAATCCCAACGAAAAGGAATATTACAACCTGGCCAGTAACGACCGGCGAGACTGGGAAGCCGCTCAGCGCAATGCTCACAACGATATCGGCAGCAACAACTGGATCATCGACGGCCGCCATACCATGAGCGGCTATCCCATAATGGCCAACGATCCGCACCGCAGCCTCGCCGCCCCCTCTTTGCGCTACATGGCGCACCTGCACGCACCAGGCTGGAACGTGATCGGCGGAGGAGAACCGGAAATTCCGGGGATTTCTATCGGCCACAACGAATACGGCGCCTGGGGCCTGACGGTGTTCGAAACCGACGCGGAAGACCTGTATGTTTATCAAACCAATCCGGATAATCCCAACGAGTACTGGTACAAAGGAGCCTGGGAGGCCATGCGGATCATCCGGGATACCATTCCGGTAAAAGGACAGGAACCGGAAATCGTGGAACTGAAATACACCCGGCACGGGCCGGTGGTATACGAAAACTCTAACCGGCAGGCGGCCTGCGCCGTCCGCTGCGGCTGGCTGGAAATCGGCGGCTCCCCTTACCTGGCCAGCCTGAGGATGGACCAGGCGCGCAACTTTGAGGAATTCCGGGAGGCCTGCAATTACAGCCACATTCCCGGTGAAAATATGATCTGGGCCGATCGCGATGGCAATATCGGCTGGCAGGCGGTAGGCATCGCCCCGATCCGCCGCAACTTCAGCGGCCTGGTGCCCGTACCGGGTGACGGTTCCTACGAGTGGGAAGGCTACCTGCCCATCATTGCCAAACCACACCTCTACAATCCGGAAGATGGAATCTTCTCGACCGCCAACCAAAATGTGACCTCCAATGATTACCCTTACATGGATGCTCTGGCCTTTAGCTGGAGCGATCCTTACCGCGGCGCCCGGGTAGAAGAGTTCTTGAGCTCCGGCCGCAAGCACAGCCTGATGGATATGATGCAGCTGCAAACCGACTACCTCTCGATTCCCGCCCGCACCCTGACGCCGTTGCTGAAGCCAATAGAGGTTTCTGACGACCGGGTACAGGAGGCCCGGAAACGGTTGGTAAACTGGGATCATCGCCTGACCAAAAATTCGGTGGCGGCGGCGATCTACAACGCCTGGGAGCGGGAAATTCGATCGCAGATGGAAGATAAAATGGCGCCGGCGGAAGCCCATCGCTACTTTTCGCCGCAGATGAAGAAAGTGATCGACTGGCTGCTGCTGCCGGGCGATCAGTTCGGTAAGGACCCGGTAGCCGGGCGCAACGACTTCCTGCTTGCCGCACTTACCGATGCGGTTGAAAAGCTGGAAGCAAAACTGGGAAAAGACATGACGCAGTGGCAGTATGGGAAGGAGGAGTACAAACACGTGCTGATCAAACATCCCCTTAGCAACGCCGTGAAACCCGAATTGCGAGAAAAACTGAACGTGGGCCCGGCGCCCCGTGGCGGTAACAGCTACACGGTCAACAACACCAGCGGGAATGATAATCAAACCCACGGCGCCACCTTCCGCATCATCGTGGATACGGGCGACTGGGACCGAACCCTGAGCACCAATACTCCTGGACAGGCGGGTAATCCCGACGATCCGCATTATCGCAATCTTTTTGACATTTGGGTGAACGATCAGTACTTTCCGCTTTTTTACTCCCGGGAAAAGATCGAAGGGGTGCAGGAAGAATTGATCTTACTGGAACCAAAACAGTAGCCAGGTGATAGGCCCAAGTGCTATACCGGCATTCATTATCAGATTACTACAAATACTACAAACAGGATGAAATACTATGCAATTTTGGCCGGACTGTTTTTCGCCGGCATCCTAAGCGCACAGGAGACGACGAGCGTACCGCCTCAGGTGGACCCACGCATTTATAATATCGCCGAGGCGCCTTCTCCGGAGCGTATCGAGCAGGATATCCGGAAGTTGGCCAGCTTTGGCACCCGTAATACACTCTCGGATACCACTTCCGATACCCGGGGCATCGGCGCTGCCCGCCGCTGGATCAAAGCCGAATTCGAACGCATTTCCGAAGATTGTGGAGGCTGTCTGGAAGTGTTCTATCAGCGCAACCTCGTGACAGCGGAAGACAATCGCCGCATTCCGGAGGATACCTACGTGGTTAACGTCGTAGCCGTACAGCGGGGTACGCGCTATCCCAATCGCTACATCATTATGAGTGGTGATATCGATTCACGGGCTTCCAGCTCTACCGATGCCGAGACCGACGCGCCGGGCGCCAACGACAATGCCTCCGGGATGGCCGGCGCCATCGAGGCGGCACGGGTGCTTTCCAAATACGAATTTCCGACTTCCATTATCTATACCGGTCTCTCCGGCGAAGAGCAGGGCCTCTTCGGCGGTAAGCATATGGCGGCCGTAGCTAAAGAGGAAGGATGGAACATCATCGGGGTGCTCAACAACGACATGATCGGTAATATCGAAGGCGTCGACGGCGTCATCGACAATTCGACCTTCCGCGTTTTCTCCGAACCGACACCGGTCAACGAAACCGAGCGCGACCGCACCTGGCGACGCTTCTACGGCGGCGAGGTCGACGGTCCCTCCCGTCAACTGGCCCGCTACGTCGATCACATGGTCGATCAATATATGACCAACCTCGATGCCATTATGATCTACCGGCTGGACCGCTTTGGCCGCGGCGGCCATCATCGCCCCTTCAACGATGAAGGCTTCCCGGGCGTCCGCATCATGGAGACCCACGAGAATTACATCCGTCAACACCAGGATATCCGTACCGAAAACGGTATCGAATACGGTGATGTGATCGAAGGCGTGAATTTTGAGTACGCCGCAAAATTAACCGGCGTGAATGCCATCACCATGGCTGGTTTGGCCTGGGCGCCGCCAGCTCCTTCTGGCATTATGATCGGCGGCGCCGTGCAACCTTCCACCCGTCTGAAATGGGATCCCGTCGATGATCCCGATGTGGCCGGTTACAAAATCTACTGGCGGGATACCACCGCACCACAGTGGGATCACTCGCGCTTCGTTCCCAAGGATGTCACGGATTACACGCTGGAGGGTATCATTATCGACAACTACTTATTTGGGGTGGCTACGGTGGGGAAGGACGGCAACGAAAGTGTCGTCTCTTATCCGACTACGCTGATTCCGCGGGGGATGCGGTAGTTGAAAAGATTATTACACAGAGCTACACAGAGAAGACACAGCGTTTCACGGAGATACATTTGCTTTGTGCTTCATTATCGTCGAAAAATTAATTCGTGGTTTTGAGGTAAACCGTTTCTGACCAGGAGGCCCTTTTCCAGGGCCTCCTGGTTTTAATTCTACCCCGGAACTAAATTTTAAATACCAGTCCGGCGCCAGGCCTTTCTGGATAGCATTTAACCTCGGTTCTTTTCGATAAAATCAACTCATCATGCACAAAAAATACTTCGCCTTATTACTACTTATCACCCCCTTCCTGTGCTTCGGCCAGGTCGGTTTGGTGGAAGAACGCTTTGCTTTTGAACCGGATCTTTCCTACGATGCCTCCATCCCACCTCCGGGGAGTCACCTCGGTTACCAATTGGGGGAGGAGATGACTCTCTACGCTCATGTGGTTGACTATTTTGAAACATTGGCGGAAGCCTCCGATAAGATTGTACTGAATCAATACGGCGAAACCTACGAAGGACGGCCGCTGATCAATGTGGTCATTTCTTCAGAGGGAAATATTGAAAACATGGAATCGCTGCGGCAGCGGCATTTGCAGCTGGCGGATCCCTCGCAGATCAGCGAAGCGGATGCCGCCGCAATCATCGAGGAGGAACCGGTATTTACATCGATGAGCTACAACATCCACGGCAATGAATTCTCCTCCACAGAGGCGGCCATGCAGGTGGCTTACCGCCTGGTAGCCGCGCAGGATGCCGAAACAATGGAAGTGCTCGACAATTCGGTCATTATTTTGTTTATCTGCATCAACCCGGACGGTCGCGACCGCTACGCTTACTGGTACAAATCGATGGCCAGAGAGGTGGTGGGTAAAGAACCCCGCGACCTGGAGCACTACGCGCCCTGGCCCAACGGACGCACCAATCACTACTGGTTCGACCTGAATCGCGACTGGATCTGGGGCATCCATCCGGAATCCCGCGGGCATACGGCCGAATACCAGCGCTGGATGCCGCAGGTGCACGTCGACTACCACGAACAGGGCTACAACAATAACTACTTCACCATGCCGGGCACCACGCCCCGCAACAAGCTGTTACCCGATACCTACGAGGCCTGGTCTGACACCTTCGGCATGGCGAATGTCCGGGAGTTCGACCGCTACCAGCTTAACTACTTCACCCGTGATGCCTTCGATTTCTTTTATCCCGGCTACGGTTCCAGCTATCCGAGCGCGATGGGCGCCATCGGGATGCTGACCGAACAGGGCGGAATCGCCGGCGGCCGGGCCATCGAAGTGGACGACGGCTATGTGCTGACGCTGCGCCAGCGCGTTTTCGATCACTATACGACTTCCATCGCCACTATTAAAAAGGCGGCGGAACGGCGACAGGAACTGCTGCGCTACAGTTATGAATCCTGGAAACCCTCCGGCAGCAAATCGGATACCAAAGCTTACTTGCTGCTGGACAACGGCAACGGTTATCTGCACGATGTAGTGACCGTGTTGCTGCGGCAGGGCGTACGGGTAGAGCAGTTGAATGAAGATACTGACCTGTCTGATCTGAAAAGTTTCCGGACGGGCGAGGTGGAAAACCGTACCGTGCCGTCCGGCAGCTACATCATCTCCACGGATCAGTCGCGACACCTGTTTATCAACAGCATCATGGATCGCAATATGGTCATCGAAGATTCAGTGATGTACGACATGGCTACCTGGGCGGCGCCGCTGGCCTACAACCTGGATGCTTACTCTATCACTAAAGACATCAGTTTGTCCACTTCGCCGGTGGAAGAACCGCCGGCGATCGCTTCCGGTGTAGAAAATTCCGACGCGCAGTACGCCTATGTGATCGAGTGGCGGCAGCGTCATGCGCCGCGCGCTTTGTCGATGCTCTGGGAAAAAGGGTATCGCGTTCGATCGGCCGCCGAGCCTTTCAGTGACGGGGAGCAAAGCTTCGGCGCAGGTTCGCTGATCGTCCTGCGCGGACGAAACCGGGAAAAGGCAGAAAACATAGAAGCGGATATCCGGGAGGTGGCCGAGATGGCCCAGGTGAGAATCCATGGATACGAGTCCGGACGCATGCGCGAAGGCTACGACCTGGCATCCTCCCGTAATCGGCCGGTCAAACAGCCACGGGTAGCGCTGATGGTGGAGCCGCCTTTTTCCACCTATACCAGCGGGCAGCTCTATTTCCTTTTCGACCAGGAGACCCGCCTGCCGGTAGAACGCATTCGTACTTCCATCCTGCGACAAACGGCCCTGCCGCGCTTCGGCGCCCGCTACGGCTACGCCGACCTCAATGATTACGATGTGCTCATTCTGCCTGACGGAGGCAATGATCTCAAAGAGCTCTTTAAAGAGAAACAACTGGAAGAACTCAAAGCCTGGGTGCGCGCCGGCGGCGTCATCGTAGCGACGGAAAGTTCCGCCAAATTCTTCACGGCCAAGGAATCGAAATTCACCGAAGCCAAGTTGATCGAACAGGAAAAGGACAGCAGCGAGACGGTCAAGTACCTCAATTTTGCCGAAAGGCGCGATTACTTTGGCAAAAAGCGCATCCCGGGAAGCGC